>Ga0209223_10000699_pt1 | contig 38297 bp, 32 predicted proteins | sample COG_06_FD_184750 | JGI IMG/M metagenome (GOLD analysis project Ga0209223, IMG submission 184750) | Pelagic Microbial community sample from North Sea - COGITO 998_met_06 (SPAdes) (version 2) | ecosystem: Environmental > Aquatic > Marine > Neritic zone/Coastal water | place: Helgoland, sampling...
TCGGTGGTAGACGCACACGTCCCATCGACCGTTCTTCGAGGAGACGTCGCGAACGACAGGACTCTCGGTGTACATGGCGACGTACTCGGAGAAGCGAGACACGGGAATCGGACGACCGTCCAGAACCACGCGCGCCGCGGGTCCGACGTTTCCCGCGACGTCGTACGCGCGACGACGCATGAGGGCGACCGTGTCGCCCTCGTCGAGTCGCGACAGACCGAACTTCGCGAGGTCGGGGACGAACGAAATCGACGTGAACGTTTTTTTTAACCCGACGACGTCCGCGACGACGGGAGGCTCGACGACGGTCATGTTGTCGCGGAAGGTCTGCGAGTATGACTTGCGTCCGTCGCACGTGGTCACGGTGAACTCGCGCGAGAAGATGTTGGCGAGTTTCGCACCGTACCCGTTACGACCGCCCGTGACCTTCTTGTCGTCGTCGTCGTAGTTGGAGGACGTCAGGAGGTGTCCGAAGACGAGCTCGGGCACGTACACGCCGTGCTCGCGATGCGTCTCGACGGGGATCCCCGACCCGTCGTTACGAACCGTGATTCGACCTTCGACGGAGTCGATCGACACGCGTATCTCGCGAACGGACGCGTCGCGAACCTTGTGGTCGTTCGCGTTGACGAGGATCTCGTCGAAAATCTTGTACAGACCCGGAACGTAACGAACGTCGCGAAGACGCATCGTCTCGGTCTCCGAGTCGACGACCCACCCGGACGTGTCCGTCGTCTCGCACGAACCGACGTACGTGTCGGGACGAAGCAGGACGTGCTCGAGCTGAGTGACTTTTTTGTACGTCTTCTCGACGGTCATTTTTTTCGCGGAGGAGAGAGAACAGGCAGACGACGACGCGGAATTATGAAAATACTCTCGAAAAAATATGAAAATAACATAAGGAGGGGCACCGCTCTTTTTTCCAATCAATTCACCCGAGCGCGGCCGTAAAAAATAAAAGGAAACAAAAAAAAAATGACGCAGTCTGGAACCGCGTCGACTCGAACGTTCGCGAAGTTCACCCGAATTTCGGACGTTCCCGAGACTCTCATCCTGCCGCGCGTCATCGAGCTGCCGCCGACCGGCGACGCGTCCGGCGTGACCATCGGTCGCGGTCGAGACAACGACGTGCAACTCGACTGCCCGACTATTCCCTCCTTACTGTCGCGGGAACACGCCGAGATCGATTACGACCAGCACACCGCCGCGCACTACTTGAGGGACAACGAGAGTCTCAACGGCACGTACGTCAACGGCACTCTGATTCCGCCCGGATGGCTTCTACTCAACCAAGGAGACGTCATCGCCTTCGGCGGCCCCGCGCACGTGAGTCGATCGCACCCCAAAAAATTGTTTGCACCCCAGAAAATTGTTTGCACCCTTCCTCTCATCTCACACTCTCACACTCCTCCTTCCTCTTTTTTTGTTCGTCTCGGGTCATGAAACAACAGGTGTTGCGAGACGACGTCTCGTTGCGTAATCCGTTCCGTTTCGTGTATACGGCCGACACGACTCGCGTCGTGGCCCCTGTCTCCAGACTCACCTGGAAGGCAGTGAGTCGTAGCGAGGAGACTCCGACTACTTGTCATCGTTGTCGCGTCGTCATTCCTCCTACGTTTTTACGCATGAAGCGCACCGAGATTCTCTCTGGGGTCGAGACCGATCGACAGTTCCATGCCAACTACAACTGCTCGCGTGATTTCCACCAGGAGATTCGTAACGCGTCTGTCGTCGACGACCTCCCCGAACTCTCTGAGCAGGAGAAAAGGGTTGTCAAGACCCTCGTAGACGTGATCAACCGACTCGGTGACCACTGAGACCTATATAAAGGAGTAGCGTCTTATGAATACGAGGTTCTGAGAGCCAGGATCGAACGAAGCATCGAGCGTTCGCCGCGCCGACATGAGTTACTACGTCGTGGAGGCGCCGGGAAACGAGGACGAAAGGGAAGTGAAAAATGATGGAAAAATCAGACGCATCGGTCGCGAATTGCTCGGAAACAACTACGCGGATGAACACCTGATAAATTGCACGCAGGCCATCGCCGCGATCAAAAAGCTGAGACCGCTTTTGAAACTCGACACGGCATCGTCGTTCCCGGACGTGATCGAAAGAGTGAAGGCGGTGATGAACGAGGCGAGAAGATTCCGCCCGGTCTCGCGCGGCTCGTTCGACAGTAACCCGTACGCCGTATCATTCAGCCCGGACGGAAACCTCGTCGCGTCCGGGTACGACGACGGGATGTTGGAGGTACGGGACGTGAAGACCAAGAAGTGCGTCGTTAAACTGAGCGCCCACGTCGATAGTTACGTGTTGACGGTGGCGTTCAGTCCGGACGGGAAACGCGTCGCGTCGGGGAGCGCCGACAGGACGGCGAAGATTTGGAACGTGGACACCGGAGAGTGCGTCGCGACACTCGAAGGCCACGGCAATTGGGTGATGTCGGTGGCGTTCAGCCCGGACGGAAACCTCGTCGCGTCCGGGTACGGCGACGGGATGGTGGAGTTACGGGACGTGAAGACCGAGAAGTGCGTCGTTAAACTGAGCGCCCACGTCGATAGTTACGTGGTGACGGTGGCGTTCAGTCCGGACGGGAAACGCGTCGCGTCGGGGAGCGCCGACACGACGGTGAAGGTATGGGACGTGGGCACCGGAAAGTGCGTCGCGACACTCGAAGGCCACGGCAATTGGGTGATGTCGGTGGCGTTCAGCCCGGACGGGAAACAGATCGCGTCGGGGAGCTACGACAAGACGGTGAAGGTATGGGACGTGGGCACCGGAGAGTGCGTCGCGACACTGAGCGGCCACACCCGCTCGGTGGCGTCGGTGGCGTTCAGCCCTGATGGGAAACGCGTCGCGTCCGGAAGTTCGGACAAAACGGTGAAGATCTGGAACGTGAAGACGGGAGAGTGCGTGCAAACGCTCGAAGAACACGCCGGCGGTGTGAAGTCGGTGGCGTTCATCACCACTCCGAACGGGACGCGCGTCGCGTCGGGAAGTCCGGGAAGAAGTCCAGGAAGTCCGGAGTTCATTATATGGAAAGAACACGTTCCTTCGCTGAGCGGAAGAGACACGGGCGACCCGTCGCGCGCCAACACCGCTATCAACGCCGGCGATGGCGTCGGTTCGGCGGCTTTCGGCACGCGAAAAGGAACGTATCTCACGGAAACGTGTCCCAACGCGATAGGGACCATCGGCGAACTGCGGGCGATGTTCGATCGAGAGAGTGGTTCCGAAAATGAACACAGATCAGAGATGATAGGTTCGTACGACGACGTCGTCGATACCGTCGAGACCTTGATCGAGGACGCGAAGAGTTGGTACAGAGAAGGCACGTACAAATTCGATTCCGTGGCGACGTCCGTCTCGTTCAGTCCGGACGGGAAACGCATCGCGTGGGGGGAAGAATACGAAAATACGGTGAAGATATGGGACACGAAGACCGGAGAGTGGGTCGCGACGCTCGAAGGGCACGTCAATCGTGTGAAGTCGGTGGCGTTCAGCCCCGACGGGAACCTCGTCGCGTCGGGGAGCTTAGACGATACGGCGAAGATCTGGAACGCGAATACCGGTGAGTGCGTCGCGACACTCGAAGGGCACGTCGGTCCGGTGTACTCGGTGGCGTTCAGCCCGGACGGGAAACGCGTCGCGTCGGGGAGCTCAGACGGTACGGCGAAGATATGGAACGTGGGAACGGGGGAGTGCGTGGCGACACTCGAAGAGCACGTCGGTCGGGGGGACGTCGAGCCGGTGTACTCGTTGGCGTTCAGTCCGGACGGGAAACAGATCGCGTCGGGGAGCTCAGACGAGACGGTGAAGATATGGAACGTGGATACGGGGGAGTGTGTGGCGACACTGTGCGGTCACACCCACTCGGTAAGGTCGGTGGCGTTCAGTCCGGACGGGAAACTGATCGCGTCGGGGAGCTCAGACGAGACGGCGAAGATATGGAACGTGGATACGAGGGAGTGCGTGGCGACACTGCGCGGTCACGCCGACTTGGTATGCTTGGTAACGTTCAGTCCGGACGGGAAACAGATCGCGTCGGGGAGCTACGACAAGACGGTGAAGGTATGGGACGTGGATACGGGGGAGTGCGTGGCGACACTGAGCGGCCACGACGGTGGGCGGATGTTTTCGGTGGCGTTCGCTCCCGACGGGACGTTCGCGTCGGCGTCCGTTTCGAACGTTTTATTCTGGAGACGGTTCGCTCGATCGTTGGAGGGAGCCGAGCCCTGAGTCTTCACGCGATCAACCGACTCGGTGACCACTGAGACCTATATAAAGGAGTAGCGTCTTATGAATTCAAAAACATGTCTTACGAATTCGAAACCATCGCAGCGCCGCGAACGAGCGACGATACACCTTTAGAACGCAGAGATTTACAAGTTTTAAGAGCAAAAACAAAAGCAGCCGAATTGTCTGAGGGCAAGAACGTACCTATTTCAAGTCCTCAAGAGAAGGTTTGGATCGTAAAGTTACTCGAAGAGAAACAGAAAAAAAAACTAAATGAACTGGACCTCTCCGAGCGTGGTTATGAGCGCCTACCGATTGAACTTCGTAAGTACACCGCGTTGACGACGTTGAACCTCTCTCGCAATAACCTGATCGAGGTGAAGGATTGGATCGGAGAACTCAGCGCGCTGACGACGTTAAACCTCTCCCAGAACGAACTCAGGACGCTACCCAAGGAGATCGGTGAGCTCACGGCCCTGACGACGTTGGACCTCTCTGGTAACGCGACGTTGGTACTACCCGAGGATCTCGGAAACCTCACGAGCCTGACGACACTGCGTCTCAGTGGTACATTTCGTATCTCACCCGAGGATATAATTCGGATGAGGAAACACCAAGCGCTCACGACGTTGGACCTCTCCCAAAACAACCTGGATACGCTGCCCAGGGAGATCGGAAACCTCACGGGCTTGACGACGTTGGACCTCTCCCAAAACAACCTGAAGATGCTGCCCAGGGAGTTCATCAAACTCACGAACTTGACGACGTTGGACCTCTCCCGAAACTACCTGAAGATGCTGCCCAGGGAGTTCATCAAACTCACGAACTTGACGACGTTGAACCTCTCCGAAAACGAATCGTTGACACTACCCGAAAATCTTCCGGACTCGGTGACGACGCTGCGTCTCAGTGGTAGGACTCTTAAACTCCCCGATGATATGGTCACGATGAAGAAACTCCGAACGCTCACGACGTTGGACCTCTCCCACGGAGAACTGACGACACTGCCCGAGGAGATCGGAAACTTAACGACCTTAAGGACGTTGGACCTCTCACACGGAGAACTGACGACACTGCCCGAGGCGTTCGGAAACCTGACGGCCCTGACCACTCTGAAACTCGGTACTAACGATATGGAAGAGCTTCCCGACGCGATCGTTAAGCTCACGAATTTAACGACGTTGGACCTCGGTGGTAACGATATAAAGACGCTGCCCGACGAGATAAAAAACCTCACGGCGCTGACTAACTTATCTCTTCGTTACAATGTCGGTTTATCCATCCCGAGTCAACTTGGAACTCTCGAAGCCCTGACGACGTTGAATCTGAGTGAGAACGAAAAAACGATACTACCCCCAGAAATCGAAAACCTTACTAACTTGACAACACTGCACCTCGATGACCTCAGTGCAACGTTGCCCGAGAATCTGAGTCTGATCAAAACCCTAAAGGGCCTGACAACGTTGACCGTCTCTCGAAACAATACGGAGACGCTGCCCGAGGAGATCGGTGAGCTCACGGGCCTGACGACGTTGGACCTCTCTCAAAACGAACTGACAGTGGTGCCAGTGTGGATCAAAACACTCACGGCCCTGACGACGTTGGACCTCTCTCAAAACAAACTGACAGCGGTGCCGGTGTGGATCGCGGATTTGCGAGAGCTGAAGACGTTGGATTTATCTGAAAACAACTTGAATGACACGAATAAAAAATTATGGTCGATGCAGGCAAGATACAAGATACGATTCTAGTAAACATGTCACACGACACGTCGTTCAACGCGAGGTGTCTGCTAGAGCTCTTGGAAATGATGCTAGACGACATATCGTGGAACGACGAGTCGTGGTCTCCCGAGCGGACGCTCGTGTTTCGAACGAAGTACGAGGGCGTGTTCGCCGCCGTGAAACCGAGAATAGACGTCGCGACGGCCCCCCCCGTCGTCCTGGCGAAATACATGCGAGAGGTCGAGGTCGGTCTGAAAAAGTCGCGAGATCACGTCCTCTGGGTCGTCGCGAGTTTCCTTCCGAACCATCGTTCCGAGGACGGCGACGACGTTTTCTGGTCGTCGTTACTGTGCTGAGATCAGCGCGTCGATTCCTTGAACCAGTACGGCGGACGATGACGACGATACCTGCGCCATCGGAGGCGGCGCGAACGACTCGAGTAACTTCCGTCTCTCGTCGCCGATCTCGGAGACCACGTCGAACGAGTCGGGGGTGATGTCCGCGAGGAATCGAAGATAACCGCCGGCGGATTCGTTTCCGTTATCGTGCGCCGATCGAACCAACTCGAACCCCTCGACGAATTCGTCGTACGCGTCGTCTCGTCCCCCGGCCATCAGGACGACGCCGAGCAAGTACTGTTTCTCCATCAGTTCTTTTTTTGAAGATTTGCGCATGTCCTCGCGAAGCGAATGAATCCTGTTCGCTCGCACGTCGTGTGCCGACATTTTTTTTTGACGTCAAAATATTCGCACCCTCCGCGCGTCGTGATGTGTGACAGAAATAGTACGGATAGAATTTTTTTATTAAAAAAAAATACACCAAAAAACAACGGGGGTTTAAAATGGGGGGCGGTCAGCTCCTTTTCACATCTTCGCTCCCTTATATCCGGTGGGCATCATGTCGGGGGTGAGTCGCCCGGCGTCTCCGAACGAGCCGAGACTGGAGAGGATGGCCTGTTGACCGGCGGTGAGTCCGGCGTCGAGACGTCGCCTCTGCGCGGGAGGAGCCTCGGGACCGCCGGCGGCTTTGACGGAGGCGTTGACGGCGACCTGGGGCGCGGCGGCGTCGGCGGCACCGGCGGCGTCTTTCCACGGCGAGGGACCCCTGAGAGCGTTCCTGATCTCGGTGGCGAGCCCCGCGCGAATGGTTTCCAGGTTGTTCTCGGTGGCGCGGTTCCTCTGAGCGTGGATGGCGGACGCCAACACGGGAACCGCCGCGAAGACAGCCTCCTGTGCCTGGTTCTGTTCGAGACCGCAGTTGATGGTCTGTCCGCACGCGAACTCCTCGAGGAGGGCGTTCATCGTCGACACCACCTTGGAGGCTTCCTCCTTGTTTTTCATCTCGGTGTCCTTGATCTTTCCGAGGAGTTCCTCCTTCTCGGCGAGCAGACCGGCGTTGTTCTCCTCGCCCGCGCGCATCTTCTCGGCGAGACCGGCGATCTGCTTGTACAGCTCGGTGGCGAGGCTCTCGGGGGCGTTCGCGGTGATCTTCTCGAGGAGGTCGGGAAGGTCCATCTTGGAATCGGCGTTGGGACCGGCGCCCTCGACGCCACCGGTCGAGGGAGGAGGGACGGAGCCACCCGCCTCGATAGAGTCGGCGACCGGAGCGACACCGTCCGCGACGGGAGGGGCGGTTGGGTCGTTGACTTGTTGCGCGGGAGCGGCGGCGGAGGTATCCATCGCGGAAGCGGTGACGGCGATACGGCGATCGGCGTGACGTCTGGACGCGACGACTCGTTTGAACCGATCGAAGTCCGAAGTCTCCTTAAATAGGCGCGTCCCTTCTCGCGCCCCGTTAAAGCATACCGATACTTCCTTCGCGTCGACGGCTCCCGTGGTGGTATCGTACGCGTGTCCGAGGGACAAGGAATCGAGAGCGCCCCCCTTGATCAGACGCGCGATCGTACGACCCGCGACCGTGTCGTGGAGCGCGAACTTGCACGCCGTGTACCCCGTGTCTGGATCGGTCGCCGCGTCTAACACGGTTCCCACCTCGTCTCCCTTGGCGAAAGCCTGGCCCGCCGCGTGTTCAATTTTGATGGGAACGCCGGACAGGCGCATGCCGGCTATTTCAGAACGGGTCAGGTCGTAAGGGAACCTCGCGCCCGTCGTCGAGTCGACCCTCCAGTCGCGCGCGCCCCCGTCCGGCGTCGGACGCTCGTACACGCACCCCGCGAATTCTCCGATCGTTTTTGGCGTCGTCATGGCGAAGCTGTCCGACCTCGAGTTGGCGATGGTTCGGGTCTCGGCGGGATTCGTGTTGTTCTTCCTGTGCGTCAAGTACCTGATGCGACGACTCAACGGGTTCGACGTCCTGGCGTTCGTCGTGCTCGGAATCGCGTCCGCCAAGCCGTACACGGGTCAGGCGGGTTTTATACTCGACACGGTCGCGTTCGTCGTTGTCGTGTCCGTGGTCGCGATGACGTCGGGTGCGAATCGACGAGGGACGCTGTTCCTGAGCGGACTCCTCCTGTTCTCCGACGCGATGGTTCGTCACAGACAGATCGTCGGCGAGATCGAGGACATGTCGCCGTGTACGCCGACGCAGTTAGGCGCGGCGACGCAGGCCGTGCTCTTCGTCATGGTGGGCTGGGCCCTCGCGGGGGACGACGACGGGCGCGGGGGAGGATTCGGGGGTCACTCGGGTCGACGAGACGAGAAGGAGAGCGAGATGCGCGCGTGGCTCGCGCTTCTCCTGGGCGTGTCCGCCGTGGGAGCGACTCTCGCGGCGTACGGGTGCGACGATTTAGACAGGGAGGGCACGCGAAGTCTCGCCAACACGATTCGCGTGCTCACGGTGGCGATCGTCTGTTTCGCGAACGGAGAGGACGAGACCGAGCCGAACGATGATCTATGAGGTGATGTATATAAGATGAACGTGGACGTGCCGTCGGCGCCGCCGACGTTCATCGTTCGTCATGAGTTACGACCCAGGACAGGCCCCGTTTCCCATCGAAGCCGGCACGAGTTACGAGGACATCGTCAGGGTGGCAGTCGCGGACAAGACGAAACTCGAAGAAGTCAAGAAAAAACTCGGCCGAGATAAAAAAAAATTCATGAACGATATAGCGCTCAAGAGCGGCATCCTTCAAGGCCTCTTGTACGACGGAGACACGACGTTTAGAAGATCTTTCGATACCGCCGCTGAAGGGGGATCGCGCACAGAGATTTTGAGAAACTACGCGAGCGATGAGACGGTCGTGAACGCCTATTTCGATAGAGCTTTCGATGCTTACGTGGTCGTGGAGGAAGAAAGGATGCGTAATATCGAAAAAAACATCCCTAGGTTCGATGACGATAGTTCCTGGTGTCAATGTTGATCGAATCGACGCGTCCTGTCCCGTCGCGCGGCGCGGGTGGTTCATCGTCCTCGTCCATCGTCGTCAGGTCGACGATTTCGCGTCGACCACCGTCGTCGTCCTCGTCGTCCATCGTCAAGTCGACGAACTCCTCGCCGGTCTCCTCGCCGGTGTCCTCGTCGGTCTCCTTCGTGTCGTCGTCCCGCCGTGGTCGATCGTGACTCGGGTCGTCTCCGGGTATCGCGGCCACCCCCTCGCGCGCCGCGACGTAGGCCAGGACGTCCATGCGATGCCTGTCGTTATTTTTCGCGTCTCCTCTCGAACCCCCGGTACTCATCCCGCTCGTCCTCTTAAATCGTGCCATTTTTTTTTATTCAAAATAAACACGGCGAGCGCGCGAGAAGGAGTGTCGAAAAAAAAACAACACTCCGCTCGTCACTTTTCTCACTTTTTACGCACGCGCGAAAAAAACTAAAAAACAAAAAAATCTATGACTTGGACCACGAACGCGACGGGCGCGCGCGCGTCCGAGTTTGTGATGAGGGAGCGTCACACGGGGCACCAGATCGAGTTGCACGACAGAACGGGTGTTCACGATTCGGGGTTCGCGGAGAGGTTGTGCGTCCACATCCAGACCACGTTGGAGAAAATAAAGAAACCTCATCTGTTATTACTCATCGAGTCGTTGTATTACGACGAGCGGGTCACCGTCCCCTTCACGTGTCCGGGTGTGACTTTGCGAGATAGGTTAGTCATACTAGACGTGGTCAGGTTCGTTACCAGACAATTGAAAAGAATGTATCTGTGAGCGACGGCCGCGAGTGCGACGGCGACGAGTCGCGCGTACCCCCGAGACCCCCGAGACCTCGTGCGCGAGACGATGTTAGACGCGTGATTTTTATTTTATTAAAACGAAGACGCACGCGTATCTACGAGCGCTGGCGCTTGTCACCGCTCGTTCGCGAGCCTCGTTCCGCGCCCGCCGAAAACGCCGGACTGGTCGGAGAATACACCGGACTGGTCGGAGAATACGCCGGACTGGTCGGAACGAACATCGGACTGTTCGGAGAGCCCGGCGGACTGATGTGCGGAGAATACGCGGGGCTCGGTGGAGAATACCTCGGTGGATTATCCAGAATCTCGGTCCATTCGCCTTTGCTGTGGTTGTAGGTGTACTCGTCGAGGTCATGATATTCTTCGCGGTTCCAATATGCTGGGGCATCCGTATGTCCCCAGATGGCGTGCTCCTGGTTATCTTCGAGCCACTGTACCACATTGTCGTGACCGTTGTCCCTGGCGACGTTGATACACATGCGTCCCCATGGGGATTTGTGTTCGTGAAGATACTTCAGAATATCCAACCTTCCGTCCGCCGCGACCCGTTCAAAAGTAAACCCGCCGTATCCGAAACGCCGTGGGAACTCTTTCACGGCCAGTTCGAGCAGGCCCCAGTCATCGCGCTCGTACAGAAACTCGAGAGCGTAGTCGAAAACACAGAGACCGACCTCGGCGCAACCACTCCATTCGCACTTCTGTTCGCACATCCAGCGAAGAAGGTCCAGTTGACCGTCGCTAAGCGCGCGTTTAGCGGCGAGATCCGAGGTGCGAAAGTTCCAGGGACATCCGTACACCCTCGCCGTCTTCATCGCGTCCAGGTCTCCGCGCTTCGCTATCTCGTGACAAACTCTCTCGTCGCACACGAGTCTTGACCTCCAACCACTCTCGAGGACGTCGAATCGACCGCTCTCGGCCATTTTCCACATGAAGAGACCCTGAACGCCTCTGGTGGCGCGGTTCATATCGAAATCGTCCAGGATGGCGGCGAGATTCGGACCCCCCGCGTCGATGCGATCGGCGATTCGAACGGAGGTTTCCAGAGCGACAATCTTTCGTCGTATTTCGGATCGGAGGTCGAACGTGGCGCTCGTCATTTTTTTTTCACGAGAAAAGTAGGTCATGCGTTTTTGCTCGGTGCGGGAATTTGTGGTACCTCCGAGCGGGGATAATAGAAAAAATGCAATTTTATTTTTATTTTTATTTTCTCACGCGCCGTGCCTGCCTATGTCGTTACTGGCGATACCTTTTTGGCGTTATCTCTCTCTTTTCGCGCTCTGTCGCACTCCGACTTCGCCGACGCGGCGCATCGTTCCGTCGCGCGCACGAGCGCCTCTCTCAGATCGCGTTCGACCGTCACCAGACGCTCGATCACGTTCGCGTCGCGTTCGTACTCGCATCGATCTCGAATCGAGACGTCGTCCGTCTGCGTCGCGACGTCGGTCGTCGTCGTCGTCGTCTGCGTCGCGACGACGGTCGTCGTCGTCGTCGTCGTCTGCGTCGTCGTCGTCTGCGTCGCGACGTCGGGTTTTTCCGTCGACGCCGCGCGTTCCGCGCGGACGACGACGACGGGCGTCAGTAGGTCGATCGGACCGGCGATCGGACGATCGACGACGGGACCGACGACCCCGTATCTCGTCGGTTTTTTTCGTACCCTCCCGGACGTTCGTCGCTCGACCGTCGTCGCTCGGCCGTCGTCGTCGTCGAAAAGTTTCGTCATAGAAAATAAAATAAATAAATAAAAGAATTAATTATTCCGCGTCGTGAGGAAACGCCGCGTCGCCCCCGCGGCGAAACCTCCGAGCGCCACTTTAGGACCCAGAACAGAGTGTGAAAATATTTGAAGTGTTGCCGCGACACCTCCTTGGGCGTGTAGGGTCCCTACGCCCGGAACCACGGTGCCGAGATCGCTAACGGCACGAGAGCATTCGCCACGACTCCGACGCAAGCGATCGCACCAATCCCTAAAAGACCCTCGACGACGATGCCACGAATTTTTTTCCGTGATCGTGTGTTGAACCGACGACGAGACTCTTTGGCTGAGTCGCCCGTACGCCACCTCGTGAAGTGAAACATCATATTTGTTTTTTTATTCGTAGACGGATATGTATATAAACAACCACACGAGCGCGTCTAAAAAAAGAGGTTCGCGCGCGATGTCGTTCGAGGTCATCGCCCCGGGCAATTACGAAAACAGACAGTCTGAAGATGCTAAGCAGAAACGAACGGGCGTACCCAGTGGTCCTCCCCCGGCGACGATTTCTGTTCAAAATATATCGGAGAAGATGGACGAACTGGGCGACGAGTGGGTTCAGTTGTCCGAGTCCGGTCCTGAACACGCGCACGCGCCGGTGCACGTCCCGAACAAGATGCTGAATACGGTCCTCAAGGAGTACTCTCTGAACGAAAGAGATGTCGCCGTGAGAGAGGCCGAACTGACGAACGCGGCCAGTGGCTACATGCCGAAAGTATACGGAGTGTACGAGGACACGACCAAACAACTCGTGTACATTCACATGGAGAAACTCCACGAGACGGTGATGGCGAGAATTCAGGAAAATGGCGCTTATTTTCTCCTGCAAGACCTCGAAAAAGATAAATTCGATAACCTGTGGAACATGACAAAACTCTTCGATAACGATTCTATGTGTAGGGTCGATAACATGATGTACGGCAACGACGACAAACTATACTTCATAGACGCAGAAAAGGCGACGATCGTACCCGATGATATCAAGGCAGATGCGAGGATCAGCATGAAAAAGTGTTTCCTCGCCTCGGCGGTGAAGGCGCATCTGTATTACCTCGCAACAAAAAAAGAGGTCGACCTGTACGAGATGGGACGACTGTACGAAGCGACCGGCGGCCGATTGAGTGGTGGCCGATGGTTAGTCCGAAACGTGAAGAGAAAGCTCGGGGAGAGTATTTTAGAATGGATCGATAAAGGTTACGAGAAAGCGTATACCACACTACTCAACGAAGGTTTATCATTGATGGGCAAACTTTACGAGAAGTACGGATTAAAAAATCCACCGACATCTTTAAATATGAAGACGACTTTTCGCCAAAAAGGCAATAGTTTCATCACCGTGCGTCTTGTAACACTTTCCGACTACTAGGTCTAAAATAAAATAAATTTTATTAAGAACACTTAGCCACCACATCGGTCGTCTTCTCGACGACGCGCGCGACGAGTTTTTCGTACGTTTTTGATCGTCGTCCCGGATCGTCGAGCGCGTACTCGGGATCTGACACGCGAACGACGCGCACCCTCTTGAAGAATCCACGCGCGGCCGAGACGGCGTCCCTGGTCCACTCGGGACCGAGAGTCGTCGGGACGAACACCGTCGCCTCTCCCTGTGCCCACGGGTACCTCTCGCGGTAATACGCCAGAGAAGATACCGGGATGATTATGCCCCCGGCACGAGTCTTGGCGCACCGACGCACGTTCACGGCGTTCGTCGTCGGCGACACGAGAGGAACCGTCTCGAACCACTCCTTGTTCTTCTTGTGAGGGTACCGGACGGTCAGACTCGAACGACCTCTTCCCCCTCCCCCGTTTTTCTTAGCCGTCGTCGAACCCGAGTCCGCGCGTCCGAACAACGGAGGCTCGATCGCGTACACCCACTCGTCGTGCGCGTCGTCCATCGCCGTCGCGTGATCGCGTCGGTCGATCGCCTCGTGAAGCGCCTCGACGTCGCGAACCGTGGGGACGACGCAAAAACCGCGATACTCGGCTAACGCATCGCGACCGAGACGCGCGATGGTCTCCGTGGTATCGGGGAGTCTGGGTATCGCGGGGACGGTTCGACCGCCGCGGTCACGAAGGTGCGAGAGCACGTCCCACGCCTTGCCCGTGTACGCGAGATCTCCCTCGAAGCGACAGGTGAGGACGACGCGTCTGAACGTCACGCGGTTCCGGAGTCTCCAGACCAGATGCGCCAGGACGTCCACCGACAGGAGGTGCGCGTCTCTGAAGTAGACGTCGACGGTTCGAGACTTCTTGTCGCCCATCCTCTGAAGAAAACGACGCCTGAGATCGTTCCTGGAACACGCGCCCCCCGCGGAAAACCCGAGAAGAATCTTTTGCGTGGCGCACACGACGTGTACCTCTTCGATGGCGTCGGCGTCACCGGGAACGTCGTAATTGGCGGCGACCAGTCCACCTCCGTCGCGTTCCGTTCGCGAACGACACGTCGTCGCGACGTCGGTCTCCGACGAGACGTCCAATATATCGAGCGCTCGAAGACGCGCGAAGTCCCGAAGGACGCTCGCGGCGTTCTTGCGCAGAGAGACGCCGTCTATTCGAGCGACGGCGCCGTCGACCGTCGGCACGCCCGCGACACGATTGGCGACGATGTCGTTCCCACCGGCGCCGGCGCCGTGTCCACCGGCGGCTCTCGACAGGGACTCCTCCGTGAGGTCGACCCCGACGACCCGCGCGCAGTGGTTCCTGTAGAACGTCGGGTCTATGCTGCCCAACTCGCGAAACGGGATCGCTCGCGTGGTCGCGTGAAAGAATCCGAGGGGGTTCGCCGCGATCGCGTCCTCGATGTGACGACGAATCTCGTCCGTGTCGTTCGACAGGCGTTCGACGAGGTGCGCGAAACTCTCGGCGAACTCGTCGGACGTGCCGTGTCCGATGGGTACGAACCAAGAATACGGACACGCCCCCGACGACGATGACCCCGACGACGACGAGATCGTGTCCAGCGCTTCTCGAATCGCGCGCCTGTCCGTGAACCCGACGGAGAAGAGCGTCGTTCCGAGCCCCCTCATGTCGACCGCGTCGCGGAACCAACCGAGGGTCGACGACAGCTCGTCTCGAACCTCGGTCTCCGTCTCGTGTTCGTCTCGAAAGTTGTCGCGAATCAGCCCGCACAACGCGTCCACGCGCTTCTGCGACGTCGCGACGCGCGCGAGTCCCGCGTTGACGTTCGCGAGTTTCTTCTCGTACGGCGGGACGTCTTTCTTGGGAAGCCGGAGGGAGAGGTTCGCCGTCCGCCTCGTCACGGCTCTCCTCGCCATCGCCGCGGGGTCGAACGCGTCGGGGGGACACGATATTCCCGCGCATCCGACGGCGACGGCGATGTCGTTATTTAAGCCCTCCCGAGACTCCAGCGCCAGCGCGTACCTACACGACTCGAACACGAAAGGAGGCGCGCACGGCAGACGAACTCGCACGGGCGTGGCGTCGGGATCTGGCACGACTCGTCCCCCGGCCGAGAGGATCGACCTCCTCGCCAGGAAGACGACGGGATCGTCCGTTCGACAGAGGTGAAACTCGGCGTGAGACGGGACCGACGGGTTCGGCGACGACATGGCCGACGAGAGCAGCGGCGATGGAACCGTCACGGCGACGACGCGTCGAATAGTGCTTCACGTCGACGCGGAGGACGGAAGACTGCTGAACGCGACCGACGAGATGACCGGCGAGTTCGTTCCGTACGGGATACGGAAGGTGAACGAGCACGAACGAAAAAAATTTTCGGACTCGAAAAAAATGATATTCGAGCGCGAGAAGGATAGAGACGAGTATCCGCTCCTGGCGAGATTTTTTGGTCAATTTTTATGTCTCGCGGACGAAATACGCGTGTACGCCGTGGGATCCGCGGGCAGGTTTCCAACCGCGTGTTCGTATCGGTTTCCGTCGGAGTGCAAAAAGACGAGGCTCCCGATGCGCTTCGATTACGCGACGTGCAGGCTCGCCGTCCCCGTGATCATCGGTGTCGACGATCGCCGAAGAGCCGCGGAGGTCGTGCGTCGCGTCGCGCTCGCGAGTCGCGCGGAGTTGGGCCACGGACACCCGGGTCTGACTTACGACGAGAAGGAACTCGCCGTACTCAGAGCTAAGGCGTGGGACGACGTCGACGACGACGTCGTCGCGACGCCGTACCACGAGGGGTACGCGAAGGATTGGTTTCCCGTGCTGAGAGAAGACGGTCGCGTCGGGCTGTACGTCGCGGACAACGGCACAGACGCGTACGTCGTGGTGGACAACGCGCTTCCGCACTTCGCGTGCGATCAAATCCGAATACTCTTCTCCGAGAATCCCCAAAAACTCGCGTGGGGAAAGTGGACGAGAAGCGCGATTCTCGACAGGGCCATCGAGTTATCCGGCGCGGTCGCCGACGCCGTCGCTTCGCGCGTCGTCGAGGAGCTCTCGGTCGAGGGTCTCGTGGGAAGGTCACAGAACACGGTCGAGAAGACGCGCGTGTTCGTCAATCGACTGGTTCGTCTGAGTTCATCAGAGATACGGTACGACGCGGGTGTTTTGAGGGGGAACTTCTTTTGGTCCGAAAACAACAGACAACCGAAGGCTCTGTTTCGCGTGGGCGACGACGGGTACGCCCTCGTCACGAAACGGGGTTACGAACGCCGCGACACCGACGTGTTCCCCGCGAACGCGAGAGACGACGACGAGATGAACGCCCTAGTCGACGCGATACGCATGAAACAGAAAGGAATAGTGTACGATTCGCCGGTGTTTTTGCGAGAGGTGACCTCGCACGCGTTGTAACGATCTATACGGTGCGACGAACGACGAACGGCGATGCTTCACGCGTACGTCGGAAACGCCGATCCGGCGTGGAACGGACACTACTACGCCGCGCTCGTGTTTTTCTTCGGTTTTTTCACCCAGACGATGATGCTGTGCGCGGCGAAAGACGAGAGAACGACCGGCGTGACCATATGCGCGGTAGCGATTTTCGCGTACCTCGTGCGCGCGCACGTCACCGTGTCCCCCGTGCTCAACGCGGGTTTCCTGTTCGCGTGGGGACTCAGAGTCGCGGTCAGAGGCGTACCGAGGCCGCGCCTCGCCTCGTTCGTCGAGCCTCACGCGTGCGACGCGGCTCTCGGGAAGACTCTGTGGTCTTGGTTTCTCGTCGCCCCGACCACGTACGCCGTCGTCCTCGACTCGCACGAGGTGTCGGTCGTGTTTCCTCGCGTGGGCGCGACGCTGTGCGCGATCGGCTTCGTGTTCGACCTGCTGGAGACCGATCAGCGCGAAGGAAAGTTCACGAGAAATCCGTACGTGTTCTCGTCGGCGTGCGTGTCGTGGGGACTCTTCGCCATCCACCCGTCGAGGTGGACGCTGCCGTTCCCCGTCGCGTTCTGCGCGTTGTTAACGTTCGGCTCGGAGGGGTACATCGCCGAGGAGGCGTCGAGGCGCGCGAGAGCGATCAGAGAACCGTCTCAGGCGGAGTACGCGCGCACCGTGAGTCCGCTCTTTCCACTTCCGCGCGCGTTGTACGCGCGAACGCCGAGATGGATCAAGACGGCCCTCTTAGGAGATTTTTTCGCGTTACACTCTAAATAAAAATCTTCGCATTAAAAGAATAGTCGGGTTTCGTCGCGCCCCACGCCTCGTGCGCGGTCTTGGCGTCGAGATGTTCGTCGTGCGCCTCGAGTATCGTCGACTTCGCGAATTGTCGCAACGTCGAAACGACGGCTTTCTCTGAGACGATGTCGATCGCCGTCGAACCGACGCCGTTATCGACGCGAGTAAGACGTCTATCCTTCCAAGACGCGACGTGAGACCACGCGATGCACGGTTTCTCGAGGGTCTTGAGGCCAACCGCCGCGCGAACGATCTTCTCGGCGACGCTCGCGACGATCGCGTCGCACGTCGTCCTCGCCATGTCGTGAACGCGCGCCGGGGCATCTTCTGAGACGCGATGAACGAGTCTGTTCGCGCGCGACACGATATCGAGAGCGACCTGCGTGAACGACTTATCGCACACGAGTTTCGGCTCGGTTATGATGTCGACGCACGCGGCGTCGTGAATCAACTCACCGAGGTCTCGTGTGGCCTGAAAATAGACCACGTTCGCCTCGAGCGGCACGGAGACGCCCGAAGCGGCCCACCGTGACCCGTTTCCCGTCGTCCACCAATCCTCCAGTGTCTTCACCGCGTGCTTCGAACACGCGACGATCCTTCGCGCGCGTCTTTTTCTCTCGTCGCTCGACGTGCCCGCGGCGATCGCGCGTTCGAAATCGCAGCCGATCGCGCGCGCGAGGATGCACGTCGTCTCCCATCTGACACACGAGACACGAACGACGGGTCGTTCGTCTTCGTTCTCGTCGTCGTCGTCGTATCCGTCGACGGGCGAGACGCACCACGTGGACTCGAAAGGTCCCGAGAGCAAAAGGTCGGGAAGACGATCGGCGAGGGCCGGATCGAACCACGCCGCGCACGTTTCGAGAAGCGCTGATTCATCGTTCGGATCATCGTCGCCCAATCGAAGACGTTTTTTTTTCCACGTCGTCCACGGATTGTCGTCGCCGCCTTTTTTTTTTTCGTCGTTTGAGTCTCGAAAAATACCGTCTGGAATCACTTCTTTGGGCGCGGGGACGGGACCTCGCGAAAAAAAATTTCTGGCGAGAGTCCACATCGGATCGTCGAAGGTGGACGCGCCCGAAGAAGTCACCGCCGTCGGCATGACGACGGAGGAGACGAGGAACGAGAAAAAAAAGAAAAACAAGAAGCGGGAGAGAGACGAAACCGTTCTGCTCGCGCGCGTGGGTACTCCCGACCTCCACGAGACGAGACACCGCGACGGCAAGAGGTACACGGAACTTCGTCTCGAGGGTAAGAAGGTCAAGAGAAGACGTTCGCGACTCGGGTCCGTCGACGACGCGAAGGACGAGGTCGATGATATCTTCGTCAGGGACGATTTGGGGCGGTTTTTGACGCGCGCGAAGGGCACGCCATCTCTGGATAAATATCTCGAAGACTTTTACGCGTCGAACTTGGCGAAAACGTACGCGCGCGCGGGAGAACCGCGGGGTCTCGTGGTGGTCGAGTCTCGCTCGACATCGGCGTCGACGTCCGTGGCGACGCCGACGACGCCGATTCCTCACGACACTGTGCCTCGAACTGTGTCGGGGGGCGTCACCGCGTGGGATCTGACCCCCAGAACACCATCTCCGCCGTCCGCGGCGCCGACGTACGCGAACGGCGTGAAGACGTGGCGAGGAAGGTCGATAGACGTCGCGGAGATCGAGTGCGCGGTGATCGTGGACTACGCGACCAGGGTCAAGAGGCTGCCACCGTGCGTGCCTCGCGTTTTGAGGCACGACGCGAGACGTTCGGTCGGTAGTCGATCGACCGTCGAATATTCGCTCGGGATCGAACACATCGAGAACGTGTCGAGAGCGTCGGTCGTGGACCCGAAGGGAAGACACGCCGATCCGACGTTGGCGGCGTTCGTCGACGGTGACGACTCCAGACGCGACCCAGATGGATTCAAGAGACGTCTCGACGGCGTCTTCGTCCAGATACTCCTCGCTCTCGGTGGACTACAGAGACACTGTGGGTTCGTGCACAACGACCTTCACACCAAGAACGTGCTCCTGAAGGCGCGCGAGGGGACGGGCCCCCTCGTCGTGCACGACGGGCTGACGGGCCGTCGTTACGTGTTCGAGGACGATGTGCCTCTCGTCAAGATCATCGATTTCGGAGACGCGATTGTTCGACACCCCGAGACGGGGCGCGTCGTGTCGGCGCGGTGGACAGGACACATCCAGGGATTCACGAACGGCGCCGACATCAGAAGACTCGCGATCGTCCTGGCGAGGCACGCGGGCGAACGCGCGTCGGCGCTCTTCTCGAGCGAACTGATCGCCGATATCGTGTCGATCATCGACCCGATCGACGGGGACGTCTCGGTCCTCGACGATATCGTCGCGTCGGCGAACGCGAATTCGAACGTCGAGAGGTTCGGGTTTCCTCTGACGGGGTTCGCGACGCCCACGAAACTTCTGGAGACCGGTCGAGTCGCGCGCCGTTTCGTCGATGGTGGTGGCCAGACGACGACCCACGTCGCGCCCAAGAACATATTCCACGAACTCCCGGAGGACGGATGGTCGTCGACGCGCCCGTTCGCGTGGTTCGCGAGACGCGAGTTCGGGGTGGCGCCGCGCGAGTACGCGCCGTGTCGTCCTCTCCTCCCGACCACCCCGCCCGAAATCGTCAAACTCAGAGACCACGCCGTCTCGGCTCTCGGAAAACGACTCGACGTCGACCCCAACTTCGAGACGCGACCAGAGAGACGCGATCTCGACGCCGTCGTCGCGTACGGACCGAGCGCCGACACGAGGACCAGAAGACGCGTCGCGTGGACCGGGCTCGTCCTGTTTCAGAGAGCCGTCGTGTTTTACCTTCGAACGTTCGTCGCGTCGGAACTCACGGGAAGCGTCGACGTCGGCGACGTCGGTGGCGACGACGCGGCGAACATCACCAGACTCATCGAGAGACGCGTCAACGAGATTCGCGAGATGGTCGACGAGACGGTCGCCACGGCGAACGTCACGAGCGACGAGGAGAGACTCAAAAAAAAATCAGAGGCGACGCGTCTGATGCTTCGTCTCTGTCTGGTCGCCGCGTGCGGTGGACACGGTCAGTTCTTCTCGGTCGCTGCCCTCGGGAGACGATGGTGGGACGCGGTCGCGAAGGTCACGGAGGCGTACGACGCGGCGTACGACGCGGGGATAATAGTCGCGCCGGCCGAGACGATCGTTCGCGATATCGACCAAGTGGAGACGCGCGCGTACGCGGACGAGAAGAGACGAGAAGGTGCGGGACCGACGGTGGTGAGACTCTTCGAATGGAGCGGTGATTGCGCGAGCGCGTATTCGTTCGATCACAAGACGTTAGAGAACCTAGTCGGGACGAACTAGACAGATTTAGAGGACAGAGTAACCGTTTTTCGCCGCGTTGACGCAGACCTCAGTGACCGTTCGCGTCAAACCCTGGCGAGAGAAACGCGCGCCAATGTACACAAGAACATGAAACGTGACGGAGAAAATCCCCAGAAGAATCAAGGACCACGTTTTGATCTTGAGTTTGGAATCATGATCTCCGAGTTCCTTGAAACCCATGTTCTTGAGCTCGCCGCATCCTTCGACGATGTGTTTGCCGTCGGGACCGGGGAAAGAGCACACGTGGCCCTGCGCGAAGATGATGACGAGCAGTCCGAGTAACGCGAGGATCACGTTGAAAATCGTCGCTTTTGAATTCGGCAATCTCGTGACGCAACCTATCGCCAACGTGGTGACGAGAAAGTAAAATGGAATCAAGTAGAGGAAGTAGAAGGGGATGGCGTAGTATTTTGTGGCTGCGTAAGCGACGAAGATAGATTCGCAGAACACGAAAACGGCGATGGTTCCACCGATGAACGCGGTGGACGCCCCCGTGAGGTAGAAGGCGAACTCGCCGTTGTACAGAGCCTCAGCCTTGGCTGTGATATCCTCGGGTCCAAGCTGAGCCATGTCGCTCACGGAAAAATACGTCTTGACGATCGCGGTAAGGAGGAACATAACGCCGGCGAAGATGTACATCTCGTTCTGGCTGTTTTTGGTGGACTTATGGTCGTCCACGCGGAAGCCGAACACGTCAGTGTACGCCCAGAGAGTGACGAAGAGAGTGGAGAGAAACACCACGACGGGAAACTGTTTCTTCACCTGTTCCTTGATGCCGAGGCGCATGTGACGCGCGATGACCCCGACGAAAATGGCGAAGATGACGTAACCGGCGTTGACGTTCGCGGACCCGGCGAGGATCTTGAGGACGATGATGGTGCAGATGAAAGAGACGGACAACCAGTTCGTGACCTCCTCCATGGTGAAGAAACTGACGTACTTAAAGAGACCAAAGTTTTGATTGCCGTTGAAGTTACCCTTCATGCAGTAGGTAACGATCGCGTTTAAGTCAGAAGGCTTGTCGTCGACCTTTCTCTTGTCTTCACCCCTGAGGTTGTTAATTTTTTCGGTCAGTTTACCAGGAGACGCCACGGCGTAGACCCAGAGAAGCAAGAACATAGCAATCAAGAGAATATCGAAAATAAACGAGATATTCACTTCGCCCATTTTGGTCTCGGGGTAGGTCCACTCGCCGATCTTGAGTTTCTCGAGGAGTTCGTCCCTGGTGGACATCACCGCGGATCGCGCGACGGCGGCGGCGAGGCCACCACCGGGAACGAGTGGATCCATGTTTTTGTACGAATCGACGGGTCGACGTCCGATGTTTCGACGCGAAAAACCCGATACGACGGTCGCCGATTCAGTCTCAATATATATGACTCGAGCGCGGCGCGCGTTCACGGAAACATGGGGAACGCGCTCGGCATCGAGAGAAGGGTGTTCCCGGGTCGTCCCGACCCGGACGCTCGACGGAAGATAGTCGAGAAATACGGACGAGACGTCGAGATCAGGGACACGCACGTCTCGTGGACGTCACCCGAGAACGACGGACGCCCGCCTCTTCACGTCGTGTGTTTCCACGGGAACATGGAGGACGTCGCGTCGACGATGGGCGGGTGGATTAAACGCACGGGCGCGACCCGCTTGACCGCCGTCGAGTACCCGGGGTACGGTTGGCGCGTCGACGAGACCCCGACACAGAGGCAAGTCGAAGATGACGCGAAGGACATCGCGTCGACGATCGTCGAGGGCGAACGAACGATCATCTGCGGTCGATCGATCGGGACGTACCCGGCGCTCGTCCTCGTCGACGCGCTCCCGAAATCGAAAAAATGCGACGGAGTGGTCCTCGTGTCGCCCCCACTCTCGGCGGTGTCGACGGTGATTTCTCCCGGCGTGGTACAACGCGCGCTCTGGTTCGTCGACATCGCTAAGAACAGTGTTCCCGCGGCGACGATCGACCCCGCGATTCGTGTTCTCGTCGCGCACGGCACGGAAGACGGAGTCGTTCCCATCGAGAACGCGCGCGCGCTCGTCGATATTCTCTCTCGCACGAAAGATGGGGGCGAGAGAGACGTCAGATTCTTAGAGGTGGAGGGTGCGAAGCACAACGACGTGTTAACTAACGATACGTTCAGACATCGTCTGAAAACCTTTTGTCTAGTAGTTGAATGAATCAAGACACGACGCACCCGCTACTACCACTCCTCCTCATTTTTCTCGTCGTGTCGCGCGCGTCGTCGCCTTCGTCGTCGTCGGGGAATATCGATTCGTGTTTCGCTCGAACGGTCGCCTGAAATCTCCTCAGCGCGTCCAGTCTGTTCCCACTCGTGTTCGGCGAATCTCGAAGATACCACACGTGACTGTCGAACGCGTCGACGTCGAAGTGCGACGATCCGACGACGGCGTCGAGTCTATCGCAGAAACGCGCGCACAACACGTTCTCCGACGCGTCCGTCTCCGACGTCGTCGTGGGCATGTCGTCGTCGAGAAACCCACCAAGATGGGCCCAACGCTCGAGGTCCGCGTGGAGTCGCGTCTGTTCGGTCGTCAGATCTCTCGAGTAGGACATGTGTCGCGCCGGGCGAGTCTGTTGAAAACGACGTTTTCGTCGCGTCTTTTATAAAACGACGCGTTCGAATCACTTCGTCGTCGCGATCATGTCGTCGTCGTTTTTTCTCGTCGATTACCTTCCCCTCGCGCGCGAGTTGAGAGACGCCGCGGCGTCCGCGTCACGGAACGTCGCGCTCACGCGCATAACTTCGCGTCTCGACGCGTTCGTCGAATCGTCGAGAAGCGAAGCTCTCAGAGGGGACGCCGTGTTGGCGCGTCTGTACGCCGCGCTCGACTCGTGCGGGCTCGAGCGGACGTCCACCCAACGCTTTTTCCATAAAAAATTCGTCGAGTCCATACTCCCGTGGATATACGGGAAGAAAGACTTCTCCAGGTTCAAAGAACGCATACTCCACGAGGCGGGGATTCACCCCGACAAGTACAACCAGTACACGCTGATATCGACGCCGCGACGATGGGGGAAGACGACGTCCGTCGCGATATTCATCGCCGCGACGTTGTACGCCGTTCCCGACGCGTGGATATCGGTGTACTCGACGGGAAAACGCGCGTCCAAGGCTCTGTCGGATCTCGTGCACAAGTTCGTCAAGACACTCGAGGAGGGCGCGGGCCTGAAACGGTCGAACGTCCTCGTCAAAAACACGGAAGAGCTCTTCTACGCGGGAGACGTCGGATCCGACGTCAGACGACTCTTCAGCTACCCGGCGAGCGTGCAGGTGAGGCGAAAACCATCCGATCCATCACTCGACCCGTCTGACCCATCACTCGACCCTCTCGACCCTCTCGACCCTCTCGACCCTCTCGACCCTCTCGACGTGTGTAGCGTGCCTAGTGTGTATCGTTTTAATGAGATCGTCATCGCGTTCGCCGTTCATTTTTTCCACAGGTACTCGCACGCGAGGTACTTCGCGGTCCCCCTCTTCGCCGCGTCGCACTTGTGCATCGCCCTGACCGCCGCTCTCTTCTTCGGATCGCCGTCGTATTTCGTGTTCGCGCCCCCCGCGTGAATGATCTTCTGGTTTCCGTCGCCGTCGCACACCTTCTGCATGATTTTCTTCCCCTTCCTGTAACTCTCGCCCACCCCCCAACACTTCAGATCGCTCAGAGCCGCCCTGAGGCGAGCGACCTGACGCTGCCTCTCAGTGGAAGGCGGCATCGCGCGCTCTCGCGGTTCGCGCGCGTCGACGGTCGGAATTTATACGAACGTCGAGTCACCGAACACTTTCTGAGACGGTATGATTTTAATCCCGAGTGCTAAAACTTTTTGAAATCACAATCATCCGCGCGAGACAAAAAAAAAGTACTATCCAAAAAAAAATGATCTCTGAAGCCGACATCGCCGAGGGTGGTCGCCTGGCCGACAAAATCGACGAGATGATACGTTTCATCGCGGTCGAGACTGACGGAGACCGCTTCAAAGATCGACAAGACAGGGAGAACGCCGCGCGGCGCCTCTTGAACCCGATCTCCGCCGAGGATTACGTCGAACACGTCGCCGACACGCAACTCGAAAATCACGAAGAGCGCGTGACGATTCAGGTGTGGGCGAACGACCTCGTCAAGGATTTGCGTCTTCAAGGGGATAAGGTGGTCGTCTCCGACGTCCTCAACGACGAGGACCTCGGTCTTCTCGAGAGGTTCTCTGACTTCTGCGCCGCCTCGTGCCCCCCCGAGTCTCGCGAGAAATCCAAGAAGAAGAGATCTCGCGAATCCGACACGACCCCCCTCGTGGTCTTGACGGTGACGAGATATTTCGCCGATCACCACTCTCGAAACGCCAAGCTTCTCGAGGCGACTCCCGGGATTCCTCAGATCGTGTCGCTCGAGAAGCTTCGCGAGTGCCCGAATCTCCGGGCCGTCGTGGATCACGCGTCGAGTCAGACGGCTGAAGACAACGTCTGGACCATCGCGATCGATCTCCGGGAGCAGGCCGAGTACGACGACACCTTCATGAATCCGAAGAAGGACTTTCTCACGAATCGGTACTCGGAGTCTCGAGCCAGCATTCGAAAATTCATCGACGAAGTCTACGACGGGTTCTCGAACGACGACGACGACGACGACGACGACGACGACGAGAACTTCGGTGGTTTATTCGAGTCGAAACGAGAAGAGAGCGGAACGATCGCGGGAAAAATGGTGATTAAGATGTAGAAAGTTTTTGACTCCGAAAAGATTCTTTTTGGTTTTGTGAGAAAAACGGACCCGTGAAAAAAAGAGCGTCACACAAAAACCCACGGCACCAAAACGGAAAACACGCGCACACGAAAAAAAAATGACCGTCACGAACACTTCAGTTTGCGCGGTGCAGAGAATCAAAAAAAAAGGCAAGCACACGCCGTCAAAAACGCATCAGACCACACCCTCCGCCGATCCCTCCGCCGAGCCCTCCGTCGAGCCCTCCGCCGAGCCCTCCACCGAGCCCTCCGCCGAGCCCTCCGCCGAGAAGTCGCGCGGGGACACGACCGCCCCCGCGGATTCTGACGAAGGACGGCCGTCCGAAAAGCGGGGTCGAAACCGACCTAAAACCGTGCGAACGACACTGGCCCGCTGTACCAAGTGCGATGCAAAACGTGAGTACAAGTACGCGAAGCGAGAGACGAAGCTATGGATTCAAACGCACGAGCGGGGTTGTGGTGATGATGGTGATGGTGGTGGTGGCAAAGTCATCGAATACACGAAACGCGATGACCTCGGCGCCGGCGCGCCCCCCAGCGTCGAGACTCCGCTACCGCTCATCATCACCGAGTTCGTCGAATGGACGCGAAGTGGTCGTGCGAGCGAGCGGTGTTTGAAAAAGAGAAGAATGCGTTAATAATATATACTCTCGTGATGAAAATAAAAGTCTACCACAGTAAGATAAAGGGGAGCGAAGCCCCCCTTTCAGCTCACGAGCGCCGCTATCTCCGCTCTGAGCGCTTCGAGGGTCGACGCGCTCGACGACCCCGTGACTCCCGACACGGTCGTGTAGGTCTGCGGCGTCATCTTGCATATCGGGACGCCGTTCTGCATGCTCACGTTCTTGGCCAGGTCCGGCACGAGTTTGAACGCGCCGAACACGTTCTCGGCGAACTCGCGTTTGGTCTTATCGCCGTCTATGAAGAGCGGTCTGAACTCGGGGTACTTGTCGACGACCTCCCACGCGGTCGCCGCGAGGCCGTCCATCTGCGCGGCGGTGGCGGCGTTGGGCGTGAACGGGAGTTTGATGCCTCCCGGGGTGACGCTCGGTTTGTTCTGGTTCGAGGGGACCTTCGAGAAGATCATCTTGACGACTCGCGCGCGCAGGAGTCCGTCGCGGTGCATGGGGAGCATGACGTCCCCGAAGAGCGACTCGACGCCCGGAAACTGCGCGGCGTCGGGGGTCTGGTACAGACGTTGAAACTCGGCCGTGTCCGTGGGGCAGGGCACGGCGCACAGATCCGCGGCGCACAGGGCGTAACGGGTCATGGCGCTTCCCGCGAGATGGTCCGTGTCGAAGAAGACCGTGACGTACTCGTCCGAGAGACCCTCGACCGCGCGAGCGAGACCTCGACCCACGTCGGGATCGAAGGTCGACCACGGGTTTTGGTCACCAGCTTCGCCTCCGAACGACTCGGCGCCGGCCGACGCGACGACGTACAGATTGTCGGGGACGTTCGGGTTGAGGTCGCACGCGCGAACCGCGAACGTCGCGAGATCGACCTCGGGGGACGACCCTCCGGCGCCGATCTTGGCGGCGAAGAGACCACCGAAGAGACCTCGAGAGGATGACGACGCTTCTTTCGTGGTGGCGTTTTGTTTACCGGCGAGCGCTCGCAGCAACCCCTCGACGCGTTTTTCGGCGGGCACGTTCTCGCGACACGTGCGAAGTCCTTGGGGGGACTCGAAGGGTGACGCCGACGCCGTTCCCCCGAGGACGGCGCACGTCAACTCCGAGTAAATCGAGAAATCGACGACGAGAACTTTTTTTGAGGGGTTCGAGACGGCGACCGCGCACGACGTCTGGAACGTCGTGAACGTTTTCCCGACGCCCCCCCTGTTGTTGCAGAAACAGATAGATCGAGACATGTCGCGACGAGAGACCGAAACACAGTTTAGTGAACACTCTTCGAATGAACTACTCTATAGTTATGTTTACCCTGCTGTACGTGTGTTTGCTATGCGAAGGGATCTTTGCAGTCTGGGACAGACGCAGGAAAAGAAGACTTTCTGCGCTCGGCAATCCACCTACCCTACCGCAAGAGCACAAACGCATCCTATGGAGAAAATGTGTTGAACACTCGGAAAGTGCTTCGCACTGGACATCCACGTGGGCGTATGACGTCGACGTCCGTGCGGTAGTGAAACGACATCACTTAGAGTTTACAGCTTGGGCGCTGTTTAACCTTCGGGTGGACGAGGTCGATGACCCCGAAACTCGAGAGAACGTTTTGCAGTGCTATCGAGAAATGGTTCCTTCGGATGATGACACCGAAGACGTTATGCCTGAGGACATAGGCGAACGGCAACGGTGTTGCAGAGCTTTCACCAGAGAACCCCTTCGCGTGTGGCACAAACCGTACATTTTTTACTGCTTGTATTCTGTGGTTTTCGAGTACGGGAAAAACACTTTCTTCACTTCGAATGGGTTTACGCGTCGTGCGGTCCATCACTTCCGATATTGGTATAAGTCGGGGGAAAACTCAGACCTGCCCATATTCTTTTGGCACGGTTGCGGTTGCGGTTTATTGCCTTACTGGAAGAATCTAAACAGCATCATCGCCACGGGACGAACTGTTATCGTGTTTGAGCTACCGTTCTTGACGCCGACGCTGACAGAATACTTCCCGAGTAAAGACGAAGTACTGCTCGCGTACGATAGGGTGTGTATTGAACTAAATATCGAAAAAGCATCTCACATTGGTCACTCTTTCGGATCTGTCGTCATGGGTTGGATTGTTAAAAACTTTCCAGACCGTGTCGCGTCGATGGTTTTCTATTCGCCCGTAGTATTCCTCCTGCACTCTGGTGACGTTTGCAACAACTTCGTATACAAAGGACAAAGTCCTGAAGCCGATGTCATTCACAAATTAATATCACGAGACCTTACAATTCAAACGTCGCTGAAGAGGAACTTCTGGTGGTACGACAAAATATTATGGGTAAACGACATGAAGAAGTGTCCTTGGCTTGTGATTCTTGCAAAGCAAGACCAAATCGTTCCTTCATCAGCAGTGAGGCGGTACTTGCTCGCTGCAAAAGACACCGAAGAGGTCTTTGATATGGGAAAATTCCCCCCCCAAGGCGTGCACACCGTGCTTGGAAAGCACGGTGAAGTTTTGTTCGGCGCAAGAAACAAAGACACCCCTTCAAAGGTATTTTCGTACATCACAGACTGGCTGGACTATCATTGACTCGGATTCATGGTGATGGCGGGGTACATCGTGACCGGGGGTCCTAAGAAACGCTAACTAGCCACTCGCCTACCTTATCACTCGACTCACTATAGTATTTAAAGGCGCGCGTCCGTCCGTCCACCCGTCCGCCCCGCGTTCCGACCCCACGAATCGACGATGTCTTACGAGGTGCTCGCCCCCGGGCCGACCGACGATACTGGGGATCCGAGAACTTTATACCAAGCATACAAGGAGGAATGCGCGCCACTGTTCACCGACGCGAATAACGTGGCGGAAATGAAGGAACTGTACGCTAAAAAACTCTTCGAAGTTACCGACAAAGAAACCCTCGAAAAAATATTGCATGACTTACAAACTTGTCGCACGACTCGACTCTTGTTTTACCAATCCAGTCGCATACCGATAGACGCAAACCACCAACACCTATTAGATGTCTTACTGGACTTGTGGAGATATGGGAACGCCGTAAAAAAAAGCATGAGTTGTCCTCTGTCCTGTTTATTCGTCGAAAAAGCCGTCAGTACGTTCGGAGTCGAACACGCGACAGTGATACGCCAGGTCGCGGTCCTCGTGCACGCGCATCACGACGATTTGTGCGCGCAGTACGGGGTCGATCCGAACACGCGGGACGACGAAGAGTTACGTTTCGTGGCCGAGTCTCTCGTGATTGGGTTTCTCTCTTTACGAGGGTCCGACGGCGACGAACGACCGGTGACGAGGGCCAAGTTCTCCGCGCTGGCGAAAGAATTCGAACGCGAACACGGTCGAGTTAGGGATTAGGGATATGTTAATTATAAAATAGGTGGGTATCAGTACGTCTAGTTTTTGTTTTCCACGTAAAACGACGGGTTGGCCGCGAAATTTCCCGCGAAACGTTCGGTGGGGGGTGTGGCTCTCTTCGCCACGATGTCGAGTCGCTTGAGGAACCTGCCCTTGGCGATGTCGACCAGTCGACGAATCTTGTTCTCCCTGGAGGCGATGACGCGTGCCTTAGACGGGTCCGCGTTCGGATTGCCGCGGATCGCACCGCGCGTCTTCCATCCGAGCCCGCCGTACACGAGTTCGACCGAGTCGCGCGTTCCGGAGCGTGGGTCGTCGCCCACCGCGGCGCGAACGGCGGCGTCGACGTCGTTCGCGCCGTTCGCGCGAACACTCGCGAAATCGAGAAGAACGACCCCGCGCCCGACGAAGTACGATCGAGGGACGGCGTGGAGCACGAGACGAGGTCCGTAGTTCGCTCGAAGCTCGCCCTTCGCGAGGATCGGGGTCTCGCGCCACGACCGCGGGTAACGGACGTCCCACACGAGGCAGACGCCGGGCCCCGAGATGCCCTTCAAGAGCGCGACGTCCTCGTACGCGGTCTTGGCGTGGTCGAGGGTGTTCTGGATGGGGAATCCGGTTCTCGGGACGTGCGCGTACACGACGCGCTCGAGACGACCGTCCGCGTCATGGACCAGGACGCGGACGCGTCTCTTATCTTCAGTCGGTCGAGCCTCGCGCGAGGCACCGTGCGTCGGGATCGAGGGTCCGCGAGGATCGGCACGTTCAGGTCGACGAAGAATCCACCCGATGGCGTCGAAATCGAACCCCGCGCGCTCGGCGAAGACGAGCGCCGCGATCGCACCCCCGACGTGACGACGAACGACGCGGTCGCCCTCGCCGGCGTTCTGAATCGCGAGAAGTCGAGCGCGAACCTCGCGCCACGTCTCATCGGCGATGGCACGAACGCACGCGTCGTCGAGACGTTCCTTGAGCTGCGGCACGACGTTCTCACGAACGACGTCCGGGGGAAGCTCGTCTTCGATCTTCTGACGATTGGTCGCGGGGATGTCGAAGAGGTCGCTCTTGTTCATCACCAGGAGACACGCGAAGAGGAACTGGACGTTGTCGACGTTACGGAACGCCAGCGGCACGCCTCCCCGCTCCCCGAAGGTCTGTGAGAGCGACGCGTACACGCCGTCGCGTCTCATGAGTTCTACGAGATTCCTGACGCATCTCACCGCCGCGTCGACGTCGTGCGCGGGCGTCATCACGCGTCCGACGAACTCGCGAGCGGACGGCGTCGTGAAAACCGCGAGGTCGAGTCGCGATATCATGCGCAGGGCCCAGCGAGTCTCCGCCGTCGTGAACGCGTCGTAGTCCTTGTGCTCGGCACAGAGTTCGCGCATGAGCTCGGCGCGGACGCGTCGAGCCTCGTCGGACGCATCGTCGTCGTCGTCGGACGCGTCGTCGTCGTCGGACGCGTCGTCGTCGTCGGACGCATCGTCGTCGTCAGGGTCGTCATCGTCGTCGGACGCATCGTCGGCGGCGAAATCGGAGTCGGCGTCGGCGTCGCGATCGTCGGTTTCGGACTCGGGCTCGGACTCGCCGTCGTCCGACCAATCGATCGGAAGCGTCGCGGGAACGACGTCGTCGACGTCGCGGCACGAACGTCGCGGGCGGGGTGACATTTTTTTTCCGAGTGTGTTTTTTTCTTGAGGCGCGCTGGGAAGGTGTGATTTTTTTTCTCTCGGATTTTTTTATTATATAAATTGTGTAAAAATTTGACAGCACACCTCATACGTCGCCTCATGTCTTTCGAAATCGTCGCGGCGCCCTCTGACACGCGAACGGTCGCTCGTCGTTGGGACGCTTTAAAACCCGCGACTTCCTCAGATTTTGATCACGACATCGTCGATGAGATTCGGTACATCCGTATAGGCGAAGGGTCTTTGCTGTACCACGGTTACGGGGGTGAATCCTTGTCTTCCAGACGACATCTCTCCGGAGTGACGCACATGTCCTCAGACTCCAAGTCACGATGTAAGGATGACGACACCCGAACGTGCGTTGGAAAAATAGAATATCCTTTCTTGGACCTGTTGAAATCCACCGAGACGCCCTTCGAGGAGGACTCGGTTTTTTTCGTTGGGCCAAAAACAACCGCGGACAAGTACGGCCTGAACAAAAACAATAGCGAGGTCGTGAGACACCGAGTACCTTCCAGAGACATTTATTACGGCGAGAAAAGTAAAACCGACCACAGATTCGTTGACCTGTACCAGATACCCCGTACGGGAGGTGTCACGATTACGTTTAGGACGAAGAAAGAGACGAAACTCGTGGACATAGGTCAGGTCGAAAACGGTAAGAGCTTTATCGAATGGGCGACTAATAACCGTCCTGGAGATGATTCGGACGACTACGAGTTTTCTATGGTTTTTGACCATTCGTGTTATCAACGAGCGTGTTATCTACGAGCGGACAAAAAAATCGAAAGGAACTCGACGTACGAGTATGATTCGATGTTAGTGAAATACGTAAAAGACTGGTGCGCGTCTCTCTCGCCTGACATAGACGGGTTTTTTTGGGGCGGAAGTCATGACTGCCCCGACGCGTGCGAAGGTCTCGTCAGTCAGGAGTTTTGTTTCTTCAAGCCCTCGGACGTGCTGGAATTCGTTGCCGCAGAAGGTCCAGAAGAACGACGTTACGACAACCTACCGACGTTCGAAGAATTCTTTGAAGACGCGGCGGAGGCAGAAGACGAACCCACAAAACAAGACTCGTTCGCCGTAGATGATGAAAAAGGGTTTACGGTGTTCAGGCATCCCTAGCGCTCAACTCTTTTTCTTGCACGTCCGCTCGTATCTATTGAGTCGCCTGATACCTTTGTTTTCACCGTCGAGAGAAGACGCGCCACCCTCGAGCATTTCACCGAGGGTATCGCACATGATTTCCTTCGAAAGGTAGTGTCGTGTTTCGTCATCGTCTCGCCAGCCGTCCCAGAGTCGTACGGGGAGTCGTTTGTCCGAGACCTTGACCTCGTCGCCGACGAAGTGCGCGTCGACTCCGTGTTCGACACCGTCGACTTTCCACTTGATGAAAAGCGCGCGATGACCGTAGAACGCGTCTCTCTCTTCTGTTTCGAGGTCGGAAAACTCGAAATCGGTCTTTAACGTCTCCAGAATGTCAAAAAAAAGGTCGAGGTTCGCCTGGTTGTCATTCAGGTAAAGATCGACGTCGTGCGTCCTGCACGGAGACTCCCCGTCCTCCTCCGCGCTCTTGCCTTCGCACGCGTGATGCACGTACGCCGCGCCCCCGAAAACCTTGAACTTCACCTTCCGTTCAGCGAGACGTCGAATGAACGTCGATAGACAGTTGTTATATTGACACGGTTGTTTTGGGTTTTCTGCGTGTTTTTGTATCTGGGTCTTTCGCTTTTCCTGTATTTCGTCCAACTTTTGACGCTCGTCCTCGTCTTCGGCAATCCACCACTCGTCTTCACCGTCGTTACCGCCTTCTCCCGATGTCAGATCGAAAAAGTTTCCTTGATCTTTCGCGCGTTGGAGCCTTTGCTCCTCCGCTTCCTCCGGGGCCACCTGACCCGTGACTTCGAGACCGTCCGAGTCCGAGTCCGAGTCTCCGTCGCCACCACCCAAAAGTCTCAACACGGCGCGTGGACGTTTTTTCCTCGTCGCTATCATCAAGGGAGTCTCTCTTTTCGCGTTTAGCGCTCCGAGTTCGGACCCGGCTTCGACGAGCGTTTTGACCGTGGCCTCGTGACCATTAGACGCGGCCAAATGTAACGGCGTCGATCCTTTCCCTGTCCTATCGTTCACGGTGCCGTAAAAATCACGTCTGGTGTCGAGGATGGCTCTCACGAGAACTTCGTTACTCCGTTTGACGGCGTTGTGAAGTGGCGTGAAAGATGTATCGCGGTCTACGAACTTCTTAACACCCAGATCGACACAACGCGACGCTATATCTTCCAACTCTTGACGGAGGAATCCTCCGACGCGTGCGTCATGAGGTGGATCCCTCGAAAGGTCGAAGATCTGTTTGGTCAGGCCTTGAATATGTTCTCTGCGTATTCCGGCTGCTACATCGTCGACGACACCGGTCGACGACCCGGGCCCGGGCCCTATGTTCAGGTTCTGGAACTCGAACTCGATGGACATGTCACCTGAGTCACCGAGTGCGTCGAAGCGATCCAAAACTTTTGTTGTTATATACTCGCGTGAAACCTCATCGCGTCTCAAAAAATGTCCGATCGAAACAGAGCCGCCGCGGTCGACGAATCTCTGGACGCGTGGTTCGCGATCGACGCGATCGTGTCGTCCACGAGGAGTCGTCGCGCGCTCGTCCTTCGCGGGAGGATGAGACGCGACGGCGAACCCGTCGTCCTCAAGTGTCGCGCGATGGCCCCCTACGCCGCGAACGCGAGAGTCGTCGTTCGGAACGAACTCGTGCGGTACGAGGCGAACGTGTGCGCGCACGCGCTCCGTACCCTGAGAAACGACGAGTTCTTCGCGACGCACGTCGGCACGACGAGACGGAGGTGGTGTTTCGACACTCTTCGAGACGCCGAGAAGAACCCACCGGCGGGAGGAGTCGCGGATCGCGCGCTCCTGGCGTGGATGCGACTCCTCCCCTACGATTCCGTCGACGATCTCAACGCCGGCGCGGAGATCGTGGTCACGCGAGACGCCGGAGAGGAGACGGCGTGGAGACATCTGGTGAGGCGAACCTCCGCCACCGAGGAGGACGTCGCGGCGTTCGTCGCGCAGATGTCGTGTGCGCTCGACGTCATGGAGGACGCGGAGCTCGTGCACGGTGATCTCAGATGGAGTAACGTCGGTTACCCCCCGATACCCGAGGACGGGAAACGTCTTTTCGACTTACGAGAGGAGAGGTTCGTTCGCGAGCACGAGAACAACGAGTTCTGCGTCGAGATGTCGCGCGCGATCAAGATATTCGACTGGGACAACGCGCACTACGGGCGCATGCCCGCTCACGCGAAGAAGGGCGCGCACATGCCGCACCACTGCTCTGACGGCACGAACATGAACCGCGTGTACGATAAGCTCGGGTTTCTCAGACTGTTGCGGTACCACTTTCCCAGTCTGTCGTTCGTGAGCGACGCGGACGTCGCGTCGCTCGAGCCCGCGTTCTCGGAGTACGCGTACGTCGATCCGAGAGACGGCGAGATATCGCGGCAGATCTCGCGGAGAGGTTCGAGCGGCGACCCTCTGTGGCCGGACATCCAACGACTCGAGCGAGCGGCCAACGAGGTGACGCGACGGGTGTACGTGGTCGCGTCGTTAATTCTCGTGGCCGAAAGGAAGAGACGCGTGAGGGAAAAGTTTCTCTTAGCCGTCGAGGGCGATAACGTCGAGGAGATCGAGAGGTACGCCGCGTACCCGCTCGCGCGCGACCTGGACGTCGAGTCCATGCGTTTCGCCACGAGAGTCGTGCGAGAGAGGGTCGAGAGAGAGGTTTTTACGACTCGTCATTAAAAAGAAACTTTTCTCTCTCCGCGCGTCACCTCGTCTCGAAGTTGTGCTACAGTTTTTCCCTTAATCGGAACGACTCGCCACTCGTCGCGTCCGGGTTCGAGGAGAGGCTCGTGCACGCCCGGCACCTCCGTCTCGGGGAAATCGTGGGGGCACACGACGCCAAAATCGACGCCGGCGAGACTCGTCATGAGCGACATGAGCTCGCGATCGCCGTACACGGCGGCTCGCGCGTACGCGGTCAGGCCGCACGCGTCCGCGACGTTGGGGTTCGCTCCGGATTCGAGCAAAACGCGAACGGCCGCGACGACGTCGTTCCTCTCGGGTGCGGGGCAACAACGACCCCTGTCGACGAGATAGTGAAGCGGCGTTTTTCCACCGACGTCGGCGACGTTGACGCCTGCTTGCAACCCGACGAGCCAACGCGTGATATTCTCGGTACGACCGTCGTCGTAGTAATCGCCGTCGTCATTCGTCAGACCTCCCGCGAAGTAGTGTAAGGTGGTCCTTCCGACGTCGTCGATCTGGTTCACGACGCGGGCCGCCCAGAAACGTCTCGGCAGACGACCCTGATCCGCGTACATCGAGGTCACCAACGAGGGTTCCGTGACGTTCGTCATTTTTTTTTTATCCTCACCCCGCGTGTCGTCAGTGCGCCGACGGGTTGTGGCGCGAGTGCTATCAAAAAAATCTAAACACGCGGCGTCATTTTTGAGCGCACGTCTCTTAAGACGATCAGAGCCGTCTTCGCGTATTCTTGGAAACCACGGGCACCGCAGTCTTCGTAGTCTCCCAACGTTTCATTCACGATGCCGATGAGTTTGTCGATCCAACGTTCGATATCTCCGGGAGTCTTTTTTAAATCGTTCCACGTGTGAGGAGGGAGCTCATACACGGTATATTCTTCCCTTGTTTTTGTTTTACCCTGTAGTATAGCGCACGCGAGCTCACACGTGAACATGCACGTTTGCCATTTCAACCCACGGGAACGCGCGCCGTCAGGTGGCTCTTCCCTTTGATTCCACCGCCAAATTCCGTGCGAAACGGCGGCATACACGTACGAGAGGGGGTCGTCGAAGTAGCCAAACTCGCACTGATTTTTTGTCGAGTGGCACAGATTTCCTAAGTCTCCCAGTCGCAGGTCCAATTCACCACCGGTCGACGATAGAAAAGTGAGAATCTGGTCCAACTTCACGTCCTTGTAATAGTAACCCTCGCTTTCGAGACATTTCTGAGCGTTCGTCACGAAATCGAGAACTTTGGTCGCGATGTCGTATCCCATAACGTAGTCCACGAGCGAACCCGAAGCTTTACGCATCACGGTGAATAGGAACACTTTGAAACGTGTCTTGGCTAATATCTCCAGTAAATCTTTGTCGACGCCCGCGACCTTGGTCTCGTACTCTTTCATCGAGGATTCGTACTCGGCGTCCTTTCCTCTGTACCACCGTTTATCGGGGCGACTCGAGACGACGTCGAACAAATCCAACGGGTTTTGTGTTCCGATGGTGTGTGCCTCCATGGAGTCTTCATTGTCCTCGCCGTACACCACCCAGGCGTTCACGCCGCTGCTCGTCGGGACGAAGGTGTCGACGAAAAAACGCGCGCACGACGACCCGGAGAGACGACTCGGTCCCGTCGCTTCCGTGAGATGATGAGATTCGTCCGGACGCAGGTCCGAATCGATGTCGACCACCGTGACTTTCAGTGCGACCGCGTATCCTGTCGCGTCTTCCGCGTACTCGAAGACGGATCCTAAACCACCCTCTCCTAACTTTTTTTCCTTCTTCTTTACCGTCCGCGTTTCGCCTTTACCATCGGAAATCTGTATCGAAGTAGGGAGGTAGAGCTCCTTTGTTTTTCCATCTGTGAACCGAACGACGCCGTCGACGTGATACTTGCAGAGAGGTTCCTCTTTACGCGCTGCGTCTAACGACGAGGCACCGACGATCTCGTAACTCATGCCTACGACGACGAAAGGGCGTAGGACGGGCGCGACGTGCGTGTGTAGTATTTCAATCAAACTAATATATACGCGAGTAGTCTAAGAGTTGAACCTGCCGAGGGCGTCGTCGACCGACTCCTGAGGTTTGGACGCGACGTAAACGATCTCCTTGACGTTGCACCTGAGTCCCGGACCGGCGAACTTGCTGCTCTGAAGCGTGTCGTACTGGACGAAGAGCATGACCATCTTGTTGGGCGTGGAGGACATGCCACCGCCACCGCCTCCGCTCTCGCGAAGGGGGAAATCGCGGACGATATCGTCGGCGGTCGCGCGAGATTTCTTGCCGTCGCGATCGACGCGAGTCACCTTTGGACCGCGGCCCTTGGCGTCGAACTTACCGGTGACGTCGTCGGGTCTGATGGGAAGCTCGACCTCGAACGTCGGCTTACGACGGGTGCCCTCGTCGGCGTTCTCGTCGTCGACGAACGTGCGCCACTCGCCGGAGATCTCGTCCTTCGTCAGAGGAAGTCCCAGCTTAGTCTTATCCTTGAGCCACGTGAAATCCGTGCTCTGCGTGTCGTAAGGCGCGTCCTGGTCGATCTTCCCGAGACGTTCGCGAACGTACTTGTCGAGGTAGCGACCGTCCACGTCCGCGTCGTCGCCCTTCGCGACGTGCTCCTTGTTCATCTTGGACTTGGACACCTGCGTCGCGAGAGGGAAGCAGAAACTCGACGCGAGCATCTTGTACGCGGTGGACCCCTTGACGGACTCGTAGACCTGTTCGGACGTGAACTCCTTGAACGGATCGTCCGTCTTGTTCCTGTCGAACACCCACCGAGGGAGCCCCTGAAACTCGACCACGTCCTGCTGCGTCACGTTGTCGAGACGCACCTTGACGGTCGACTTGAACTCGTTGAAGCGCGTGCTGTCCGCGCGTTCGTTCGCGACGCCGAAGAGGACGGCGTACACGCTCTGGTCGTCGTGGCGCGGCTGGAAATAGAACGAGTTGGTCTCCTTGATGAGCGTCGACGACTCGATCGACCCGCCGAGTTTCGACGCCACCTTCAGGGTCCCGCCGTTGAGGACGCCGAGACCCTGATGAAGGTAGAAGTTGCCGGCCTTCGCGGGAAACCCTCCCTCGGCCATGATCTTGTCGGCCAGGAGGTCGTACTCGGGACGCCACCACGGGTACGGCTTGCGAGCGCCCTCGTCACCGTCAGGTTCGTCGGGTTCGTCGGACCCCGAGCCGTCGTCGTCGGACTTGACGTCGTCGTCGGACTTGACGTCGTCGTCGGACTTGACGTCGTCGTCGGACTTGACGTCGTCGTCGGACTT
>Ga0209223_10000701_pt1 | contig 38284 bp, 39 predicted proteins | sample COG_06_FD_184750 | JGI IMG/M metagenome (GOLD analysis project Ga0209223, IMG submission 184750) | Pelagic Microbial community sample from North Sea - COGITO 998_met_06 (SPAdes) (version 2) | ecosystem: Environmental > Aquatic > Marine > Neritic zone/Coastal water | place: Helgoland, sampling...
TGAGAAATTCAGTACATCCAAGGGATCCGCCTGGGTGTCCTGAATTTACCTGATGAACCATTCTTAAAATATCTCTTCTAACTTGAGTGGTAATATCTTTTAAATTTATATTCATTATGTTAAGATAATTTAATTTTATAAAATTAAATATATCCTAATTATGAACAAGTTATTTTAAATGTTTAAATACATTATTAATTAACAATTTGTAATGTTTTTTTGTTTATTAAGTTGATTATATTTGAATATTTAGAATATGATTTTTAATCTAGACTCAAAAGATCCAAACTCAAAAGCAAGAGCTGGGACAATAAAAACTGATCATGGATTAATTCATACTCCTATTTTTATGCCTGTTGGCACTTCTGCTACTGTAAAAGGTGTTCATCAAAGAGACTTAAAGCAAGAAGTCAACCCTGATATAATTCTAGGAAACACCTATCATCTTTATTTACGTCCCGGTGAAAAAATTATTGAAAAAGCAGGGGGAATTCATAAATTCATGAATTGGGATAGAAACATCTTGACAGATAGTGGGGGGTATCAAGTTTATTCTTTGTCCAATAATAGAAAAATTAATGAAGAAGGAGTAGAGTTTAAATCACATATTGATGGTTCATATCATTTTTTTTCACCTGAAAAAGCTATTAAAATTCAGAAAAAAATTGGAGCAGATATAATAATGGCATTTGACGAATGCACTCCTTATCCTTGTGAATATAATTATGCTAAAAAATCTATGAATATGACTCACAGATGGTTAAAAAGATGCATTAAAGAATTCAATAAATACCCGTCTGTTTATGACTATGATCAAACTTTATTTCCAATTGTTCAAGGCAGTACTTTCAAAGATTTGAGAGCCGAATCTGCTGACTTTATTGCTAATATTGGAGCAAAGGGTAATGCAATTGGTGGTCTGTCAGTTGGAGAACCAGCTGATGAAATGTATGAAATGACACAAGTTGTATGTGACATTCTTCCTGAGGACAAACCTAGGTACTTAATGGGAGTTGGTACTCCGATTAATTTATTAGAAAATATAGCTCTTGGAGTTGATATGTTTGATTGTGTTATGCCCTCAAGAAATGCAAGAAACGGAATGTTATTTACTGCAAATGGAACCATTAATATTAAAAATGAAAAATGGAAAGATAATTTTGAAGTTATTGATTCCGATAATTATTCGTTTGTTGATGTCAACTATTCTAAAGCCTATTTAAGACATTTATTTTCAACTAAAGAAGCATTGGGAAGGCAAATCGCAACAATACATAATTTATCATTTTATTTGTGGCTCGTTAAAGAAGCTCGAAATAAAATTATTGATGGAACTTTTAAATATTGGAAAGTTGGTATGGTAAAAAGAATGAATAAAAGATTATAAAAGTGAAAATTTTAGATAGGTATATTATTGTTAAATACTTGAGTACTTTTTTTACCATGCTTTTTTTATTTATTCCTATTGGAATACTGGTAGATGTCTCTGAAAAAATTGATAAATTCAAAGAATTTGATGTTCCGCTTGAAGAAATTATAGATTATTATATTGATTTTGTTTGGTATTTTGGAAATACACTTTACCCACTTTTTGTTTTTCTTTCAGTAATTTGGTTTACATCTAAAATTGCTAGTAACTCAGAGGTAATAGCTATTTTAAGTTCAGGAATATCTTTTAATAGATATTTAAAACCATTTATGCTGGGTGCTCTAATTGTAGCTATACTTGCTTTTTTCTCAGGAATGTTTATTGTTCCCGAAAAAAACAAAAGCTACAATGAGTTTTCATATAAATATTTAAAAAAAAATAAAAAATCAAGAGTGACCTCCAAAATATATAAACAAGTTGACGAGAATGATTTTGTTTACGTAAGTAGTTACAATCCAACAAGAGAATTAGCTTATGACTTTTCTTACGAGCATTTTGAGGGTAATGATTTACAATTTAAAATTAGTGCACGAAACATACGCTGGATTGAGGATGATTCAATCTATAGATTAACCGATTATTTTAAAAGAAGTTTTAAGAATGATGAAGAGTTTATTGAATCAAAGAAAATTTTAGACACTGTTTTTTCTTTTAAAATAAATGAGTTATCCTCAGTAAATTATATGGCTGAAACTCAGAATTTTTTTGAACTAAATAAATTTATTCAACAAGAAAAAGAAAGTGGGTCTCCTTTAATAAATAATCATTTGTTGGTAAGACATAAAAGATGGAGTCTTCCATTATCAACATTTATATTAACCCTTTTGGCAGTTTCAACTTCCTCTTTTAAAAGAAGAGAGGGTATGGGTGTAAACTTAGCTTTTGGAATCATTACAGCTTTCACATTTGTTTTTTTTGATAAGTTTTTTTCTGTAATGGTTAGTAAATCAGGTCTTAACCCATTTTTAGGTGCATGGATACCAAATTTTATTTTTCTTTTTTTAGCAATTTATTTTTTAAAATATGCAAAAAAATAAAATTAAAAGTTTAATTCATTTTCATTTTATTGTTTTTATTTTCGGATTTACAGCTATCCTTGGTTCATTAATTTCAATTAGCTCATTGAGTTTAGTTTGGTATAGAATGTTAATAGCGGTAATGTGTCTATTGATTATACTACCATTATTAAAGAAAAAGTTAATTATTCCAAAATCGCTTTTTTTTAAATTGTTGTTCTGCGGAATTTTAATCTCATTACATTGGGTATTTTTTTTTAAAGCCATTAAGGCTTCAAATGTTTCTATTACCTTATCCATTTTATCTTTAGGAGCATTTATGACATCTTTTTTAGAACCTTTGTTTTACAAAAAAAAAATAATATTATATGAGGTTTTTTTGGGTTTGTTGGTTGTATTAGGAACTGCAATAATTTTCAAAACTCAATTTAAATATGTGGAGGGGATAATTTATTCTCTAATTTCTGTAATTTTTAGTGTTTTATTTACATTGATTAACGGAAAGTTAGTTGGGCAAGCTTCTTCGTATACAATTTCACTTTATGAACTACTGGGTGGTTTTATCACATTATCATTTATACTAATATTGAGTAATGATTTTAATACAGAATTATTTGTTTTGAAAAATAATGATTTCTTGTGGCTTTTAATTTTAGGAACTATTTGTACTGCATACGCTTTTGTTGTTTCAGTAGACGTTATGAAACATTTATCACCCTACTCTTTGATGTTGTCAATTAATATGGAGCCTATTTATGGAATATTATTAGCAAGCCTATTTTTAAATGAATCAAAAAATATGTCATATCAATTTTATATGGGATTTAGTTTTATTTTCTTAGCAGTTATTTTAAATGGTATTTTGAAGATTCGTCAAAAATAGAAATAGTGTAGTTTATTATTTTATATTTGATAACAATTTAAATTTATGGAATATTTAGATTTCGAAACTCCCTTAAAAGATTTAGAAGATCAATTAATTGAATGTAAATTAATTGGCGATAAGAGTGATATTGATGTTTCTGAAACATGTAAGAAATTAACTCATAAAATTCAAGAAACTAAAAAACAGATATATAAAAATATTACACCATGGCAACGTGTACAATTATCAAGACACCCATCTCGTCCATATACACTCGATTACATTAAAGCCTTAACAAATAATACTTTTTTAGAGCTTCATGGTGATAGAAATATTAGAGACGATAAAGCGATGATAGGAGGTTTAGGAAAAATTAATGACCAGTCATACATGTTTATTGGCCAACAAAAAGGATATAATACAAAAACCAGACAATACCGCAACTTTGGAATGGCAAATCCTGAGGGATATAGAAAAGCCCTTAGATTAATGAAGTCTGCTGAAAAATTCAATATTCCTATAATTACATTAATTGACACACCTGGAGCTTATCCTGGTTTGGAAGCTGAGGAAAGAGGACAAGGTGAAGCAATTGCTAAGAATTTGTTTGAAATGTTTAAACTTAAAACTCAAATAATTTGTATTGTTATTGGTGAGGGTGCTTCTGGAGGTGCTTTAGGAATTGGTATAGGAGATTCAGTAATGATGCTTGAGAACACTTGGTATTCTGTTATTTCACCGGAATCATGTTCATCAATTTTATGGAGAAGTTGGGATTTTAAGGAAAAAGCTGCCGAAGCTTTAAAATTAACTCCACACGATATGAAAAAAAATAATTTAATTGACAAAATCATTTCTGAACCACTAGGTGGTGCTCATAGAGATAGAGACAAAACATTTTTAAATGTAAGAAATGCTATTTTGAATTCATACAATTTATTAAAGACTAAAGATTTAGATATTTTGGTTGAAGAGAGAATGAATAAGTTTACTTCGATGGGCGTTTATAATTCTTAATTTTCTAGATATCAACATTTTTTTTTTCGTTGTTAACAAAAATTGTTCGTTATAATTACTTTTAATATTATTCTCTGGTGTTATGTTTTATTAAGTTAGCTTAATGGAAAAACCTAAACCTCTTTTTGAGCGAGTTAATAAATCTCCCTCAGTTGTTTCTTTTGAAAGGGGCAAAATTCCTCCCCAGGCTTTAGATTTAGAAGAGGTTGTTTTGGGCGCTATGATGATTGATAAAAAAGGTGTTGACGCAGTAATTGATATTTTACACCCTTATGCTTTTTATAAGGAAGCTCATCAATTTGTTTTTGAAGCTATTGTTAAATTATTTGAAAATACAGAACCGATTGACCTGTTGACAGTATCGTCAAAGTTAAAGTCTGAGGGAAGACTGGATAAGGTAGGAGGGGATTACTATTTAGTTCAGTTGACTCAAAAAGTTTCTTCATCTGCTCATATTGAGTATCATGCAAGAATTATTTTACAAAAATATATTCAGCGAAGTTTAATAAAGATATCTACAGAAATTATTGAAGATTCTTATGATGAAACACAAGATGTTTTTGATCTTTTAGATGCTGCTGAATCTAAATTGTATGATGTAACCCAAGGTAATATTAAAAAATCTACTGAAACAGCTCAAAGTTTAGTAATACAGGCGAAAAAGAAAATTGAAGAAATTTCTAACAAAGACGGCTTAAGTGGAGTCCCATCAGGTTTTTCTGATGTTGATAAGCTCACATCTGGTTGGCAGCCCAGTGATCTTGTAATAATTGCCGCAAGACCTGGAATGGGAAAAACTGCTCTAACTTTATCAATGGCTAGAAACATGGCTGTAGCAAAAAATATTCCTGTCGCATTTTTTTCATTAGAAATGTCTTCAATTCAACTTATAACAAGATTAATTTCATCTGAAACTGGTTTGTCTTCTGAGAAGCTTAGAACAGGTAATTTAGAAAAATTTGAGTGGGAGCAATTAAATGTTAAAGTATCTTCATTGGAAAATGCTCCTTTATATATAGATGACACTCCATCTTTATCAATTTTTGATTTAAGAGCAAAAGCTAGAAGATTATCCTCTCAATATGGGATTAAACTGATAGTTATTGATTATTTACAATTAATGACAGCAGGTGGTAGTAATAAAAATGGAAATAGAGAACAAGAAATTTCCACTATTTCTAGAAACTTAAAAGCATTAGCTAAAGAGCTGAATGTTCCAGTAATAGCATTATCTCAATTATCAAGAGCAGTTGAAACACGAGGAGGAAGTAAAAGACCTATTCTTTCGGATTTAAGAGAGTCTGGTGCTATTGAACAAGATGCGGATATTGTTTCGTTTATTTATAGACCTGAATATTATAAAATTGACGAATGGGATGATGAGGAAAGAACACCATCAACTGGTCAAGCAGAATTTATAGTAGCCAAGCATAGAAATGGTGGTTTGAGTAATATAAGACTTAAGTTTATTTCCAACCTGGGTAAATTTGAAAATATTGATAACTTCGATTCACCTTTTGAATATCAATCAAAAATAAACCAAGAAAGTCCTAAGATTAATCCTGATCAAGCATTTGAAAGTGGAACATATAGGGGAGAGGATGGAGAAGATATACCGTTCTAGTTTACTTAACTTTTTTAACAATATCTGAAAATGCTTCAGGATTGTTCATTGCTAAATCTGCAAGAACCTTTCTGTTAATATCTATATTGTTTTGTTTTAATTTACCCATTAGTTCTGAATAAGACAAGCCATGTAATCTGGCTCCTGCATTTATTCTAGTAATCCACAAAGCTCTAAAAGTTCTTTTTTTATTTTTTCTATCCCTGTATGCATAAGTTAACCCTTTTTCTACTGCATTTTTTGCAACAGTCCAAACGTTTTTTCTCCTTCCAAAATATCCTTTTGCTTGTTTAAGAATTTTTTTTCTTCTTTTTCTTGATGCTACTGAATTTACTGATTTTGGCATAATTTTTTATTTTTTAGATTAGGCGTCACGTAGTGAACTTTTGGCCTTTTTCTTGGTTAAATTTGATTTTTAAACCGTTACTTTAAACGTAATTGTTTTTTTATGTTATCACTATCACTTTCATGAACTAAAGTCGAATGAGTAAGAGCCAATTTTCTTTTTTTTGATTTTTTAGTTAAAATATGGCTTTTGAAAGCGTGTTTTCTCTTTATTTTACCTGTTCCAGTTACTTTAAATCTTTTTTTAGCGCTGGATTTTGTTTTCATTTTAGGCATAGCTAATATCTTCTTAATTAATTTTTATTTCTTAGGGGCCACAAACATAATCATTTTTTTTCCTTCCATGGTAGGTAATGACTCAACTTTTCCATATTCTTCAAGTTCTTGAGCTAATTTCAATAATAATATCTGACCTTTTTCTTTAAAAATTATTGACCTTCCCTTAAAAAAAACAAAAGCTTTAAGTTTTGCTCCTTCTTTTAAAAATTTAATACCATGTTTTTTCTTGAACTCATAGTCGTGCTGATCTGTATTGGGACCAAATCTAATTTCTTTAACTATTACTTTTGTTGATTTGGATTTGATTATTTTCTCTCTTTTCTTTTGTTCATATAGAAATTTCTTGTATTCCATTACTTTACACACCGGAGGTGTTGCTTTGGGAGATATTTCTACAAGATCCAACTCTAATTCTTTGGCAATTTGTAGTGCCTTATTAAGATTATAGATTCCAACATCCACGTTATCACCGACCAATCTTATTTCGTTAGCTCTAATATCCTCATTAATTTTGTGAGGATTTTGTTTAATTATTCTAGCAGGTTGTCTGCTTCTTTTTCTTCGAATTGCTATGACTGTAAGTTTAAGTTAATTAAAATCTTTTATTGTTTTTTTTGACTCTTTAGTTATAAAATTTATTAATTCTTTAACATTTTTATTTCCAAAATCATTGCCACCATGACCTCTAACTGAAAAGATATTGCTTTTTTCTTCTTCATCTCCAATAATAATCATGAAGGGAATTTTCTCTAATTCAGCTTCTCTTATTTTTTTACCAACAGTTTCATTTCTAAAATCAGCGAGTGCGCGAATTTCGTCATTTTCTAGTAATTTTAAAACTTTTTCAGTGTATTTTTTATGTTTTTCTCCAACAGGAATTAATTTTATTTGATTGGAAGTCAACCATAAAGGAAAATTTCCACCAGTGTGTTCAATCAAAATTGCAATAAACCTTTCCATACTTCCAAACGGAGCTCTATGAATCATTACAGGACGTTTGGTATTATTTTCGCTATCAACATAACTCAAATCAAATCTTTCAGGAAGATTATAATCAACTTGAATGGTTCCCAGTTGCCATTCTCTTCCAATAGCGTCTTTTACCATAAAGTCGAGTTTAGGACCATAAAAAGCGGCTTCACCGTATTCAATTTTATAATTAATACCCTTCTCTTTTGTTGCATTTATAATAGCTTGTTCTGCTGTATTCCAAATTTCATCAGTTCCGATGTATTTCTGTTTATTATTGGGATCTCTCAAAGATACTTGAGCTGTAAAATTTTCAAAACCTAATGAATTAAAAACATATAAAACAAGATCAATTACATTTTTAAATTCTGAATTTAGTTGGTCTTGTGTGCAAAAAATATGCGCATCATCTTGAGTAAACCCTCTAACTCTTGTTAAACCGTGAAGCTCTCCACTTTGTTCATATCTGTAAACTGTCCCAAATTCTGCATATCTGACAGGAAGTTCTTTATAACTCCACTGTTTAGCATTGAACATTTCACAGTGGTGTGGGCAATTCATTGGTTTTAAAAGAAATTCTTCTCCATCAGCAGGAGTAGAAATAGGTTGAAAACTGCTCTCACCATACTTTTGATAATGCCCTGAAGTTTCGTAGAGTTCTTTATTTCCAATATGTGGAGAAATAACTTGTTGATATCCTGCTTTTTTTTGTGCTTTTTTTAGAAAGGCTTCTAATCTTTCTCTTAGCTCAGTACCTTTAGGAAGCCAAAGAGGTAACCCTTGTCCAACTTTGGTTGAAAAGGTAAAAAGTTCTAATTGTTTGCCTAATTTTCTATGGTCTCTTTTTTTTGCTTCCTCCAAAATAGAAAGGTATTGAGTTAGTTCCTTTTGCTTGGGAAATGAAATTCCGTAGACTCTTGTTAGTTGCTTGTTATTTTGATTCCCTTTCCAGTAGGCTCCAGCAACACTCAATAATTTTACTGCTTTGATCAGCCCAGTATTAGGAATGTGTCCTCCTCTGCATAAATCCGAGAAATTATCGTGGTTACAAAAAGTTATAGTACCATCATCTAAATTATCAATTAACTCAATTTTATATTGATTTTCTTTCTCTTTGTAATAATCAAGTGCTTCTTTTTTTGATTTTGATTCTAGTTCAAACACATGTTTATTTCTTGAAATTTCTATCATCTTTTTTTCAATTTCCGGAAAATCTTTTTCTGACATCACATGATTTCCAAAATCAACATCGTAATAAAAACCATTTGAAATTGCGGGTCCGATCGTGAGTTTAATCCCTGGGTAAAAATTTTCAAGAGCTTGAGCTAGAACATGCGCAGAAGAGTGCCAAAAAGCTTTTTTACCCTCTAAATCATTCCATGTATAAAAAATAAGCTTTCCACTTTTTTTAAGCTTTGTGGATGTTTCTATGGTCTTGTTATTGAAATTTGCGGATATTATGTTTCTAGCTAAACCTTCACTTATTGAAGACGCTATTTCATAAGGACTTGAATTTATTTTGTAGGACCTTGTTGCTCCATCTGGAAAAGTAATTTCAATCATTTACTTAATTAATTATAATTGTAAAGATAATATCATTGATTTACTTAACAACATTACTGTCTTCTTTTTTAAAAATAGAACTCATAATATTTTTTAATCCTTTGAACCCAATAAAAATAGATAAAAGACATAGAATTAGACTTATTATTAGTACTCCTTCAAACCAAGGATGATTTTGGTTTTTAAAAGATTGAAAAAGAAGGGTTGGTCCAACAAACATTAAAAGAAGTGATAAAAAAATATTTTTTAACCCTTTTTTAAAAAGATTAGATTTCATTTTTAAAAATTTTTAATAGCATTTCTTACACTTTTATATTCACTTAAAAGTAATTTGGCTTTTTTTTCAGTAATATTTAATTGAGTCATTAACATTAAAGTAGCTCTGTTAACAAGTTTTTTATTAGAAAGCTGCATATCAACCATTTTATTTCCTTTCACTCGTCCCATTTTAATCATTACAGTCGTAGAAATCATATTTAAAATTAATTTCTGAGCTGTTCCGGCTTTCATTCTGGAACTTCCAGTTATTACTTCAGGCCCAACGGCAACTTCAATTGGATAGTTAGATATTTTAGAAATTGGACTCCCTGGATTGCATGTTATGCAACCTGTTGGGATTTTATTTTTATTACAATTCTCTATCGCACCCAGTACATAAGGTGTAGTTCCGGATGCAGCAATTCCAATAACAAAATCATTAGTTGATATGTTGTATTTTATAAGATCTTTCCAGCCTTGATTAGGGTCATCCTCAGCATTTTCAACACTTTTTCTTATTGCTTTATCTCCTCCTGCTATAATTCCTGTAATTAAGTCAGAACTTACTCCGAAAGTTGGTGGGCATTCTGAAGCATCAACTATACCAAGTCTTCCACTTGTTCCAGATCCAATATAAAACAGTCTTCCTCTTAATTGTAACTGATTAATTATCTTTTCAATTAATTTTTCTATTTCTGTTATTTTTTTGTTAACTGAAATTGCTACTGACTGGTCTTCAAAATTAATAATCTCTAGAAGATTTTTCAAAGATTTATTTTCTAAATTATCGTATTTAGAATCGGATTCAGTAATTTTTTCAAAACTCATTGATCATTTTTTAATCAAAAAATCCAACAGGTGCGTCTTTTTTTGATAATCTAAAGTAATCAAATTCAGAAACTCTAAAGTATCCTAGAGGATATTTATTGGGATTAGTTTGATTTATAATATTTCCTTTAATAACCGAGCTAGCAGTACTAAAGGGTCTTCCGTTTTGAGCACCAGCTTGAGCAGTTAATATATTTAGATAATTATAACCCTCATCTGTCAATCCAGAAATCTCAATATTTACATATTCATCATAATTAAAATATTTTGTTTTGTCAATGAAAAAAGAGAAAGTAAATTGGTTACCATCGATATATAAATCTCTTGAAACTAAGTAATCGTATTTATTATCAATCCCAAAAGGACCAAATTTCCATAGGTAATAATCCCCAACACCTTTTGGGTCAGTAAAAGTAACAAGAAGTTCAACTTCATCAGAATTAAGAGATTTTCTATTTCCAAAAGTCACTGATTCAATGGGTGGGATTTTTATTAATTTTTCAGAGGAAAAATAACTTTGTCCATCATAATTAATAGAAATTTCATAATCTTCTTTAAAGTCAGAAAAATCAATGGTATTTGAATAATATTTTTTTTCAATATTATAATTTAAATTAACATTTCCTTTTTGAGTTTTAATAAAAACTTCAGCATTATTAATCTCTGTATTATTTTCACTAAAAAAAGGAGCAGTTGTACTTACTTTTACTGTAGCAGTAGCAAATTTTTCATTTAATTTTTTAAAAACGGTAGCATCAATTATTATTCTTTCATTAGAGTAATCAGTGTCGATGTCTATGACTTTTTCGCAGCTAAAACAAAGAAAAATGATTATATAGAAAAAATATTTTTTCATTTAAAATTTAAAATTATAAGTTACGCTAGGAACAATACCAAAAATTGAAATTTGAACAGCTTCGTTTTTTAATGTGTCTTCATTTTGTCTAAAAATTATTGAATTGGCATTGTCTCTATTGTATAAATTGTAGAACCCAAAAACCCATTCACTTTTATAATCTCTATTTATATTTTTATTTGGTTTAAGTGTTAATGACACGTCTAATCTATGGTAGTTGGTTAATCTATTGTAGTTTCGAGGTCCGTAATTAGGAATAGTTAAGTTCATATAAGAATATTGGCCAATTGGATAATTTGTCGGCTGCCCCGTTTGAAATATAAAATTAGTATTAAAAGTTAATTTTTTGTTTAACTTAAAATTTGATACAAAACTAAAATCATGAGTTTTATCATAAGGTGTATTATACCATTTTCCCATGTTAATTCCAGATTCAGTAATATTACGACCTTTGGTTTTTTGTTCAGATTTTGAAAGGGTATAGGCTATCCAATAATTGTGTCTACCTTTATTTTTTTTAAATAAAAACTCAATTCCATATGCTCTTGATTTTCCATTAAGCAATACTCTTTCAACAGCTTCATTTGCGATCAAATCAGCCCCATCAATATAATCAAGTCTATTTTTTATTTTTTTATAAAAAACTTCAGTTTCTAAATTATTTCCATTTTTTAATTGTGAATGATAACCTAATGCCCACTGATCTAATTTTTGAGGCTTTAAATATGGTCCACTAGGAGCCCAAACGTCTAATGGAGCAGGTGCATTAGTGTTAGATATCAAGTGAATGTATTGATTTAGTCTATTGTAACTAGCTTTAATGGATTGATTATTAAAATTATAGGATAAATTAAATCTTGGCTCAAAATTGTAAAAAGATTTTATGACTTTAGAATTGTCAGGGTTTAGAAATTCTCCAATTATTTCTGCCTCTTTATAGATACCCAAATTTTCGTCGAAGATTACAGGATTATCGTTTAAATATCTATTTAAACCATTTTGTTTGAATCTTAAGAACTGATTGACTCTGAAACCATATCTGGCAGAAATTTTTGAAGAAATCTTGTGATTTACATCGAAATAACCTGCATTTTCAAGTGCAAATTTCTTTTGAAGTTTTTTAAAGTTAATTCCAGATTCGTTGATTGGTCTAATCTCACCTGGGTTAAATTCATAATAAATAGAATTTAAACCATAATTAAATTGAACTGAATTAGAGAAATAATTCTTTAAATCAAATTTAATATTTAAGTTTTTAATTCCAGAGTTCCAGTTAAAACCTACAAAGTCTAAAGTTAAACCGTAATAATAATCACTAAAAATTAATGAAGTATTTGAAAATGTTTTTTCGTTTATAAGGTTATTCCATCTCAGGTTAAAAGTGGAATTTCCGTATGTATTAGAAAATGTATTACTAAGTTTAAATTTATCTCTTCCAAAGTATCCTGAAAAATATAAGGTATTATTTTTATCTAGTTTATAATTTGATTTTGTATTAATATCATAAAAATAGGCAATATTTTCAATGTCTGTAAATTTTAAAAAAAGGTGTGCGTAGGAACCTCTTATGGCTATTAAATAAGAGCCCTTGTTTTTTTTCATTGGACCTTCACCCATTATTCTACTTGAAATTACTCCAATTCCACCATTCAAAACATGTTCTTTGTAATTACCATCCTTTTGGTAGACATCCAGTACTGAAGATACTCTTCCCCCATATGAAGATGGTATTCCGCCTTTAAATAATTTAATTTCTTTTATAGCATCGGAGTTAAAAATAGAAAAAAGCCCAAAAACATGTGAAGAATTATAAATTATAGCCTCATCAAATAGGATTAAATTCTGATCTGCAGCTCCCCCTCTTACATTAAATCCACCTGAACCCTCTCCGGCATTAGAAACCCCTGGTAGTAATTGTATTGTTTTTAAAACATCAGATTCTCCAAATAAAACTGGAGTTTGTTTTATGGTTTGATTTGATAAAATATTTAAACTCATTATTGGTTTTTTAATATCTATCTCCTCAGTATCCTGAACAATAATAACTTCTTCTAAATTTTCAATATTTTCCTCTAAAAAAAATGTATTATTTATATTTTTCGTAAGATCTACACTTTGAAGTATGTTTTTATAACCAATAGAGCTAATTTGTATATCGTATTTTCCTTTTGGAACTGTAATAGAAAAGAAACCATAAGTATTAGTTATTGTTCCTGAACGAATACTTGGTATAATAATATTTGCCCCTATGATAGATTCATTGCTGTTTTGATCTAAAACATAGCCATTTAAAGTGAAGTTTTCTTGAGAATAAATGCAATTCAATGCAACTAGAAGTGAGAAAAAATTTAAAAAAAAAATTCTAAAGTAAATCACAGCTAAAACCTAATTAAAATATTTCAATATGACAAGCTAAAATAAAATTACTAAAATTTTAATTCAAGATTTTGTTTAATACAATCTAAAAATTCTTGAGTATTTAAGTAATGTGATCGATTAAGTTTATTGCCATGAATTAATAAGGCAAGATCTTTAGTCATTTTACCACTCTCAACAGTTTCTATACATACAGATTCAAGTTCTTGACAAAAGTTCACTAAATCAGAATTATTATCTAATTTTCCTCTGTGGGAGAGACCCCTAGTCCAGGCAAAAATTGATGCAATAGGATTAGTCGAGGTTTCGTTTCCTTTTTTGTGTTCTCTGTAATGTCTAGTTACCGTTCCGTGAGCAGCTTCAGCTTCCATAGTTATTCCGTCAGGCGTAACTAATGTCGAAGTCATTAATCCTAAAGAACCAAATCCCTGTGCAACTGTATCAGATTGGACATCTCCATCATAATTTTTACATGCCCAAACAAATCCACCATTCCATTTCATGGCAGCGGCCACCATGTCATCAATTAATCTATGCTCATAAGTAATGCCTGCCTTCTCAAACTTATCTTTAAATTCCGTTGTATAGACTTCTTGAAAAATATCTTTAAATCTTCCATCGTAAGCTTTTAGAATAGTATTTTTTGTTGATAAGTATAGCGGCCAATTTTTTGTTAATGCTTGATTCATACAAGATCTTGCGAAACCAAAAATGGAAGAATCTATGTTGTACATACTCATGGCTACTCCATCCTCTTGAAAATTATAAACTTCCCATGATTTTACTGCATCACCGTTTTCTGGCGTGAAGGTCATTGTAAGTTTTCCTTTTCCGTGGGTAACAATATCTGTTGCTTTATATTGATCTCCAAAAGCGTGTCTTCCAATACAAATAGGCTTAACCCAGCCCTGAACGTACCTCGGAACATTACTCATTATTATGGGTTCTCTAAACACAGTACCTCCAACTATATTTCTAATAGTCCCGTTTGGTGACCTCCACATTTTTTTCAAAGTGAATTCTTTGACCCTATCTTCATCAGGTGTGATTGTCGCACATTTAATACCTACATTATATTTTTTTATTGCTTCAGCAGAATCAATTGTGACCTGGTCATCGGTAAAATCTCTGTTTTTAACTCCTAAGTCAAAATATTTAATATCTAGATCTAAATAGGGTAGTATAAGTTTAGTTTTTATAAAATCCCAGATAATTCTGGTCATTTCGTCTCCATCCAGTTCAACAACTGGATTTTTTACAATAATTTTTTTCATGAAAAGTATTGAAATTAAATTTTAATTTCTTTGATTCTTGCCTTTTTCCCTCTGAGTTCTCTGAAATAATATATTCTTGATCTTCTTACTTTACCACGTTTATTAACTTCAATTTTTTGAATTGTTGGTAAATTGATTGGAAAAATTCTTTCAATTCCTATAGTACCAGACATTTTTCTTATTGTGAAGGTTTTTGTTAAACCAGTGCCTTTAATTTGAATAACAACCCCCTTGAAATATTGGGTACGAACTTTTTCACCTTCTCTAATTTCGTAATAGACTGTTATTGTATCTCCTGATTTAAAAGTTGGGATTTCTTTTTTCGTAACAAATTCATCTTGTACGAATTTTACTAAGGATTCCATTTTGCAAAATTTTAATTAAAATGATCTAACATACACGATTATCGTCAGCGGTTAAACCAAATGGATTGCAAAATTACTATTTTTTTTTCTTTCAAAGAAATTTAGTCACTTAAAAAATTTGGTCTTATTTTTTTGGTTCTTTCTAATGCTTTTTTCTCTCTCCAATTCTCAATTTTAGCTTTATCGCCAGAAAGTAAAATACTAGGTACTTCAATATTTTCAAAATTAGCAGGTCGTGTGTAAACTGGGGGAGCGAGAATTTCGTCCTGAAAAGAATCTGTAAGTGCTGAAGTTTCGTCTCCTAGCACTCCAGGAATTAATCTTATTATTGAATCACATAATACAGCTGCAGGAAGTTCTCCACCTGATAAAACATAATCTCCTATTGAAATTTCCATAGTTATTAGTTTATCACGAACTCTTTGATCAACTCCTTTATAGTGTCCGCATAAAATTATTATGTTTCCGACAAGAGATAACTTGTTGGCTAACTTTTGGTTCAATATTGGCGCATCAGGTGTCATGTAAATAACTTCACTATAATGTCTTTGTTTTTTTAATTTATCAATACATTTTTTAATTGGCTCAATCATCATTACCATTCCAGATCCTCCACCAAATTGGTAATCATCTACTTGTTTTCTTTTTTTTGATGCATAATTTTTTAAATCATGGAAATTAATTTCTACAATCTGTTTTTCAATAGCTCTTTTGATAATTGAGGCACTAAAAGGACTCTCAATTAACTGAGGTAAAACACTTATAATATCTATTCTAATCATTTATTATTCAAAAATTAATTTTTCTTTTTCTCCATCAGGACTAACAAAAGTTATTTGACTGATTTTAATGTTATTTTTAAATTTTTTGATTTCGGAAGTGTTCCTAACAGCCTCTCCATTTATTTCTGTAATAATATATCCAGGATTAATTCCCATTCTATATAATGTATTATTTCTATGATTCAATACTTTAACACCATAATCTAAATCTAATGTTTCAAGTTCTTCTTTAGACATATTCTTTATTTGCATCCCATAAAAATCTATATTTTCATTTTTTTCTAGTACAACTTTTAACTTTAATTTCTTGTTATCACGAGTTAGTCCAACTAATATTTCATCGCCTGGTCTTTTAGTGCTCAAATAGCCGGATAAATCTGAAAATTTAGCTATTTTAAGATTATCCAAACTAAGAATAACATCTCCTTTCTTAATACCTGCCATAGCTGCGCCCATAGTTGGTTCCACGTCATTGACATAAAATCCCTCTGTTAAGTTTATGTTTAATTCGTTGGCGTTTCTTGAATTAAGTCCAAATCCAGTAACACCTAGCAGTCCTTTTTGAACATTTCCAAATTCAATGATATCTTCAAATATTTTTCTTGCGACGTTGCTCGGAACAGCAAAAGAATAACCTACAAACCCACCTGTTCCACTGGTTATTGCAGTATTAATTCCAATTAAATCACCAGATGTATTTACAAGTGCACCTCCACTATTACCTGAATTAACCGCGGCATCTGTTTGGATAAATGATTGATTTTTTGAATCATAGTCATTTAAATCTCTTGATTTTGCGCTGATAATTCCAGCTGTTACAGTAGAAGTTAAATTGTAAGGATTACCAACCGCAAGAACCCATTCGCCAATTTTAGTTTGATCAGAATTTGCAAATCTTATGTAGGGAAATGTTTCTTTACTGTCAATTTTTAGTACGGCAATATCAGCAACTTCATCAGCACCAATTAAATTAGCTGTGTAACTTTTGTTATTATTTGTTGTTATTTCAATTGTTGTAGCTTCTTCTATCACATGATTATTAGTTATTATATAGCCATCTTTTGAAACAATTACGCCTGAACCCATGCCAACTCTTGTTCTGTTATTTTGATTATTATTGAAATAATCCCAAACTGAAGAGGGACCACTCGAAACACTCGTATTTTTTACATGGACAACAGAATTAATTGTTTTTTCAGCGGCCACTGTAAAATCGATATTAGTACTGGATTCACTAATAGAATTGGGGTCAAATGAAATATTTACCATTTTATTTTCTGGAAATATATTTTTTGAGGATAAATTATGATCAAAATTTAAATTATGAATTAAAAGAGCTACTATTCCACCAATTATGGATATTGATAAAGGATATATAATTTTTTTCATTTTACATTATTTTAAATCAAAATTAAATTTTTAAATTATAGAAAAATATATTTTAACTACTTTTTAACAGCATCTACTTTTTTTTATCTTCGTGAATTATTAAAATGAAAATAAAATTTCAAAAATATCAAGGTACAGGAAATGATTTTATTATAATTAACAATAATGATTTACTTTTTCCAACAAATAATAGAAGTTTTATTAAACGTCTGTGTAATAGAAAGTATGGTATAGGATCAGATGGTTTAATACTTATTAATCCATCTAAAAATACTGATTTTGAAATGTTATATTTTAATTCTGATGGAAATTTAGGTTCCATGTGTGGCAACGGAGCTAGGTGTTCTGTAAAATTTGCTCAAAATAATAAAATAGTTTCTGACAAAACTTTATTTAACGCATTTGATGGAAATCACCATGCAAATATTCATAATAATATTGTTTCTCTTTCAATGAAAGATGTCAGTGATATAAAAACTTATGGAGAGGATCTGTTTTTAGATACCGGCTCACCACATTATGTAAAAATTGTAAAAAATTTAGAAAATTTTGATGTTTATAATGAGGGTAAGTTAATTAGAAACAGCAATGAATTTTTCAAACATGGAGTAAATGTCAATTTTGTTAAGATAATTTCTGAAAAGGAATTTGAAGTTAGAACTTTTGAAAGAGGGGTAGAGGATGAAACATTATCCTGTGGAACAGGTGTAACTGCTGTAGCTTTATCAATGCATTACTCAAATAAAACATTACTAAATAATTTAAAAATTAAAACCAAAGGTGGTGTTTTAGATGTAAAATTTATTCAAAATAATAACAGATATGAAAAAATTATTCTATCTGGAAATGTAGAATTAATATTTGAAGGAGAAATAGATATGTAAATGGAAAATAAAAAATTATATAAACTAGTTATTAATGTTGGTATTTTAAGCTTTTTATTTATTTCCAGTTTTTTTCTTTTTAAATTTTATAAAACTTATTATTCTGATAACACAAATTTTAATGATGAATCGATTTTTATTTTCATTAAATCTGGTACGGGATTAAACAATTTACAACAACAAATTATTCCATTTTTAAAAGATTCTACAACATTTTTAGATGCTGCATATAAAACCAATTATGTTTTTAACATAAAAGCAGGTAAATACGAAATTAAAAAGGGTTTTTCAAATAAAGAAATTATCAATTCACTAAGATTTAAAAATATTCCAGTCAAAGTGACCTTTAACAATATGGAAAGAATTGAGAATTTAGCGTCGAGAGTATCAAAATTTATTGAAGCTGATAGTTTAAGTTTGATGAATTCATTTAATAAAAAAACTTTTTTAGAAAGCAATGATTTAGATACTGAATCTGTGTTTTCAATTTTTTTACCAAACACATATGAATTTTATTGGAACACAAGCGCTGATCAATTTAGAGATAAAATGTTGGATCAATTTAAATTGTTTTGGAATCCATCCAGAATTAAAAAAGCAAAATCATATAATTTAAATCCAATTGAAGTATCAATTTTGGCTTCTATTGTACAAAGAGAAACACCGAAAGTAGACGAAAGACCTACTATTTCTGGCGTTTATTACAATAGACTTAGAAGAAAAATGAAATTACAGGCAGATCCAACAATTGTATATACAATCAAATTAGAAAAAGGATTTGATACTCGAATTAGAAGAGTCTTATATAGAGATTTGAGAATAAGGTCTCCTTTCAATACTTATTTAAACAAAGGTTTACCGCCCGGTCCTATTTACATGCCAGATATAAGTTCAATTGAGTCAGTTTTAAATTTAGAAAATCATGACTACCTATTTTTTGTTGCTGATGTTAAAAGACCTGGTTATCATATGTTTGCCAAAACCAATTCACAGCACAATAAAAATAAAAGTCAATATACTTCATGGTTGAGGAAAAATAAAATAAAGAGATAACAATCTGATTTACAGATAATTAAAATTTTATGTATGTTTGCGGAAATTTTTAAATAAATTTTTGTTTTGAAAACATTTAAAATCAACATAATATTATTTCTAATTGCTCTTTTATTTAATAGCTCTTTTTATAAACCAGCACCTAAAAAAAATATTGTAAACAATTCAGATGATCTAGAATTTACTGTTTTAAATAAAAAAACGTTAAGCTTAGTTGAGAATTTTATTTTTTTGAAAAAAGATTTTAATGGTTTTAAAGAAAAATTAGCCTATAAAGAATCTGGAGGTAGATACCATTGCATTAACGAGTTTGGATATATGGGTAAATATCAATTTAATTTGAGCACTTTGAAAATGTTTAAAATTTATAATGGAAGAAAATTCTTAAATAATCCAGAATTACAAGAAAAAGTCTTTTTAATGAACATACAAAGAAATAAATGGATTCTAAGAAAAGATATTAAATGGTTTGTTGGTTCAGTTATAAATGGATTAGAAATCACAGAATCAGGAATATTAGCCGCTGCACACTTATCAGGTCCAGGAAATGTTAAAAAGTTTTTAAGAGAAAATGGTAAAGCTGATTTGAAAGATGCATTTGGCACCTCAATTTCTCATTATATGAATTACTTCAAAAACTTTGACATGTCCTTTGTCGAGGGAATTAAAAAACCTAGAATTTAATTAGATTGAATTAAAAATATTGAAGGTCTTTTATCATAGTTCTCTAGGTTATTTTTCCATTGTTTTATAGTTTGTGTTTTAACTAATTCACTATTTAAAGTAAGGTCAGTAGCAATACAGAGTTTGGTTGTAGGTTTTAAAAATTTTAATAAATCAATTATTAATTTCCTATTTCTGTAAGGCGTTTCCATAAAGATTTGGGTAGTGTCGTAAGATTGTTTTTCAAGAAATTTTATTTTATTTTTTCTATCATTTTTTTCAATAGGTAAGTAACCGTTAAATTTAAAATTTTGACCGTTGAGTCCTGACGCCATAAGGGCTAATAATATTGAAGAAGGACCAACCAGAGGAATAACTTTCAAGTTTAACAGATGAGCATTATAGATTAATTCAGCGCCAGGATCTGCTATGCCTGGACATCCAGCATCAGAAACCAAGCCTATATTATATCCTTTAAAACATGGATTTAAAAAAGAACTAATGGATTCTTTGCTGGTAAATTTATTTAATGTATTTATTATTAATTCTGTTTGACATTTATTTGGAGAAATAATTTTAATAAAGGCTCTTCCAGGTTTTTCATTTTCAAATACAAAATGATTGATTTTATCAATTATTTTTAATGAGCGATTATTAAAATTAAAATTTGAATTTTTACCTAAATAATTTGGAATTAAGTACAAAGAACCATATTCCATAAATAGATTTTATTTTTTTCTAAATAGTAAACTTTTTGGACAAGTCTTCTACATATTTTCTAAATTGTTTGTCAGTAAAAGAAAGATTATCTACTGTTTTACAAGCGTGAAGGACTGTAGCATGGTCTCTATGACCGATTTGTGAACCAATGCTAGCCAATGAAGCTTTGGTATATTTTTTAGCAAAAAACATAGCTAATTGCCTCGCTTGGACAATATGTCTTTTTCTAGTTTTAGATTGTAGTGTGGATACATCCATTTGAAAATATTCAGAAACAATTTTTTGAATGTAGTCTATAGAAACTTCTCGTTTGGTATTTTTGACAAATTTGTCGACTACATTTTTAGCAAGTTCAAGAGTTATTTCTTTTTTATTAAAAGACGACTGTGCAATTAAGGATATTATTGCACCTTCCAGTTCTCTTATGTTGATTGTTATATTTTTTGCAATAAAATCTACAATCTCATCTGAAATTTCAACACCATCCCTAAATAACTTATTTTTTAATATTGACACTCTTGTTTCATAATCTGGTCTTTGAAGTTCTGCTGATAAACCCCATTTAAATCTAGATAGTAATCTCTGCTCAATATCCTGCATGTCCACAGGTGCTTTATCAGATGTTAATATAACTTGCTTGCCATTTTGATGCAAGTGATTAAATATGTGAAAAAAAACATCTTGTGTTCCAGTTTTTCCAGAAAAAAATTGAACATCATCGATAATCAACACATCGATTATCTGATAAAAATGTATAAAATCGTTTCTATTATTTTTTTTGACTGAATCAATGTACTGTTGAGTAAATTTCTCAGCTGAAATATAAAGAACTGTTTTTTCAGGGAACTTTTCTTTAACATTAACACCAATTGCATGAGCAAGATGTGTTTTTCCTAATCCAACTCCACCAAAAATTAACAATGGGTTAAAAGATGTTCCACCGGGTTTGTTAGAAACAGCCATTCCAGCCGAACGCGCCAATCTGTTAGCATCGCCCTCTAAAAAATTATCAAAATTATAATTAGGGTTTAGTTGAGATTCAATTTTTAAATTTTTAATACCAGGAATTATAAATGGATTTTTTAATTCTGTACTAAGGTTGCCTAGTGGAATATCAACCTTTTGAGATGGAATATTAGACTTGTATTGACTTGGAATTTTTTCAATAAAAGGTTTAAGATTTCCAAAAGTATTTTCCATTTTAATTATATACACTAACCTTGCATTATTTCCAAGCTCTTTAGTCAATGCTAGTTTGAGTAACTTTACATAATGTTCTTCCAACCATTCATAAAAAAATTTGCTTGGAACTTGAACGTTGAGTATGTTATCATCTAGCTTGATTGGTTTGATGGGTTCAAACCATGTTTTGTATGCTTGGATCTGTATGTTGTCCTTTACGAACTTGAGACAATTATTCCATACAGATTCTGCAGTTAACATTAATTATGATATATTTTTGGTTGTTATAATTGACAATAAATTTGAAAAAAAATATTGTTTAATTAATAGCAACAAATATGTGCAAATTTTTATTAAAAAAAAATCATTTTGCTATTGAATTTTAATTTTTTTTTGTTCATATTATTAAAGTTGTCAAATAATGATTTTTTAATAACAATTTGGAGAATAAAATTAATTTTTTCGTAAGGTATAGTGAAACTGACCAAATGTCTTTTGTTTACCATGGTAATTATGTAAAATACTTTGAAATGGGAAGAATTGATTGGTTAAATAAATTAGGTTTTTCTTATAAAAAAATGGAAGAAAATGGGATTTTACTTCCTGTAATTGATCTTAAAATAAATTTTAAAAAATCAGCACTGTTTGATGATAAATTATCCTTAACAACTAAATTAGTTAAAACCCCTTCATACATGATTGAATTTGATTATAAAATTTTGAGAGATGAACAGTTAATTACGACTGGTTATACAAAATTAATTTTTTTAAATGCCAAAACAAATAAACCTATGAGATGCCCTAGCTCAATTATTGAAGCTATTAAAAAGGTTTAATAATTTCAAGTTCATCATTTCCAATTTTCTTCTTTACCATTATATTTCCGTTAATTTTTGGTGCCTTTAGACCTCTTACTAATTTTTTATTACTACTAAAAACTCTAGCCTCATCCCAAATGTTATTTTTGATGAACAAGTCCAATGTTTTTCTTCCACCCTCAACTATTATGGATTGAATATTTTTTTTAAATAAAAATTTAATAATTTCATCAATTAAAGGATTTGATAAGTTAATTTCTTTTTCAGTTATTTTTAAAGTTGTGGCTTCTTTATTAAAAATATTAAAACCTTCATTTAAATTATTATCCAAATCAACAACAATTCTTGTTGGATTATGTCCACTCCAATCTCTAATGTTTAATTTTGGATTATCATCAATTATTGTATTGTAACCAACTAAAATAGCATGTTCCTTAGCTCTCCATTTATGAACTAATTGTCTGCTTTTTAATGAGCTAATCCAAAAAGGTTTTTTTTCTATTTTTTTTAAAGGTGATATGAATTTGTCATTCGATTGTGCCCATTTTAAAATTATATATGGTCTACTGTTTTTATTGAAACATAGAAAATTCTTGTGCAATTCGTCGCATTCATTTTTTAATACTCCAAAAACTACATTTATATTATTTTTTTTTAAATATTCAATTCCTTTTCCATTTACTTTTTTACTGTTGTCAAGAGTCCCAATAACCACCCTAGGAATGTTATATTTAGATATTGTGTTACAACATGGTGGAGTTTTTCCGAAATGAGAGCAGGGTTCTAAAGTAACATATAGGGTAGATGTTTTTAATAATTTAATATCCTTGATTTTGTTAATTGCATTTATTTCTGCATGGCTTCCACCATGCTCACTTGAGTATGCTTCGGAAATAATAGAATTGTTGTTCACAATTATACAACCAACACTCGGGTTAGGATATGTTTTACCAATTCCCTGTTTTGCAACTTCAATACAACGCGACATGAAATAAATATCTGAAAATTTGTTATCCATTATTCTTATTAGAAGTTTTGTCTATTATTATTAAGATGTATCTTCACTTAACAAAAATAATCTAAAAAATGGAAGAAAATTCTAAATGGATTATAAGAGAGGTTAATGATTTTGACAATGCTGAATTACATAACGTATTATCAGACGTAATGATAGAGTTTGGTGTTCCTAAAAAAGGTACTGCGCTTGGAGATCCTGAACTAAAAAAAATGAGTAATGCTTACAAAAATAAAAGAAGTGTTTATTACATAATTGAAAATGATAACAAAATTTTTGGGGGAGCGGGAATTTCTAAATTAAAAAATTCAAATAAAAATATATGTGAACTTCAAAAAATGTATTTTTTAAAAGAAGCACGAGGAATTGGTCTGGGTAGGATGATGATTGAAAAATGTTTAAGTGATGCTAAAAATTTCGGATATACTAATTGTTATATTGAAACTATGATTAATATGAAATCAGCTCAGAAACTTTACTTATCTCAAGGCTTTAAATTTATTGAAAAACCATTGGGAAATACTGGACATGATGCTTGCCCAGTTTGGATGATAAAAAAAATATTATGACACTATTGGAGTATCATGATTTATTTTTTAAATCTCTAAAATCAAAAATCGATACAAACGAGCTTGGCGAGTTTTTTTTCTGGATTATTGATCATACTCTTGGTATCAATAGAATCAACTACATGTTAAATCCTCAATATTTAATTAACATCAATAAAATCCCTAGTCTTAAAAATTCTATTAATCAATTAAAAAATGATATGCCGATTCAGTATGTTGTTGGTCAGACAGAATTTATGGGAATGAAATATTTTTTGAATATTGAAGTTTTAATTCCAAGGCCTGAGACAGAAGAATTAGTTTCTTGGGTTTTAGTAAGTAATCCAAAAAATCAAAAAATTTTGGATATTGGGACAGGAAGTGGTTGTATTGCTATTAGTTTGGCTAAATTTTTAAAATCATGTGAGATTACCGGATGGGATTTAAATAATAAAATTTTGAACGTTGCAAGAAAAAATGCTGAATCAAATAATGTTGATGTTTCTTTTGAAATTCAAAATATAAAATCTATAACATCCAAAGAAAAATTTGATGTTATAGTTTCTAATCCCCCATATATAACCTTGAGAGAAAAACAATTTATCAAAAAAAATGTTCTACTACACGAGCCCCATAAAGCATTATTTGTATATGACAAAGACCCATTATTTTTTTATAAAAAAATAATAAGTTTTGCTTTAAGTAGTTTAAAAAAAAATGGTTCTATATATTTTGAAATTAATGAAATGTTTTTGGAAGATGTTACAAAACTTTTAAATAATCGAGGTTTTTACGATATTGAGCATAAAAAAGATTTTAGATCAAAAAATCGAATGGTAAAAGCTTTTATTCAATGAATTTAGTACTTGAAAAAATTGAAAAGTTAAGAGATGAATTACATTTTCATAATTATAACTATTACGTACTAGATAAACCGTTAATTAGTGATTATGATTTTGATATGAAATTGAAAGATTTAATAAATCTTGAAAAAAAATATCCACAATTTTACGATAATAATTCTCCAACTTTAAGAGTCGGTGGGTCTATCATAAAAAGCTTTGACAGTGTCAAACATGATTTTCCAATGTATTCTTTAGACAACTCCTATTCAAAAAATGATTTAGAGGATTGGAACGATAGAATTTTTAAAAATATTGGAGATAATAATCTTCAATTTCTATGTGAATTAAAATTTGATGGAGTCTCAATAAATTTAACTTACAAGAGTGGAAGGTTGATAAAGGCTGTCACAAGAGGAGATGGTATTGAAGGTGATGATGTTACTGAGAACATCAAAACAATTAAAACAATACCATTAAAATTAAAAGGCTCTTACCCACAGAATTTTCAAATTAGAGGGGAAATAATTATTGAAAAAAATGATTTCCTAAAAATGAATGAAATCAGATTAAAACAAGGACTGGATCCTTACATGAATCCAAGAAATACAGCATCGGGAAGTTTAAAGTTGCAAGATAGTTCTGAAGTAGCAAAAAGACCTTTAAAATGCTTTTTATATCAAATCGTTTCCAATGAAGAGAATTATAAAACTCAACAAAATTATTTAGAGAATGCTTTAGATTGGGGTTTTAATATTTCCCAAACATATAAACTTTGTAATAATTTAAATGAAGTGATGAATTATATAAACCATTGGGATCAAAAACGAAATCTCTTAAATTATGAAATTGATGGTATTGTGGTAAAGGTAAATGATATTAATTATCAAAAGGAACTTGGTTTTACATCAAAATATCCACGATGGTCTATTGCTTATAAATATAAAACTGAACAAGTTTACACCAGGCTTAAAAGCGTTTCCTATCAAGTTGGTAGAACTGGAGCCATAACACCAGTTGCGAATTTAGAGCCTGTACTTTTGGGTGGGACTTATGTCAAAAGAGCTTCTCTTCATAATGAAGATCAAATAAACAAGTTAGATTTACATGTAAATGACATTGTAAACATTGAAAAGGGAGGTGAGATTATTCCAAAAATAGTTGGTGTTGATTTAGAAAAAAGAAATTTTGAGTGTGATAAAATTGAATTTGTTGAAAATTGTCCATCATGTTTTAAAATTCTATCAAGAAACGAGTCGGAATCTCAACATTATTGTTTGAATTTTAAGAATTGTCCACCTCAAATAACTGGACGAATTCAACATTTTATATCAAGAAAAGCAATGGATATAAATGGGTTAGGTAATGAAACGATTGATTTACTTTATCAAAGTGGTTTAGTTTCAAACTATGCTGATTTATATGACTTAAAAAGAGATGATTTACTGCCATTAGAAAGGATGGCTAATAAATCGGTTAATAATATTTTTGTTGGATTGGAGGAGTCAAAAAAAATTCCTTTTGAAAGGGTTTTGTTTGCACTTGGAATTAGGTACGTTGGTCAAACCGTTGCAAAAAAAATAGCACTAGCTTTTAAATCAATTGACAACTTAAAGACAAAAAAAATTGAAGATTTGATTTTAGTTGATGAAATAGGAGACAGAATATCAGAAAGTATTGTTGATTTCTTTCAAGATGAAGAAAATTGTTATATGGTAGATAGACTTAAATCAATAGGACTTCAATTTGAAATAAAGCAAGATAAGAAGCCTGTAAATAATGTGCTGAAGGGTGACTCGTTTGTAATTTCTGGGGTTTTTGAAAATTATTCTAGAGACCAGTTAAAAAAAATGATAGAATTAAATGGTGGTAAAATTTTATCATCTATTTCTTCAAAAACTAATTATCTTTTGGGTGGAAATAATGTTGGGCCAAGCAAATTATTGAAGGTGGAAAAGTTAAAAATACCGATAATCGGCATAGACAGTTTTATTAATATGTTGAAATCTAAACCTTAATAGAATTAGATTCTTCATTAATTTCTTTACCTGACAAATAGAAATCAATTTTTCCAATATTTATTCCAAAACAACCCACTTGATTAATTAAAACATCATTACCATTTAAGTTAGTCACCTGCACAGGCTTGTTCATAAAAGTATGCGTGTGACCTCCAATAATTAAATCTATATTTTTTGTTTTTTTAGCTAAATTTAAATCACAAATTTCTTTTTTATCATCGTATTTATATCCTAGATGAGATAAGCAAATAATAATATCACATTGATAGTCGTTTTTTAGTTTTTTAGTTATGTCATTTGCAATTTCTATTGGATCTAAATACTTCACATTGTTGTATAATTTTTTTTCGACTAATCCGTCCAATGCAATTCCTAATCCAAAAACTCCAATTTTAACATCATCAATATTATATATTTCATATTTTTTTATTTTACTTTCAAGTGGCGTGTTTTTCAAATCATAATTAGAATTTAAAAATGAAAAATTGGCATGATTTAATGATTTGGATAATTTATTTATTCCATTGTCAAATTCATGATTTCCAAGTGTTGCAGCGTTATAACCTAATTTACTCATCAATTTTAATTCAATTTCTCCTCCAAAAAAATTAAAATATGGAGTTCCTTGAAATATATCTCCTGCATCAAAAATTAATGTATTAGGATTTTCTTTTTTAAGTCTATTAAAGATTTTTGCTCTTGCTATTACCCCACCACCATTAGGGTTTAAAGGATCGTTAGCTGGGAAAGGATCGATATGGCTATGAACATCGTTAGTATGAAGTATAGTTATTTTTTTAAATTTTTCATTATAATTTAAATTATTAAAAGGTATAGAAATACCAAAGATTGTAAATGATGAAATTTTTTCTATGAAATATCTCCTATTCATTTGATTCTTTGAATTCTGTTATCTAATTTTCCTTCAATTTTTTTTTTCACAGTTATGTGTTTTATCACTACCTCCCTGATGTTTGTTTCAAGGTTGTAAAGTTCTAAAGGATTTATAAAAAAATCCATTTTATCACCACCCTCTTGAAGAAAATTTGAAGTTAAAACATAGTATGATTTATTAATATTAAATTTTTTATTTTGGATTAAAGCATTTTGAATTTTTTTTTGATTAAATATTATTTTTAAACCAGAAACTGGATGTTGTTTGTTGTCATTATTTAAATATTGAAATAATTCTTGAACTTTATTTCCACTTATTTTAACAACAGTCGAAAGATTATTAAAAGGCATTATTGTAACGAGGTCGTGCTGTGTGATTACTCCTTTATTTAATGTTCCCCTAATTCCTCCATAATTAAGTAGACAAAAATCAATGTTTTTAAAAAATTTATTTTTAAAAAGGTTATTAGATTTTTCAAGTAAAATATCAGCTATAAGATTACCTAAGGTAGATTCTAATTCGCCATCCCTAATACTTAAAGATTTTGTAGAGAATCCAATTTTTTTTTGAAGTTTAATTATTTCTTTTTTATACGGTTTTATTAATTCTTCAAGCTCATTGTTACTAGCTTGAAAATCATCAACTTTAATATTTTGAGACGAAATTTTACTAATTTGAGAATTAAGGTTACTAACTAAAAAAAACACAAGAGTTATAGATATAACAATTTGTTTAATTTTTATATTATTTGTGTATAATATAGTTTTCAAAAATGAAATATGTAATTTTACTTAAGTTTTAAATATATGATTTTTAAATCACTACATAATAAACTATTAAATAAAAAGATTAGTAATTCCTTGGATAAACTATCACAGCAGACTAGATTTAAGCCCAATCCAATTAAAACTTTGGGTTGTATTGTTGATCCGTCTTTTCCAATATCTGTTGAAAATTTTATTGATTTATCCATCTCTTTAGGTTTGAAAGAAAAGGATTTGAAGATTATCACATTTCAAGAGAATAAAAATATTTTTAATGTTTTTTCTGCTATGAATATTACACCAAGTTGTGTCTCTTTTTATGGAAATATTAAAGGTAAAGATTCTTTAGAGTTTGTCTCTTTTGAATATGATTTATTAATTAATTTTTTTAAATCAAATCGACTACTAACATTACTATCATCAAAAACAAATGCGAAATTTAGAGTAGGTTTTGAATCTGTAAATTCTAATTTAAATGATTTAATTTTTTCTAATAAAATTAAAAAGTATAAAAATTTTAAATCAGAGTTAATTAAATATTTAAAAATGATCAAATGAATGAAGTTTTGGAAAAGTTTAGAGGGACTGGGGTAGCTATTGTTACACCATTTAATGATGATTTTTCTATTGATTACAATGCGATTAAAAAATTAGTAGAATATGTTATTGATGGTGGTGTAGATTACATTGTTGTTCAAGGAACAACTGGTGAATCTTCAACTTTAACTCAAGATGAAAAAATTAAATCTAGAAGAGCTTTTATTGATGCTAATAAAGAACGATTACCATTAGTTGTTGGTATTGGATCTAACGATACGGAATCATTAATAAATTATATTAAGAACTCTGATTTAAAAGGTTTTTCAGCTGTACTTTCTGTTACACCTTACTACAATAAACCTACCCAAGAAGGATTATTTAAGCATTATTCTTTGTTGGCTCAATCCTCGTGTTTACCATTAATTCTCTATAATGTTCCTAGCAGAACTAGCTGTAATTTAGAACCTGAAACAGTTATTAGATTGGCTCAAAATAATAAAAATATAATTGGAATTAAAGAAGCAAAAGGAGATATGCAACAAATGGACTTTTTAATAAAAAATAGACCAAGTAATTTTTTGATTATCTCTGGAGATGATGAGACTGCTCCTTCAAGTATAATAAACGGAGCGGATGGTGTAATTTCAGTTGCTGCAGGATGCATTCCAAAATTATATAATAAAATTGTAGATTCTGCTTTAAATCATAATGAATTTGAAACGCAAGAGCTACTAAGTTCAATAAAACCATTTTTGAAAAATTTATTCATCGAAGGTAACCCTGCGGGACTTAAATCAGCTCTTTCAATACAAAAACTTTGTAAAAATAAATTGAGATTACCACTGTTGCCAGTTTCAACTAATCTTCATGAAAAAATAGAAAAGTTCATTATTAAAAATTCTTAAAAGTTTTTATTCTTAACTTGATTTTTTAAATTAAATTTACCGAATGTTTAGAAAATTTTTAAATCTAACAATTATATTTTTAATCTGTATTTCATTTTCCTGTAATGAATTTCAAAAGGTTCTTAAAAGTGAAGATATTAAATCTAAGTATGATTTAGCAGAAACCTATTACGAGAATCAAGATTTTAGAAGGGCTAGCAGGTTGTTTGAGCAAATTAAACCAAAATACCGTGGTAAGCCTCAAGGAGAAAGAATTACCTTTTTCTATGCTAATTGTTTGTTAAATACCAAAAACTACGTCTTGGCTGCTTTCGAGTTTGAAAGCTTTGCAAAAGCTTATCCGTTGAGCGAAAAAGTTGAAGATGCCAACTATTTTTCTGCTTATGCTTATTATAAACAATCACCTGTTTTTAGCTTAGATCAAAATGAAACTAACAACGCAGTAGAAAAATTACAAGAATTTATAAATAAGTATCCAAATTCTGAAAGAATGTCTTCAGCTAACGATTTAGTCCAAGAACTAAGAATTAAATTAGAATACAAAGCTTTTGAGATTGCAAAACAATACAATACTATTCGTGATTATAAATCTGCCATAATTGTTTTAGATGATTTTATTTCTGATTATCCCGGCACGCCTTACAGAGAGGATGCTTTATTTTATTTATTTGATTCGTCATATGAGCTAGCTATTAATAGTGTAGATTCCAAAATGTTGGAAAGATTAAATGACGCTAAAAAACTTTACAATGAACTAATTGAAGTTTATCCAGAATCTAAATATATTGGTAAATCAAATAAATTGAATGAGTCTATCGATTCAAAAATTAGTACATTTGCAAATAATTAAATTTATCAAATAGAAAACATGGATTTTAAAAAAACATCTGCACCCTTAAATACTATTACATATGATAGAAATGTTGTTGATTCCAAAACAGATAATATCTATGAAGCAATTTCTATAATTTCAAAACGAACAATCCAAATTAACGAGGATATTAAAAAGGAGTTGATAGACAAGTTAGAGGAGTTTGCTAGTCCAACAGAAAGTTTGGATGAAATTTTTGAAAATAAAGAACAGATTGAAGTTTCAAAATTTTATGAAAAACTGCCGAAAGCACATGCTATGGCGATTGAAAATTGGTTGTCTGAAAAAATTTATTTTAGAAACACAGAATCTAAAGAATAAATATGTCTATCCTTAATGGTAAAAATATCTTATTAGGTATTTCAGGCGGGATAGCAGCTTATAAATCTCCTTTTTTAGTTAGATTATTAATAAAATCTGGTGCTAACGTCCAAGTCATTATGACACCAAGTGCAAAAGATTTTGTTACCCCTCTCACATTATCTACTCTATCAAATAACCCTGTTTTATCTGACTTTTTTAGTAAGGATAATCAAAATGAATTATGGAATAATCATGTTGAGTTGGGTCTATGGGCAGATTATTTTATTATCGCACCGGCAACTGCAAATACTTTATCTAAAATGGCCTCTGCCAGAGCAGATAATTTATTAATAGCAACATATCTTTCAGCTAAATGTCCTGTTTATTTTGCTCCAGCCATGGATTTAGATATGCATAAAAACAAAGCAAACCAAATAAACATAAATAAATTGGTTGAGTTTGGTAATCTTCATGTACCTGTAAACTCAGGTTTTTTAGCCAGTGGGCTGGAAGGTGAGGGTAGGATGCAAGAACCACGTGAAATAATTGATTTTATTTCCTCAAACATTTTAAAAGAGATGAAATTTTTTAAGAAGAAAATTTTAATTACTGCTGGACCTACTTATGAAAAAATTGATTCTGTAAGATTTATTGGAAATTTTTCTAGTGGTAAAATGGGTTTTTCTCTAGCACAAACAGCTGCTAAATTAGGCGCAGAAGTATATTTAATTACTGGTCCAACTAGTTTGAACGTTACGAATTCTAGAATAGAAATTTTTAATGTTACTAGTGCAGATGAAATGTATAATATAACTAACGAATTGTTTCCTAAAGTGGATATAGCTATTCTATCTGCCGCAGTTTCTGATTACAAGCCAAAACAATTTGTGAATCATAAAATCAAAAAAGAAATCAATAGTGATTTAAACATTGAACTAGTTTCTAACGTAGATATTCTTAATCACCTTGGTAAAATCAAAAAAGAAAATCAATTATTAATAGGTTTTGCTCTTGAGTCTGATAATGAAATTGATAATGCAAAAAAGAAATTAAATAATAAAAACTTAGATGCTGTAGTACTTAATTCCTTAAATGATAAAGGAGCGGGTTTTAACAGTGATAATAATAAAATAACTTTTATTAATAATAAAAATGAAATAATAAAGTTTAATTTAAAAAGTAAGTTAGAGGTCTCCAAAGATATTTTTAATGAAATCATTAAGCTTGTACATGTTTAGAATATTTTTTTTATTGTTTTTTTTATTTCAAAATAATTTTTCTCAAGAAATAAATTGTAAGGTAATTGTAAATTCAAATCAAATCAATCAAACAAATAAATCTATATTTTCAAATTTTGAAAAATCTGTCAGCTCTTTTATTAATTCGAATAAATGGTCGAATAATAATTTTTCAAGTCATGAAAAAATCAATTTGAATGTTCTTATAACAATAGTTTCTTATTCAAATAATAGTTTCAATGCAAATTTTGAATTTCAATCTATAAGACCAGTATTTAATTCAACATATCAAACACCTCTCTTTAACTTTATCGATAAAAATGTAGAATTTAAATATGAAGAGTTTGAAACACTTTTCTCTGTTGAAAATCAATTTCAATCAGATTTAGTTTCTTTATTATCCTTTTATGCGAATATAATTCTTGGAATTGACAACGATAGTTTTGTTCTAAATTCTGGTTCAATTTTTTATGAAAAAGCTCAACAAATTTTAAACTTAGCCAATCAAAGTGGGAATTCTAGTAATTGGCAATCATCTAGTTCTGGAGGAAGAATTAATAAGTTTTGGTTAATAGAAAATTTAAATTCTTCAAATTCTAAAGAGTTTAGAGAAATGTTATATTCTTATCACACCAATGGATTAGATATGATGTTTGATAATAAGTTATTATCTAAAAAAAATATTTCATCGGCAATTGTATCTTTAGATAGAATGAATAGAAGGGTTCCAAATTCTTTATTACTTAAAATTTTTTTTGAAACAAAGTCTGATGAAATAATGGATATTTTTTCCTCTGGACCTGAATTTGATTCTACAAATTTATATAATCAATTAAATAGACTGGCTCCTTTTTTTTCTAATAAATGGTCAAACATTAGATAGTTAGAATTTGGTTTCATAAAGAAAACTAGATTATATTTGATTACGTCAATAATTATATTTTGTTAACCAAACTATCAATAAAAAACTTTGCTTTAATAGATTCATTAGAAATTGATTTTTCCAACGGTTTTTCCATAATTACAGGTGATACAGGATCAGGAAAATCAATACTGTTGAACGCTTTATCTTTAATAGTTGGGAAGCGTGCTGATCATACCTCTTTGAAAAACGATCAGTTTAAATGTATAATCGAGGGAGAGTTTGATTTAAAAAGCTATGAATTAAAGAAGATTTTTCTTGAAAACGATTTAGATTACTTTCAACATTCAATTCTGAGAAGAGAAATTTTACCAAATGGAAAATCCAGATCTTTTGTAAACGATTCCCCTGTTAAATTAGAGATAATGAAATCCATTGGTGAAAAATTAGTTGATATTCACACTCAAAGTCAATCATTAGTTTCATCAAAGGATGATTTCTTTTTTTCTCTCATAGATAGTCTTTCAGAACAACAAAATATAGTAACTAATTTTTCTCAAAATTTGAGTATTTATAAAGAAATGAATTTGGAATTAGAAAAATTAAACAGATTAAATGCTAGTTTACAAAATGATTACGACTATAACCAGTTTTTATTTAATGAACTTAATAATGCTAAACTTAGAGATGGTGAGCAAGAGGAATTAGAAGAAAGTTTAAAAGTTTTAAAAAATTCTGAAGAAATTATTTTATCTCTAAATGAAATTGATAATTTATTTCAAAATGATCCAAATTGTATAGAAAATCAAATAAGAAATTTAAATTCAATATTAAATAACCTTTCAAACTATTCAGATAAATTTCAAGAATATAAAAATAGAATTGAAAGTGTTTTAATAGAATTAGATGATGTTAAATTAGAATTGAGGAATTCCTCATTGAATTTTAATCATAATTCCTCTGACTTAGAGGGTTTTGAATCCAGATTAAACTTGATTTACAGTTTACAAAAAAAACATTCTGTAAATTCAATCCTTCAACTTATTGAGCTTAAAGATAATCTCAAAAAAAAATTAGACGATAACCATGTTGTTGGTATTGATATTGATAATTTAAAAAATGATATTTTAATTAAAGAATCTTTATTAAAAGAACAATCTAAAAAAATCTCAATTTCAAGAGAAAAAGTATTACCAAATTTAAAAATAGAGATTGAATCTATTTTAAGTTCTCTAGGGATGGAAAATGCTTCCTTTGTTTTTAATTTATCAAAATCTTTAAAATATAATAAATTTGGAATTGATGTTATTGATGTATTGTTTTCTGCAAACAAAGGAATTGATTTTGCTCCTTTATTTAAAGTTGTTTCTGGTGGTGAACTTTCTAGGATTTTATTAACTATTAAATCTATTTTATCTCATCATTTAAACTTACCTACTATGATTTTTGATGAAATTGACACGGGTGTGTCTGGTGAAATGTCAAATGCCATGGCTAATTTGATGTTAAAAATGAGTAAAAAAATGCAAATAATTTCAATAACCCATCTTCCTCAGGTCGCAGCAAAAGGAAATCATCATTACAATATACATAAGTATGAAAGTTTAGGGGCGACCAATACAGAAATAAAAAAATTAAATAACAGAGAAAGGGTGGAAGAGATTGCTAAAATGTTGTCAGGTGATAAAATATCTTCCTCGGCTCTAAATCATGCTAAACAATTATTAAACTAATAGAATTATGTCATACAATCTTTTAAAAGGAAAAAAAGGAATTATTTTTGGAGCACTTGATGAAAGTTCAATTGCCTGGAAAACTGCTGAAAGAGTATTTGAGGAGGGCGGTGAATTTGTTCTCACTAATGCACCTATTGCTTTAAGAATGGGAAATGTAGATGAATTAGCAAAAAAAACTAATTCTAAACTTATACCAGCTGATGCTACTAAGTTAGATGATTTAGAAAATCTTATAAAACAAACAATGGAACTTTTTGACGGTAAAATAGATTTTGTTTTGCATTCAATTGGTATGTCAGTTAATGTTAGGAAAGGAAGACATTACACTGATTTAAATCACGAATGGATGGGTAAAGGATGGGACGTCTCGGCTGTTTCTTTTCATAAATTACTTCAAAGCTTATATAAATTAGATGCTATGAATGAGTGGGCAAGTATAGTCGCTCTTTCATACATGGCAGCTCAAAGGGTATTTCCTAATTATAATGATATGGCAGATAACAAAGCTTATTTAGAATCTATAGCTAGAAGCTTTGGCTATTTTTTTGGAAAGGAAAAAAATGTTAGAGTAAATACAATTTCTCAATCACCAACACCAACTACAGCTGGGAAAGGAGTCAAAGGATTTGATGGTTTTATTAATTATGCCGAAAAAATGTCTCCTCTAGGAAATGCTTCCGCGATGGATTGTGCAAATTACACTATAACTTTATTTTCAGACTTGACAAAAAGAGTCACTTTACAAAATTTGTATAATGATGGAGGATTTTCGAATGTTGGAGTCAGTCAAGAAGTAATTGATATTATTTCAAAAGATGAATCTTGATTTTTAAAAGTATTAATCATATTATGGTTTAATAAAATGAAACATATTGGTCTTACTGGAGGGATTGGTTCAGGAAAAACTACTGTTTCCAAGATACTAGTAAAAAATGGTATTCCTGTATACGATTCTGATTCAAATGCAAAGTTGATTATGAATTCCTCAAATCAAATAAAAAAATTAATAATAAATCATTTTGGTAAACTTGCCTACACTAATAATAAATTAAATAATAAATATATCTCTAAAATTATTTTTAATAATCCTGTTGAGATGAATAAGATAAATTCTTTAATACACCCATTTGTTTACGATAATTTCAATAAATGGAAAAATAATTTTTCTTCAAAATATGTTATTTTCGAATCAGCAATTATTTTTGAAACAGGATCTTATCAGAAATTTGATTTTAATATTATTGTCTTATCAGATCTTGAAAAAAGAATTAAAAGAGTTAAAGAAAGAGATTTTTTAAGTGAAGATGATGTTTTAAGTAGAATTAAAAGTCAGTGGATTGATGACAAAAAGATTCGTTTTGCTGATTACGTAATAAAAAATAATAAATCTTTTAAATTTCTTGAAAACAATGTTTTAATGATGATAGATGCTTTAAATAAAAAGTTTATTTAAAATTGTAAAATGAACAAGAAAATTTATTTTACACTAATCCTAATAATGAGCATAGCTCTTTTAGGTATTATCCTTGTACAATCTTTTTGGATTAAAACTACATTAGACAATAAAGAAGAACAATTTTCTCTTAATATTAATCAAGCTTTGAAGTCTGTTTCTGAGCAAATACAAAGTAGAGAATTGAGAGATTATTTAGCTGTATATCAAAAATTAATTGATAGTATAGGTTCACCAAAAGAGTCTCAATTAACAGCAGTTTTTAAATATGTTGATAGAAATGAAAACACAAATCAAACTTATATATACTCTCACGGTATTTTGGAGGAAGATTATAATATTTCAGCTAAATTATTTGAGCCAAAATCAAGCGATACAAACTCTATTCTTGAATATAAAGGAATAAAAACTACAACTATAATAGATGAAGCCTTTGATAGAGAAATGCAGAATATGAGTAGTATAGAAAGACTTCAAAGAGTTGAACGACTAACACTATTAGATAAAGCTAAATATGCTTCTGTTTTTATGGAACTTGCTGCTTTAAAGCCTATTCATAGAAGATTAACTAATATTGAACTAGAGCTATTATTACAACGAGAATTAAGAGATAGGGATATTACTATTCCATTTCAGTACAGAGTTTTTAACGGTGAGTTTGCCACCAAAGTTGGATCAGATAATTACACAAATTTAGAGGGATTGAAAAAATATGAATCTCCATTATTTGTTAATGAAAAGGGTGACAGTGATTTTGAGCTTGTTATTGCTTTTCCAGAAAGAAAGTCATACTTGAGATCTTCGCTAAATAATTTGATTTTTTTATCATTATTGTTTACTCTCACAATAATAATAACTTTTTCTTCTACTATTTACCATTTTTTAAGACAAAAAAAGGTAAATGAAATAAAATCTGATTTCATAAATAACATGAGTCACGAATTCAAAACCCCAATTGCCACTATAAAACTAGCACTCGATGCAATTAATAATGATAAAATTCAAAACGACTTGGACAAAAGAAAAAAATATTTAAAAATGATAAAGGAAGAAAATGATAGAATGAACTCACAGGTTGAGAATGTTTTAAGAATATCTCAACTTGAAAGAAAAGAAAATATTTTAAGAAAATCCAATTACGATATTCATGATATTATTAAAAATTCGGTTTCACATTTAGATTTATTATTGAAAGAAAAAAACGTTATTCTTTCAAATGATTTTTCATCAACTTATTCAAATCTTAATATTTCAAAAGAAAGTTTTTTTAATGTCTTTGTTAATATTTTAGAAAATGCAATCAAGTATTCTGATTTGAATCCAAAAATAAATATTAAAACCTCTGATTTAAATGAATCAATTTCTATCGAGATAAAAGATAATGGAATTGGTATGAATTCCAATATTAAAGACAAAATTTTTGAAAAATTTTACAGAGAAACTAAGGGAAATATTCATAATATCAAAGGACATGGTTTAGGTTTGTCTTACGTGAAAAAGATAATAGATCTTCATAATGGCACAATTTATGTTGATAGTGAAGTAGGAGCTGGTAGTACTTTTACTATTAATTTACCACATAACGATATCAAATAATATGAAAAATAATCTAAAAAATATTTTATTGGTTGAGGATGATTTAAATTTCGGTTCTGTTTTAAATGATTTTTTAAATCTTCACTCTTACAATGTTGTTTTAGCAAAAAATGGAATAGAGGGTTTAGAGAAGTTTAAAA
>Ga0209223_10000702_pt1 | contig 38254 bp, 27 predicted proteins | sample COG_06_FD_184750 | JGI IMG/M metagenome (GOLD analysis project Ga0209223, IMG submission 184750) | Pelagic Microbial community sample from North Sea - COGITO 998_met_06 (SPAdes) (version 2) | ecosystem: Environmental > Aquatic > Marine > Neritic zone/Coastal water | place: Helgoland, sampling...
AAAAAATTACCTATGAAGCTTTACAACAAATTGAATCAGCTAATGAAAAAGAAAAATTTTCAACGGTTGTTTATTCTGAAAATTGGCATAAAGGTGTTATTGGCATTGTGGCTTCTAGACTCATAGAATCTTTTTATAGACCTACACTAGTTTTTACAAAAAGTGGCAATAAACTCGCAGCCTCTGCCAGATCTGTAAAAGGTTTTGATGTGTATGAAGCATTAAACGAATGTTCAGAATATCTAGAACAATTTGGTGGACATAAGTATGCTGCTGGTTTAACATTGGATCCAAAAAATTATAGTGCTTTTAAAAATAAATTTGAAGAAGTTGTAAAAGCCAGCATTGACAAAAATTTACTAATCCCAGAAATTACTATCGACTTAGAGTTAGAATTATCTGAAATTACTCCTAAGTTTTTTAGAATTCTTCAACAAATGGGACCATTTGGCCCACAAAACATGAAACCTGTTTTTAAAACTACTTCTATAAGAGACAACGGATATGGCAAAAGGGTAGGCTCAGATAAAAGTCATCTAAAGTTGAGTATCATAGATGGTGCTGATAAAAAAACCTATAATGCAATTGGTTTCGGATTGGGTAATAAAATCAAATCAATTAAAGGTGATTTTGACATTGCCTATAGTTTGGATGAAAATGAATGGAATGGTAGAACTTCTTTGCAACTTCTTTTAAAAGACCTCAAAAATATACAATAAGTAAAAACGTGATTGCTTATTAATTTTTCTCCTTAATTAAATACATATATACTGGGTAATGATCACTATACCCTCCTGTATAACTTCCAAAAGAAAAACTTCTGAAAGGATAGCCTTTGTAACGCCCTCTTTTATTTGTAAGAAATCTTTTATTAAAGACCATGGCCTTGAACATCTTGTACGTTGAAAAATCTTTATTACCAGAATCTAATAATGGTGAAGTAATTAGAATTTGATCAAACAAATTAATGTTATCTCTATAACCCAATGTGTTAAATCCCTTTTTAAACAGATCCTCATATGGGTTATAAATGTCATTTTGTCCTACATTTTTCTTCTTTCCCTTAGCTTTCAAAACCTTTTTAAAACTAGCATTAATGGGATCATCGTTAAAATCACCCATTACAATAATTTTTGCGTTTGGGTCTTTTTCCCTAACCTGTTCAATAATTTTTGTATTTTGATAAGCGGCTTTTTCTCTCAATGGTCTACTTTTCATTTCACCACCACTTCTTGATGGCCAATGATTTACTATTAAATGAATTAACTCATCATCTAAATATCCTGATACTAGTAATTGATCTCTAGTATATACCTTTCTATTATTTCTGTAAATATTTGGGTTGAATGATTGATGAAAAATTGGCTTAAAGTATCTCTTTTGATACAACAAGGCAACATCTATTCCTCTTTTATCAGGAGATTCGTAATGAATTATACCGTAGTTTTTTTTCTTGATGTGCACAGATTTTACTAAATCTTCTAAAACACTAACATTTTCAATTTCAGATACCCCAATAATTGCAGGACTAGTTTTTGTTTTTTCTTCACCTATCTGAGAAATAACACTGGCTAGTTTATCTATTTTATCCCAGTAAACTTTTGATTTATTCCCTTTAAGTTCCATCATAGGACTTGCTTCATCGTTTTTTGTGACATCGTTAATGGTATCAAAAAGGTTCTCTAAATTATAGAAAGCAAGTGTTCTTATTTTATACGTTTTCTCACCATTTTGGGAGAAAGAGGAATATACTGTAATTAATAATAAGGCTATTAACGATAAATATTTATTCATTTTTCAAATTTTAATTACACAAAAATATAAAACTAATTTCAGTCAAAAATTATATCTGAGTGTTTTAACAATTCAATTCATTTAAAAGTATTAATTTTGTGAACGTATTTGCAAACAACCCTATTAAAACTATTATTTTATGAGAAGATTTGTAATTCCAATATTACTGCTTTTGTTTTTCACAATTGGAATAAATGCACAAAATATTGTGAAAGGAATTATTGTTGATAGCGATTCTGAAAAGCCTCTTGAAGGAGTTTCTTTATCTATTAAAAATAATACCCTTAAATCATATGAAACAAACCAACTAGGTGTTTTTGTGATAGAAAATCTAAACAATGGAAATTTTATACTAGAAATAAAATTGTCTGGCTATGAGACTCAGAATTTTCCACTGGAGTTAGCTGGTAACACCATTGATTTAGGAACTATTTTATTGTATCTAGATATTTCTGAAGAAGAAGATTTAAGTACAGTAACTCTTTCTGATGATGAATTAAATGATGATACTAGTGCAGCTGATAATATTTCCGGATTGCTTCAATCATCAAGAGATGTTTACTTGAGAACAGCCGCTTTTGAATTTAGTTCTTCCTTTTTTAGAATAAGAGGATTAGATTCCGAAAATGGAAAAGTACTTATTAATGGAATTGAAATGAATAAGCTCTACAACGGAAGACCACAGTGGAGTAATTGGGGAGGATTAAATGATGTTTTAAGAAATCAAGAATTTAGTACTGGCTTAACTGCATCTGACTTCACATTTGGAGGTATATTAGGTGCTACCAATATTAATGTAAGACCTTCTGAACAAAGACAAGGCACCAGAATTTCCTATGCATCTTCAAACAGAAGCTATATTCACAGAGCGATGGCAACTCATTCTTCTGGCTTATCTGAAAACGGCTGGGCTTATACCGTAGCTGCTAGTAATAGAAATGGAAAAGAAGGTTTTGTGGACGGAACTATGTATGATGCTACTTCTTTTTTCGCATCCATTGAAAAGAAAATTAATGACAACCACAGTTTAAGTTTTACTTCTATTACAGCTTTTAATAAAAGAGGTAAATCTGCACCACAAACTCAAGAAGTTTTTGATTTAAAAGGGATTCAATACAATTCCTATTGGGGTTCTCAAAATGGAAAGATCAGAAACTCTAGAATAAAAGAAGTGTCTGAACCAATTTTAATGCTTAATCATTATTGGAATTTAAACGAGAGTACCTCTCTAAATACAAACATATCCTATCAATTTGGTAAAATTGGAAATAGTAGAATAGACAACAATGGGACTAGAGTTGACGGTGAAGCATTAGATGGAAATGGCAACCCATATATTGTAAATTTAGGTGCCTCTAATCCAGACCCAACCTATTATCAAAAATTACCAAGTTATGGTTTGAGACAAGGGTTTACAAATGTATATGAAATAGAACAAGCATTCTTAAATGATGGACAATTAAATTGGTTTAGTTTATACAATGCTAATCTGAATGCTAGTAATGGTGGAAATTCTTCTTATGTTCTATATGAAGATCGAAATGATGACGTTCAATTTACCGTTAATACCATCCTAAATAAAGAATTATCAGAAAATATCACTCTTAATGCTAGAGTACAGTATACTCAATTAACATCAAAAAACTTTGCTGAAATTATAGATCTATTGGGAGGCAATGGTTATTTAGATGCAGATTCTTTTGCAGATTCTTTTGACGAAAAACAAAATAACTTATTAAATCCATTAAACATAGCTGGTGTTGGGGATACATTTAAATATAATTTTAATTTATATTCAAATGTTGTTGATGGTTTCGTTCAAGGACAATTTAAGTATAATAAATTTGATTTTTTTCTTGCAGCTAGTGCATCAAATACAACACACCAAAGAGATGGATTATATCAAAATGGAGGTTTTCCTGACAACTCACTTGGTAAGTCTGAGGAATTATCATTTATGAACTATGGTGCAAAAGGTGGATTAACCTATAAATTATCTGGACGTCATTTATTTAATGCTAATGCTGGATACTTAACTAAAGCACCCAACTTAAGAAATTCATTTTCAAATTCTAGAGAAAACAACAATACTGTTGAAAATTTAACAAGCGAAAAAGTACTCTCAGCAGACGCAAGTTATATTTTTAGAAGCCCAATTGTTCAAGCAAAAATTACTGGTTACTACACTAAAATACAAGATGCAACAGAAATTTCTTTTTTCTTTGCTGATGGTATTGGCGGAGACAATACAGCATTTGTTCAAGAAATATTATCTGGGATTGATAAAAAACATTTTGGAGCTGAAATTGGAATTGAGGCACAAGTTACTCCTACTATAAAATTAAAAGGAGCTGCTAATGTTGGTCAGTACACATATGATAACAATCCAAATTTATACCTAACAACAGAGAACAATAGTAGATCTGAGGATGCGGGATTTGTTAACGGTCGAAAAGACTTTGGTGCATCTAATCTTGAAAACTACAAGCTAGCAGCTGGACCTCAAACTGCATATTCAGTTGGTTTTGAATACAGAGACCCTGATTACTGGTTTGTGGGTGCTACAGCAAACTTTTTTGACAATGTTTATGTAGACATAGCTCCACTTACAAGAACTTCGAATTTTGCTGATGATGGAGGTATTCCATTTAATGATTACGATGAAAACATTGCCCGTCAATTATTACAACAAGAAAAATTCGATAATTATATGGTTGTAAATATGATTGGAGGTAAATCTTGGAAGATTGGAAATCAATACATCAGCTTATTTGCTAGTATTGGAAACTTATTAAATACCAAATACAAATCAGGTGGATTTGAGCAAGGTAGAAATGCAAATTACAGACAATTAAAAGAAGATAAAGAACTTGGCACTCCTGTTTTTGGAAACAAATACTGGTTTGGTAGAGGAACTACTTACTTTTTAAATGTTAATTACAGATTTTAAAAAAATTGAAAAACTCATTAATACATACACTTATGAAAACTATTAAAAATTATGGCTTTTTATCACTTTTAACCATAGCCATTACAATAAGCTCCTGTGTTCAGGACGGAGATTTTACCGTTCCTAATGTGACAGTAGAAGAACCTTCTATAATTGCTAACTCTAGTATTACCGCAATTAAAACTGCTTTACAGCAAGAATTTAACTCAAACGACAACTTGGTGCATACATTTGATGTAAATGAAAATGCCCCAACTTATGTGGAGGGATATGTTGTTTCTAGTGATGCAACAGGAAATTTTTATAAAAAATTAATCATTCAAGACAAGTCAGAGAATCCAACGGCTGGAATTGAAATAGTTTTAAATAAAACATCTTTAAGTGAAACATATGATATTGGAAGAAAAGTATATGTAAAATTAGATGGTTTATCTGTTTCCTATGATGACGGAGAAAGCTCATTTAATAGTAGCCCAATGAATGGAGTAGCTGGAAAATATGTGCTTGGTATTTTAGATGGAGATAGAGTAGATGACATCCCTTCTACTTCTATAGATGATCATATTATAAGATCAGCAACTGTTGCATCTATAGTTCCAACTAGTATCTCTTTAAGTGAGATAACTGGTGTTCATATCAATACAATGATAGAATTGGCCTCTGCTCAAATATTAAAATCAGATTTAGACAAAACTTTTGCAGGTGAATCTAATGATGAATATGACGGATTTAGAACAATTTTTGAATGCGAAACTGAAGGAACTATCCAATTACAAACAAGTACATTTGCAAGTTTTAAATCAAATGTTGTCCCATCAGGTAAAGGAACTTTTAGTGCAGTATTATCTAAGGACTACAGAGCAGAGTTTTTAGTTGTTATTGCAAATACTCCTTCAGATCTAGAATTTAATGACACTGAAAGATGTGACCCTCCTGTTTTGGAATGTGGTGAAAATGCTGTTGGTGGAAGTGTTGTGTTGTTTGAAGAAGATTTTGAAGACATTACGTCTACTTCAGGAATTACTAATGCCGGTTGGACTAATGTAAATGTAAACGGAGGAAGTACTTTATACTCATCAAGAAGCTTTAGTGGAAACAGATATGTACAAATTTCTGCATACAATAGCGATGAATCTCCTCTTCAGGCATGGTTAGTGACTCCAGAAATTGATTTAGATGGCACTACAGACGAAGAATTAACCTTTGAAACTAATACAGGGTATGATAACGGAAGTGCTCTTACAGCTTATATATCATCAGATTTCACTGGAGATGTAACTACTGCTACCTGGATTAAAATTGATGCACAATTATCAGAAGGTCCCTCTAATGGATACAATAGCTTTTCAAGTTCAGGGTCAATTAATATCTCTTGTTTAACTGGAAAGTTACATGTAGCCTTTAAATACGAAGGAGCAGATGGAGGGGTTACTACTACCTTTCAAATAGATAATGTTAAGATCACTGGTAACTAAAACGGTATTAAATCAATAACACCTCAAATTGAGGTGTTTATTGATAGAGTTTATATTACAAAAAAATCCTGAACTAAATTTAGTTCAGGATTTTTTATTGTTTACTAAAGTTATAGCTGCTTAATCAACTAAAATTATAGCTTTATTATTTTTTAGCTCAATAGTTCCAGAATTGATAGCAATAGTTAACACTTTATCATCGTCTGAATGAGCTACTATTTTTCCATGTAACTCTTCTAATTCTAGATGTTCTTGAGTATGAACATGAATTTTTATAGTCCCTTGTTTTAAGGTAGACACTAAAGCTGCGTGATTATTCAGCATTTGAAATTCACCATCTGTACCAGGTACAGATATAGAATCTACAGTAGATGAAAATAATACAGCTTCAGGTGATACTATTTCTAAGTGCATAGTTTCTTGTTTTAAGCTTCAGCTAACATTTTTTCTCCAGCCTCAATAGCTTCCTCAATAGTTCCTTTCAAGTTAAAAGCTGCTTCAGGAAGTCTGTCTAACTCTCCATCCATAATCATATTAAACCCTTTAATGGTTTCTTTGATATCAACTAATACACCTGGAATCCCTGTAAATTGTTCCGCAACATGAAAAGGTTGCGATAAGAAACGCTGAACACGTCTAGCTCTTGATACAGCTAATTTATCTTCTTCAGATAATTCTTCCATACCTAGAATTGCAATAATATCTTGTAGTTCTTTATATCTCTGTAGCAACTCTTTTACTCTTTGTGCACAGTCATAATGTTCATCTCCTAAAATATCTGCTGTTAAAATTCTTGAGGTAGAATCTAGAGGATCTACCGCTGGATAAATTCCTAACTCTGCAATTTTACGAGACAATACCGTAGTTGCGTCTAAGTGAGCAAATGTTGTTGCAGGGGCTGGGTCTGTTAAATCATCTGCTGGTACATATACCGCCTGAACAGATGTAATTGATCCTTTTTTAGTAGAAGTAATACGTTCTTGCATAGCTCCCATTTCGGTAGCTAATGTTGGTTGATATCCTACTGCAGATGGCATACGTCCTAAAAGAGCAGAAACTTCAGATCCTGCTTGGGTAAAACGGAAAATATTATCTACAAAGAATAATACATCTTTACCTTGTGCTTCTCCAGCACCATCACGGAAGTATTCAGCAATTGTTAAACCCGATAATGCAACTCTTGCACGAGCTCCAGGAGGTTCGTTCATCTGTCCAAAAACAAAAGTAGCCTTAGAATCTTTCATTCCAGCTTTATCTACTTTGGATAGATCCCATCCACCTTCTTCCATGGAGTGCATAAAATCATCTCCATATTTAATAATACCTGATTCTAACATCTCTCTTAACAAGTCATTCCCTTCACGAGTTCTTTCTCCTACACCTGCGAAAACGGAAAGACCTCCATGTCCTTTAGCAATATTATTAATAAGTTCTTGAATCAATACAGTTTTTCCTACACCTGCACCTCCAAATAATCCAATTTTACCTCCCTTAGAATATGGCTCAATTAAATCGATAACTTTAATACCTGTGAATAAAACTTCTGTTGAAGTAGATAAATCTTCAAATTTTGGTGCAGATCTGTGGATAGGTAAACCATCTTTACCTTCTTTAGCAAGATCTCCCAAACCATCGATAGCTTCTCCTGTTACATTAAACAATCTACCATAGATGTCTCCACCAATTGGCATTTGAATTGGATTACCTGTTGCAACAACTTCTTGTCCTCTTTGTAAACCATCTGTTGCATCCATAGAAATTGTACGAACAGTATCTTCTCCAATATGCTGTTGAACTTCTAGAACTAAGATAGAACCATCAGATTTTTTTATTTCTAATGAATCATAAATTTTTGGAAGTTCATTAGAATCTGTATTAAACTCAACATCAATTACTGGACCTATAATTTGAGATACTTTACCTGTTATTGTAGACATTATTCTTACTTTAAATTAATTTCTTAGAAAGAGAGAAAAAACACTCTTATTTTAGGCTGCAAAGGTAATTTATTTACCTGAAGTTGAAAAGTTTTTTAATTATAATATTCTAAAAGAAATCAAAAAAAAGCCTCATCCGAAGATGAGGCTTTTAAATATATTTTTGAATTAAATATTACTCGTTGGTAACTTTAATTTCTACTCTTCTATTGTTTGCTCTACCTGCTCTAGTTTTGTTAGAGTCAATAGGATTAGTTTCTCCGTAACCTTTAGATTCTAATCTAGATGCATCTATTCCGTTTTGAACTAAGTAATCTTTTACTGCAGCAGCTCTTTTAGCGGATAGCTTTTCATTTAAAGAAACACTACCTGTACTGTCTGTATGACCTTCTATTAAAAAAGTAGCTTTAGAAAACTCTTTCATAATACCAACAATACCGTCTAATTTGTCTGTACTTCCTGATTTGAAAGAAGATCTACTTGAGTTAAATAGGATAGTTTTTGCAAACTCGCCCATTTTCTTCTCAGCAACTTTAGTAATTACTGGCTCTGGACATCCTCCGTTAGAGGCTGGTCCTACTTCGTTTTTACAGTTATCATCTTTATCTAAAACACCATCACCATCTGTATCTGGCCATGGACATCCTCCATTTGCTCTTGGTCCTGCAACAGTAGCACAGTTATCGTCTTTATCAACAATACCATCCCCATCTGTATCAGGACAACCGTTGTTTGCTTTTGTTCCTTTAGCATTAGGACACATATCGTCTTTATCAGCAATTCCATCTGCATCTGCATCTGGACATCCGTTTAAAGTAGCTAAACCAGCTACGCTTGGACAAGCATCTTCACCGTCAATAATACCATCTCCATCTGAATCAGGACATCCATTAAATTCTTTTAATCCGGCAACTTCTGGACATGAATCATATTTGTCATATATTCCGTCTCCGTCTGAATCTTTTCCTCCAAACTTCACAACTATTCCTAAAGAATGTTGGTAATGAGTTGGCACAACATCTTTAAAATCTTGTTTAGTACCAGTTTGGTATACTAGACCAACTGTTTCAGACAACCAAACATTAAAACCAAAACCATAGTTTAATACTCCTTCTCCGTCTCCATCAAGGGCAGTGTAACCACCTCCTAAATAAACAAAAGGACTAAAATATCTTGTAGAATTACCAAATATCTTAGCTACCAATGCATCTAAACCATATTTAAGGTTTACATCTAAAGAAGTATGAACTAAATCAGCATCATCTTCCATGGTAACATGTGTGATTCTATTTAAAGATCCTGCTAACTGAAGCGTAAAACCATCTTCTAGATATCTTTCTGCAGTAATTCTTGAAATTGTAGGTAGAAAATTCCAATCACTAGTACCTAAGTGGTCATTCAACTTAGAGGAGAAATCACCAGTAGATCTAACATCTACAGCATTTACACCTATACTAATAGCCCATGGGTTGTTTGAATCTTGGGCGTTTACGTTGTAAGTAGATACTAACGTAAATAAAGCTATAACAGCTAATTTTATATTTTTCATTTTTATTAATTTAAATTAAATTTCTTAAATTATAATGCAAAAATAGTCTCTTCCTTTTTAAAATCAAAGGAAATAGATGAAAATTACAGTAATTACAAGAGATATTTAAAGTTTTTTACTTACTTATAATTTAAAAAGAATTCCTATTGAGTGGTAATAATGTGAGGGCACAACATCCGATAATTGTTCTTTAGTACCAGCTTGGTATACAAATCCTACACCATCGGTTGCCCAAAAATTAACTCCAAAACCATAATTTAACATAGCTTCACCTTCTCCGTCTAGAGAGGTATAACCAGCTCCTACGTAGGCAAAAGGACTAAAGTACTTGGTAGAATTCCCGAAAATTTTAGCAATTACAGCATCTAAACTATATTTAGCATTTACATCAAAGGAAGTATGATTAACATCATCAAATCCGTTGTCTAATTTGTTCATAGAACCTGCTATTTGCAGCGTAAAAGATTCATTTAAGTATTTTTCTGCTGAAATTCTTGTTAATGGATGATTAGACCAATTCCAGTCACCATTTCCTAGATAATCGTTGAAACGGCTAGAAAAATCGTCTCCAGCTCTTACATCTACAATGTTTACACCAAAACTGATTGCCCATTGACGACTTGAGTCTTGAGCATTCATATTACTTGCAAATGCGGTTGCAAACAAGGCTAACATTACTAATTTTAACTTCTTCATTTTAATTTGTTTTAATAAGTTGTTTGCTACAAAAGTACTTTTTTTATTGGTATTAACAAATAAAACAACATAAAGTAGCTTGAAATTTGAACTTAAATAACTTTTAGTTCTTTCCCTATTTTTATAAATGAAGATATTGCTTTGTCTAAGTTTTCCTTAGAATGCGCTGCAGATAATTGCACACGAATTCTGGCTTTGTCTTTAGGAACTACTGGGTAAAAGAATCCAATTACATAAATACCTTCATCAAGAAGTTTATTAGCCATTATCTGAGACAATTTAGCATCATAAAGCATTACTGGAACTATAGCCGCATCTGCACCAACTAAATCAAACCCAGCAGCATCCATTTTTTCTCTAAAATAAGTTGTATTCCATTCCAATTTATCTCTTAATGAGGTGTCATTTGATATGATATCAAACACTTTTAAAGAAGCTCCTACTATTGCCGGTGCTAATGAATTTGAAAATAAATAAGGTCTAGATCGCTGTCTTAATATCTCTATAATTTCTTTTTTGCCTGTTGTATAACCTCCCATTGCACCACCCAACGCTTTTCCTAAAGTTCCGGTGATGATATCTATTCTACCTAAAACATTCTTAAGCTCCAAAGTTCCTCGACCAGTTGCTCCTATAAAACCTGCAGCATGACATTCATCAATCATTACAAGTGCATCATACTTATCAGCTAAATCACAAATTTCATCTAATTTAGCTACTATACCGTCCATAGAGAATACACCATCTGTTACAATGATTTTAAATCGATGATTGTTTTTTGAAGCCTCAATTAATTGTGTTTCTAGAGCATCCATATTGTTATTATCATACCTGTATCTTGATGCTTTACATAATCGAACACCATCTATGATGGAGGCGTGATTTAAACTATCGGAAATAATAGCATCTTCTTTTGAAAGGATTGGTTCAAAGACACCACCATTAGCATCAAAAGCTGCAGCATATAGAATAGTGTCTTCTGTTTGATAAAATTCAGCAATTTTTGATTCTAATTTTTTATGAATGTCTTGAGTACCACAAATAAAACGAACTGAAGACACACCAAAGCCGTGGGTATCCATAGTATCTTTTGCAGCCTGAATAACTTCTGGATGATTAGACAATCCTAGGTAATTATTTGCACAAAAATTGATGACTTCCTCTCCCGTAGAAATTTTAATAACGGCGTCTTGTGATGATGTAATAATTCGTTCGGATTTGTACAACCCAGCTTCTTTTATTTCTTCAATTTCGTCTTGTAAATATTTTTTTATTGAACCATACATAGTTGATGTGAAATTTTAATTTGTTTTGTGATGTAAAAATACTTTAAAATTCTTCTATAGAAATTGTTTTGTTAATATAAACAAGAACCTTTTTACTAACCAAATAATTTAGAGATGCTAACACACTTGCATAATTCTCTAATTGATAACGGTGCTCTTCTTTAGAAATCCCAGTTTTGTAATCTATGATGGTTACCTTGTTGTTATCATCAAAAACTAACCTATCTGGAATTACTGTTTTGGCTTTAAATAAAATTTCTCTCTCATTACAAACAACTACATCTTTAGAGTAATACCATTTAAGTTTTGTGTGGCCAACAATTTTTAAAATTTTTTCCTGCAATTGCTCTTTTTCTTCTAGGCTAATCTCTCCTTGTTGAAAATACTTTTCTATTACTTTATGAACATCATCTTTAGTAATTACCTCAGACAGGATTTTATGAATAAGATTTCCATAATTCTTAGCCTCACCTCTTTTTGTACCCCAAAATGTTGATGAATTGGCCAACATAGTAATCTTGTGTTCTTTCCAAGGAGTACTTATAAATCTATGTTGAGTTTTACTAGCAAGCCCTGTTTCTAATGTTGTTTGTAGTTTACCGTGATCTCCAAAACTGTATTCGTTTTTTTCTAGATGCCACAAATGATGCTTTTTCAAGTAAGAAATAAAAATTCCTGAAAAGTATTTAGAGTCTTCCTCTTCTTTTTTATTTAACTTTTTATCTGTAATGATGTATAGTTGTTCAACAGCTCTTGTTAGAGCAACATAAAGAAGGTTAAAATTATCTAATTCTAACTCAGACTTTCTAGTATTGTAAATTTCTTCCCCTTTAACACCTGTATATCTAATTTCCTTGTTTAATGGAACCAGTATGTTTGAAAAACCGTCAATAGTATTTTCTAACCAAACTTTTGGTTTAATATCTTGATATATATACAATTCACATGGGAAAATTACTACTGGGAACTCTAACCCTTTAGCTTTGTGAATAGTCATGATCTTAACTGCATCCGGATTTTCCGAGGAAACTATACTTAACGATTCTTTTTTATGATCCCAATAATTTAGAAAATCTTGAATATTTGATTCCTTTTGTTGCTGAATTAGAATCTCATCGAGAAAAAACTGAACATAAGCGTCTGTTGTATTTTGAAGATGAAATGCTCTAATTATTTGCTCTACTTTTTCGTAAAATGGAGATTCATGAAACAAAATTAAATCTAAAAAACAATTGTATTCTTTTAGCAGTGCTAAAACCTCTGTTTGCTCAAGATAAATAAATTTTGCAAAAAAAGCATGTTTGTCGATTGTAATCATTAGATGTTTATGCAAGAAATATAATAATTCAAGTAAACATTCTTTATCGTTTGATTGAACTGAATACCTTAAAAAATTAATAATGAAGTTTACTTTATTACTATTGCTCAACAACAATGTTTCTGAAGAAACAATATCAATGCTATTTTCAGATAAATAATTTGCAACAGTAACCCCTTCACTTCGCTTTCTAACCAACACACATACAGATCCCAACTGGCATTTACTATCTAAATTATTGATTATTTGGTATACTTTTTTTGCATATTTAAGCTGATCCTCTTCTTTATCGTTCATTTTCTCTAGAAAAGAAATAGAAACATAGCCTCCTTTTAATTCATTTTCTTCTTGGTGTGATTTATTTAAAAAAAGATCAGCATAAGATGAATTTTGCAGAAACTGTGATGAATGTTTAAAAAAAGAATTATTAAACTTAATTAGTTCGCTAAAACTCCTGTAATTAGTAGATAATTCTTGAACTTTTTTTTCTATTGTAAAAGGGTTTTGGGATATTGTATCCTGAGAACCTAGTTTTAAAAATTGTGAAGCTTTTCCTCCTCGCCATCTATAGATTGCTTGTTTAGCATCTCCGACTAAAAACAAACTCGTTTTTTCTTGAGACAACGTATTATCTATTAATGGAATTAAATTTTTCCATTGTAAGACAGAAGTGTCTTGCATCTCATCAATAAAATAATGCATAAAACTTTGACCTATCCTTTCATAAATAAATGGGGCTGGTTGGTCTTGTATATTATCTGAAATTAACTGGTTAAACTCTGCATTTAAACGAATATTATTATCTTCTTTAATCGTATTCAATTCTTTATTTATATGATTCAAAACAGCCAATGGAATGATACTTTTTAGGACTAATTTTGTTTGACTTAATTGTTGATACAATAATTCTGAATCTGAATACAATTTTAAAAGTGCTGGTAAAATATTTTCTGCAGTTAGTAATGTATCTGCTGTTTTAGTCTTGGATAATAGTTCGTTTTCATCGATTCTTTTTTTAAGAACACTCTGATCAAAAAACTTTGTTTTTTCTGTTTTATGTACCAGTGATAAAAAATGATTTGGAAGCATTGATCTGTTAAAAATAGAAAACTCTAATTGCTCATTTGAAATGATTTGCAGTGCCTCCTCTCCTATAGATTTCATTCTTGCAAGAAGATCTTTACGATGTTTAATTAATTTTATTTGTAATGATTTAAAATCACGTAAGGTTTTATCACTTAATTTCCTGAAATGAAAAACATCCTCTTCTTTTAATAAAATCTTTGAAAACTCTGATAAGTCTAATGAAATATCCCATGATTTATCATCATCAGATTTATCTATAGAATACTCAATTAACAATTTTGTTAATTCAGTGGTAACTCCAACTTTAGAAATTAAAACCTCTACAGCTTTATCAAGCAACTCTTGAGCATTCATTTCTACCTCAAAATTCTGACTAAGTCCCAAATCAAAAGAGAAACTTTTTATTATTTTATATGTAAAACTATCTATAGTTGTTATGTGAAAAGCTCCATAATTTTCTAAAATTAATTGTAAAACAACATTACTTTTCTTCTTAATTGTATGTGGCTCTAATCCTGTTTCTTTTTGAATAATAATAAAAAGAGGAGGTTGTTTGGCTTCAGAAAAATCTTTTAAACTATTTAGTATTCGTTGCTTCATTTCTGAAGCTGCCTTATTAGTAAATGTTATCGCTAGGATTTTTTGAAAAATAAAGATATCATCACTAATTAGCACTATTTTAAGATACTCCTTAACTAATGTAAATGTCTTTCCACTCCCTGCCGAAGCGTTATAAATTTGAAAAGTAGATTCTGGCTGCAAAAAATTTTTATTGCAAAATACAAAAAGCCAAACAGAATCTGTTTGGCTTTCATTAATATAATTTTTTGATTTTAACCCAATCCAACATCCAAAGACATCATAACAATAAATCCACCTATAAAACCTAGGGTAGCAATATCTGTATAGTTGTCTCTTTGTGTTTCAGGAATAACCTCCTCTACAACAACAAAAATCATTGCACCAGCTGCAAATGCTAGTGCATAAGGCAAAATAGGAGTAAAAAAAGAAACTGCAACAGCACCAATTACCGCTGCAACTGGCTCAACCACTGCTGATAATTGTCCGTACCAAAAACTTTTAAATCTACTGACTCCTTGTCTTCTTAAAGGCATCGCTACAGCAAAGCCTTCCGGAAAGTTTTGAATACCTATTCCTATTGCTAATGAGATTGCAGCAATTATCATTTCTGTTTGCTCTACTCCCACAAGAGTTGATGCTGCTCCAAATAAAACTCCTACAGCTAAACCCTCAGGTATGTTGTGTAGAGTTATCGCTAACACTAGTAATGTTGTTTTATGCCACCCTGTTTTTACACCCTCTGCCTCAGATTCCTTAAAATTAATGTGTAGGTGAGGTAAAACTTTATCCATAGCATACAAAGCCAAAGCGCCTAAAGCAAAACCAATAACAGATGGGAAAACTTTTTGAAAACCCTCTCCCGGACTATTTTCGATAGCCGGAGCTAATAAACTCCAAAAACTTGCAGCCACCATTACACCTCCTGTAAACCCTAGCATTCCATCTAAAACTGCTCTATTCATTTTCTTGAAAAAGAAGACTAATCCTGCACCCAGAGCCGTTAAACCCCATGTAAATAAAGAAGCGTACATAGCTGATAAAATAGGATGCTCTTTTCCAAATTCTACTAATTGATCAAATGTACTCATGATTGTATATAGATATTATTAGATATTTTGTGAGAAATAGTCATTTCTTTTTTATTTATTAAAATTGTTAATGAGCCATCAAAAGACTCTTTAGAAATGACTTTTATTTGTTGACCCAATGAAATCTGATGTTTGTCTAAATATTTTAAAAATTCGGAAGAAGAGTCATTTACTCCAACACATATCCCGTATTGGTTTTCTTCTAACGTAGACAACAATCTTTTTTCAATTTTTTGAAAATTTCCATCTTTGTCTGGAATAGGATCTCCATGAGGATCTTTTTTAGGAAATCCGAGAAACTCATCAAGTTCGTTTATTAATTTTGGAGACTTTATATGCTCTAACTGTTCAGCTACATCATGAACTTCATCCCATGAAAAATTTAATTTCTCTACCAAAAAGACTTCCCAAAGACGATGTTTTCTTATAATATAAGTAGCGGCTTTCATTCCTAAATTGGTTAAAGTAACTCCTTGATATTTTTTATAAACTAACACTTGTTTATCAGCTAGTTTTTTAATCATATCTGTAACCGAGGACGGCTTAGTATCTAGTTTTTTTGCAATTGCACTTGTACTAATTCCTTTTCCTGAAATAGTCTGCAAATGAAAAATAGATTTTAAATAATTCTCTTCTGAAAGTGAAAACATAATTTTAAATAACGAGACAAATATAAACTTTTTTTATTTTTTTAAATAAATTTTTAGACAAGACTAAAAATTTATTTATTTTTGTCAAAAATTACACCCTATATCAACAATGAAATTCTATTTAAAAATACTTTTACTAATCTTTTCCGTTACTTGTTCTTCTCAAAATAATAGTTTAACTGGAAAAATCTCTGATAGGTTAGAAAATCTATCTTACGCAAATATTTATATCCAAAACACCAAATTTGGTACTTCATCAAATGATGAGGGGTATTATCAAATTAAAAATATTCCTTCCGGAACTTATAAAATAGTTGTTAGTAGTATAGGTTATAATACTAAGACAATAGAAATCACCTTCAATAAAGATGAAAAAATAATTCAAAACTTTTCTTTAGTCTCGGACAATTCATTGGATGAAATTGTAGTGTCAGGTAATTTAAAGCCAGTATCTAAATCTGCCAGTTCTGTTCCTGTAGATGTATACAGTAAAAGTTTTTTTAAAAAAAACCCAACTCCTTCTATTTTTGAATCTCTGCAAAATGTTAATGGAGTGAGACCTCAATTAAACTGTAACGTTTGCAACACTGGAGATATTCATATCAATGGACTGGAAGGGCCTTATACTTTTGTATTAATTGACGGGATGCCAATAGTAAGTGGCCTTTCTACTGTTTATGGCTTAACGGGAATACCACAAGCATTAATCCAACGAGTTGAAGTAGTTAAAGGACCCGCATCAACTCTATACGGTTCTGAAGCTGTTGGAGGAATTATAAATATTATTACGAAAAAACCATCCAACTCTCCATTGCTTTTTGTTGATAGTTTTTCAAGCTCTTGGGAGGAAATTAATACTGACATCGGTTTTAAATACAATGCCTCAAAAAAAATACAAGGGTTACTTGGAATCAATTATTTTAACTATCAAAATATCATAGACAATAACAACGACAACTTTACAGATTTAACTCTTCAAAATAGAATTTCAATATTTAATAAATTAAATATTGAAAGAAGTAATAATAAATTATTTACAGTTGCTTTTCGTTATGTTTATGAAGATCGATGGGGTGGAGAAACTAACTGGAATAAAAGTTTTAGAGGAACAGATTTAGTTTATGGTGAAAGTATTTACACTAGTAGATGGGAAACTTTTGGAACCTATGAGCTCCCCACAACTGAAAATATTCGCCTCCAATTTAGTGCTAATGGTCATCATCAAGATTCATTTTACGGAACAGACTCTTATAAGGCAGATCAACTGATTGCATTTGGACAACTGGTTTACAATAAAAAAATTAAAAAGAAACATGATTTATTATTTGGTATTGCCTACAGATACACAACATATGATGATAATACATTTGTTACCTCTGAGAGTGATGGGGTAACTAATAAGCCTTCTATTATTCATTTACCAGGAGTTTTTATTCAAGATGAAATGAATTTAAGCAATCAACATAAATTATTAATCGGAGCTCGCTATGACTATAATAGCCTTCACGGAACTATTTTTTCTCCAAGAGTGAATTACAAATGGAATTCAAAAAACAATAAAAATATCTTACGTTTTAGTGTTGGAAATGGTTTTAGAGTTGCTAATATTTTCACAGAAGATCATGCAGCTCTTTCAGGAGCAAGAGAGGTTGTTTTTGAGGGAGAACTTTCTCCTGAGACTTCATGGAATGCGAACGTGAATTATGTAAAAAAAATCTCCATCAACAATACGCTAGTTTCGCTTGATGCGAGTGGTTTTTACACTCACTTTAATAACAGAATTTTACCTGATTATGAAACAGACCCTAATAAAATTATTTATGCCAATCTAAACGGTTTTTCGGTCTCTAAAGGAGTATCACTAAACTCAGATATTTCTTTCCCTTTAGGATTGACAATGAATATTGGTGCAACCTTAATGGATGTTTACATTCATGAAAATAACATCAAAAAAAGGCAATTATTAACAGAAAGTTTTAGTGGAGTCTGGAGCATTTCATACAAGATAAAAAAGAGTAGAATTAAAATTGACTACACAGGAAATGTTTATGGTCCTATGAAACTTCCATTATTAAGCGAATTAGATCCAAGAAAAGGTGTGTCTCCATGGTATAGTATTCAAAACATCCAAGTAACAAAAAATATTGGTACGAGTTGGGAAATGTATGGAGGTATTAAAAATATTTTAAATTTTACACCAGCAAGAAATAGTATAGCTAGGTCTTTTGATCCTTTTGACTCAGGTGTTGTTTTTAATTCAAGTGGTGAAGCTATAGCAACAGCAAACAACCCCTATGCACTAACTTTTGATCCTAGTTATGTATATGCATCTAATCAGGGTATAAGAGGATTTTTAGGGCTTAGATACACTATATTTTAAATAAACTAATTCCAATTAATGAAAAGCATTACCTAAATAACTATCTGTCCCATAATCTTCTTACAAGCTTTCTCGGGTTAAAACTATACACCAGTCCTGCAGTTAATTGGGTGTGATTTACCATGCTCCTAAATTCTTCTGGGGAAACCTTATAAGTTAGTTGCATATTGATGCCCCAGTGGTGTGTTAACCAGAAGGTAGCTCCAAGGGCAGTATTAAAAGTAGATGTAGAATTTGATTCTGGACGACTACTTGGCCCACCTATAAAGCTTGCCCCAATAGCCATATATGGGACTAAATTATTATCAGATAAATTAAAGTCATAACGAACATAACCATCCAAAGAATTATAACTAAAAGTATTGGCAAATAAATTATCTATATCACCCAATCCACTCAGTGTAATTCCACCATCTAAACTAAATCCTGAAAATAAATATCTAGAAAGATTAATTTTAGGAAACTGAGTGTTGTAACGACTTCCAAATGAATTATCTTGAAAAATTGCATAAGAAATGCTTATTCCAGCAACCCATTTATTATCATAATTTTGAGATTTGGCAAGAGAAAAACAACATACTAGTATTGCCGTTGAAAATATTTTTTTCATATATTAGGGGGGGGGAATGTTTATACTATGCTTCAAAAATAATAAATATTATTTAAAATAGTTCTTTTAGAATAAAATATTCCCTAATGACTGGAAATTACTTTTCAAGCTAGTATCTTTGATAAAATTTCAGTCCGTTGAGTAAACAAGAAATTGTTAATCGGTACCAAGAATCTGGGAAAACTAAGCAGATTTTAAACCACATACAGCGAGATCAAAACCATTTTCAAATTACGAATATGGTGGGATCATCGTTGTCATTTGTGATATCAGAAACTTTTAAAAAAGCAGATAAAACTTATTTAATTATTTTAAATGACAAAGAAGAAGCTGCCTACTTATTAAATGATTTAGAGCAATTATTAGGAAACAAAAATGTATTGTTTTATCCAGGCTCTTACAGAAGACCCTATCAGATTGATGAAACAGACAATGCTAATGTATTATTAAGATCAGAGGTTTTAAATCGAATAAACTCCAGAAAAAAGCCTGCAGTGATAGTAACTTATCCTGAAGCATTATTTGAAAAAGTAGTTACAAAAAAAGAACTTCAGAAGAATACACTTAAGCTTACTCTATCAGAAAATGTTTCACTAGATTTTGTAAATGAAGTATTATTTGAATACAATTTTAACCGGGTAGATTTTGTGACAGAGCCAGGAGATTTTTCTGTTCGTGGAGGAATTATAGATGTTTTTTCTTTTTCAAATGATGAGCCCTACAGAATTGAGTTTTTTGGTGATGAAGTAGATAGTATTAGAACTTTTGATATAGAAACCCAATTATCTAAAGAAAAACTAAGAAAAGCATCCATTATGCCAAATTTAGAAAACAAAATGCTACAAGAAAGGCGTGAAAGCTTTCTAAAATACATCCCATCAAAAACTATTATTTTTTCAAAAAATAAGGAATTATTACTTGGGAATTTAGATACATTATTTACAAAAGCAGAAAATGTTTTTAGTGAACTTTCAAAAGAAATACAACACTCCAAACCATCAGATTTATTTTGTGATGGAGCTTTAATTAAAGACCAACTATCTCAATTTACAGTTGCCAGCTTAGAAACCCATACTCATGATAATAAACCTATCATTAATTTTACAACCAAAGCCCAACCATCATTTAATAAACAGTTTGATTTATTGATTAAAGACTTAAATCTATATCACAAGAAAGGATTTACCAATTATATTTTTTGTGCCAACCAACAACAAGCTCAACGATTTCACGATATTTTTGATGATTCTAAAGAAGAGGTTCATTATCAAACAATTGTGTTTTCTCTTCATGAAGGTTTTGTTGATTTAGATGAAAAGATTGTATGTTATACTGATCATCAAATCTTTGAACGTTATCATAAATTCCGTCTAAAAAACGGATATGCAAAAAAGCAATCCATCACTTTAAAAGAACTAAATAACCTTGACATTGGTGACTATGTAACTCACATGGATCACGGTATTGGAAAATTTGGTGGATTACAAAAAATTGATGTTGAGGGTAAAAAGCAAGAAGCTATTAAATTAATTTATGGAGATCGAGATATCCTATATGTAAGTATTCATTCATTACATAAAATTTCAAAATTTAGTGGTAAAGATGGAAAACCACCCAAAATTTATAAGTTAGGATCTGGTGCTTGGAAGAAAATCAAACAAAAAACAAAAAAAAGAGTCAAAGAAATTGCATTCAATCTTATTAAATTATATGCAAAGCGAAAAATGCAAAAAGGTATTGCTTTTGGTCCAGATACACACATTCAACATGAATTAGAAGCAAGCTTTATTTACGAGGATACTCCTGATCAATACACCGCCACTCAAGATGTGAAAACTGATATGGAAAAAGAACAACCAATGGATCGTTTGGTTTGCGGTGATGTAGGCTTTGGAAAAACAGAAATTGCTATAAGAGCAGCTTTCAAGGCGGTTGATAATGGGAGGCAAGTAGCAATTCTTGTACCCACTACCATATTAGCATTTCAACATTTTAAGACATTCTCAAAAAGGTTAGAAAAATTTCCAGTTCAAATAGATTATTTAAATCGTTTTAGAACAACAAAACAAAGAAATGAAGCTATTGACGGTATTAATGATGGAAGTGTAGATATTATTATTGGAACTCATCAACTAACTAATAAAAAAATTAAATTCAAAAATTTAGGGCTACTTATCATAGATGAAGAACAAAAATTTGGTGTTGCAGTAAAAGATAAATTAAAAACACTAAAAGAAAATGTAGATACTCTTACCTTAACCGCTACTCCAATACCTAGAACTCTTCAATTTAGTTTAATGGCAGCTCGTGACCTATCTGTAATTACAACTCCACCACCAAATAGACATCCAATAGACTCTCAAGTAATTCGTTTTAATGAAGAAATAATACGAGATGCCATTACTTACGAAATCTCTAGAGGTGGACAAGTATTTTTTATTCATAATAGAATTGAAAATATCAAAGAAGTAGCAGGACTTTTACAACGATTGGTCCCTAATGCCAATATATGTGTTGGTCACGGTCAGATGGAGGGTAAAAAATTAGAGAATTTAATGTTAGGTTTTATGAATAATGAATTTGACATATTGGTTTCTACCACTATCGTTGAGAGCGGATTGGATGTAACCAATGCTAACACCATTTTCATAAACAATGCAAATAATTTTGGATTATCTGATTTACATCAAATGAGGGGTAGAGTAGGTAGATCTAATAAAAAAGCTTTTTGTTATTTTATTACACCTCCCTATCATATGATGACTAATGATGCTAGAAAAAGAATTGAAGCTTTAGAATTATTCTCAGATTTAGGAAGTGGAATTAATATCGCTATGAAAGATCTTGAAATTCGTGGGGCTGGAGATTTACTAGGAGGTGAGCAAAGTGGTTTTATTAATGATATTGGATTTGACACTTATCAGAAAATATTATGTGAGGCCATTGATGAACTAAAAGAAAATGAATTTAAAGAACTATACAAATCCGACACAAGTAAACCAAGGGAGTTTATTAAGGATGTTCAAATAGATACAGACTTTGAACTCTTATTCCCAGATAATTATATCAATTCCATATCAGAAAGATTAAATTTATACAACGAACTATCATCAACTAAGTCAAGTGATGAATTACTTGATTTTGAAAAACGACTGATTGACAGGTTTGGAGAATTACCAGTCCAAGCCATAGATTTACTAGATAGTGTTCGATTAAAATGGCTAGCAAAAGAGATAGGATTAGAAAAAGTAATTCTGAAACAAAAAAGAATGATTGGATACTTTATATCGGATCAACAAAGTGAATTTTATCAAACGGAGGCATTTACGAAGGTGTTAAAATATGTTCAACAGAACCCTACAACTTCCGTAATGAAAGAAAAACAGACAAAAGCAGGTTTGCGATTATTGATTACTTTTATAAAAATTGATTCTGTTGAGGTTGCTCTAAAGAGGCTTCAAAAAGTTTTAGGCCGTTATTAATTAACCTTTTCATCACAGTAAATCTATTAGTTAAAAAATGGGAAATAGCTATTTTAAAAATCTATCTAATTTAATTTTAGCAACTCTTTTCATAAGTATCTCTGGTGTTTTAGGCAAGTATATTGCAATGCCCTCTGAAGTCATAATATGGTTTCGTTCGGCTATTGCAATGATTTTCTTATATGGATTTTGTAAGTATAAAAAAATAAGTATTAAAGTACCTAACTTTAAGCATCATATCCCTTTAATAATAAGCTCATTGTTTATGGCTATTCATTGGATTACCTATTTCTATGCCTTAAAATTATCAAATGTAGCTCTGGGGATGCTTTCTCTTTATACGTTCCCTATCATAACTGCTCTACTTGAACCTTTGTTTTTTAAATCAAAAATAAATCCCGTTCATATTATTTTGGGAGGAGTTGTATTAATTGGAGTTTTTATTTTAGCTCCAGAATTTAATCTTGAAAGCTCTAATGTGAAAGGAATTTTATTTGGGTTATTTTCTGCACTTTGCTATTCAATTAGACTCTTAATTTTAAAACAACATGTAAACCACTATCATGGAAGCATGCTTATGCTGTATCAAACTTCTGTAATTACCATTGTTTTGATCCCTGTATTGTTTTTCATGGATGTCTCTAATTTTCAATCCCAATTTCCGTATTTATTAGTACTAGCAATTTTAACAACTGCTATCGGTCATAGTTTGATGGTGCATTCACTAAAGTTCTTTTCAACAACAACAGCAACTATTATTAGTAGCATTCAGCCTGTATTTGGAATTATAATTGCTTTCTTTATTGTTAATGAGGTTCCAGAAATAAATACCATTTGGGGTGGACTATTAATTATTTCTACTGTTTTAATAGAAACTATAAGGATTAAAAAAAGAGCCTAATTATTTGGTTAATACATCTTGATAATTTCGTTTTACAAACACTAAAATTGTTTCTAAAATATCACCCATGTTTTGACATTCCTTAAACTTTACGTCTCCAACATATTTAATTAACTGTTTTTTTAAAAGTTGAATGTTATTATCAAAAGAAATTGAATCATTCTTCATACATTCAATTAGACTAGATGCCCTTCTTGGTGAAGAGATCATTCGTTTAGCCATAAAAGAACGCTCCTCTAACTTGTATTGATTAATTGAATTGTTGTCTAATTTTCTATTTACCATTTCAACAATTTTAAAATTTTCTTTTAAAAATTGCAGGTTATACACTTTTAAATTTCCTTCAAAAGATTGCTGGTCAAAATCAATTGCTCTGATTTTATATATAATCTTATCAAAATCATGAGTGGGAATAATTACATAATTATATGAACGCATGTCTCCAAGTAAACGAACCAAACACCGTTCTTTAAATTTCACAAATTCTTTAGCTATTTGGGATTTTTCTGATTCTGAACACTTTGGCAAAAATTCTTTTATAAAATCATCTCCTGGAATTCCTGAAATATGTTCCTCAATTAAAGTGTCTTTATACACTAAAAAATTCATATTATGTGGAGACAATATGTGTTCTAATTCTAAGCCATAGATTCTGGACGCATCCGCTTTTTTTACATAAAAATAGGTATAGTTGTCGTTTAAGATATTTCTGATTTTTATGCGGAAAGGTTTTGAATTTCCAAAAGTGCAATAATCAATAGCATCAACATTTAAAAATGGAAGGGTGTCATTTCCTCCATCCGAATGAAGTATTGTGTATATTTTTTTTAAACTGGCATCAATTTCTTTTCTGTCGTATTCAGAGTAATATGTTCTAACCCATAAAGTGTCTTTCTCATTTTTATCATAGACTATAACTGAACCTTGAAAACGTAATAAATCGTCATAAAAGATAGAAATCTTTATATTCCTATTGTATTTTTTTAAATATTCATCCAACAAATTATTAACCGGAAATGTTGGCTTTTTTTTAGACATTAATTTTTTTTCTACTGCCATTGCATAAAAATTACAATCAAATGTAATGCATAATCTTTTGATTCAACTTAATTTAAATATCTTTCCTTGTATTGGTTTTACAATTCCTTTTAGCTCTAATTGCAATAAAATTGTTGCTAAATTAGAAACAGACATTTCTAAGTCTAAAGCAATAACATCAATTACCTGTTGTTGTTTTTGTAAATAGTCCACAACTTTTTGGTGTTCTTTTGGCAACTCCTCAAACAATTTTATTTGTTTTGGTAAAGAAATTGGAGAAATATCCCAATTAAGCATTTTTACCAAATCCACTGAAGATTTTAATATATGGGCCTTATTCCTATATATTAAATCATTACATCCTTTACTCATAATATCGTTAATTCTTCCTGGTAAAGCAAAAACATCTCTATCGTATGAGTTTGCTATATCTGCTGTAACTAAAGAACCTCCTTTAGAGGCAGATTCTACTACAATTGTGGCATCAGAAATACCAGCTACAATCCTATTTCTTTTGAGAAAGTTTTCTCTAAGAGGAGTTTCATCATGAAAAAACTCGGTAATAAAACCTCCATGCTGGTTTACTTGTTTTGAATATTTTTTGTGCGCATTAGGGTACATATGATTTAACCCATGAGCTAATATGGCAATGGTTTGTAAATTTTGTTTGAATGCATTCGTGTGAGCACAAATATCTACCCCATAAGCAAAACCACTCACAATTATTGGATTATATGGAGACAATTCGTCTATTAATTTTTCGCAAAAACTTCTCCCATAATTAGTCATGGTTCTGGTACCTACAACAGAAATAATTCTTTTATTTGAAAAATCAATAGAACCAGTTTTAAAAAATAATATGGGAGCATCTATACAATTATGTAAATTTTTTGGATAATCATCATCAAGAAAATAGGAGTATTTTATCTTATGAGTATTTATATATCGTAGTTCTTTCTCCGCTAATTTTTGCCGGGTATTGTTCAGTAAATTTTTTACTGCATACTCACCAATTCCATTAATTTTTAAAAGTGTGTTTTTATTCTCTGTGAAAATATCAGCAGCATTCCCAACAGTAGCAATAAGCTTTTTTGCTAAAATATCACCAATAGATGGTGTCTTTTGTAAACGCAAAAGCGCTAGAATTTCTTCTTCTTTCAAAATACATTTTTTTATTTTCAATATACAAATTTATTGTTGATAATTATTTAACACTTTTAATTCATGTTTTAGTAAATTCTTTATATTTGTTATGATGGCTATAGCAAACTACTTAAAAGATTTACTCTACAGATATGATTGTGTAATTGTTCCAAACTTTGGAGGGTTTATAACTAACAACACAAGTGCACAAATTCATCGGAGTACACATACATTTTACCCACCTTCCAAACAAGTTGGCTTTAATGTGAATTTAAGTCATAATGATGGACTATTAGCTAACTACATAGCCACGCTTGAAAATATTTCTTTTGACCAAGCAAATACACAAATTTCAGAAACGGTTGCTCAATGGAATTTGACACTTAAATCACAACCTTTAGAGATTGAAAATATAGGTTCTCTTTCATTGAATGAAAAAAATCAGTTGATTTTTAATCCAATAAATACTATTAATTATTTACGATCTTCATTCGGATTAACTTCAATTGAATCTTCAAGTATAGAAAGGACAGACAGTAAAGTAATTCCATTAAACCCAACTGAGAAATATTCTAAAAAAACACCACTTTTTGTAAAATATGCTGCTACTGCTGCGATGTTACTATCTCTCTCTTACATAGGTTGGACAGGATATGAAAACAAACAGGATCAATTAAATTTTGCACTAGAACAAAAACAACTGGAGCAAAAAATTCAATCGGCAACTTTTGTAATAGATAATCCATTAAATACTATTGAGTTAACTTTAAACAAAGAACTTCCAAAATCATTTCATGTGATCGCTGGATCATTTCAATTTGTTGAAAATGCTCACAAAAAAGTTTCTCAATTAAATGCAAAAGGATTTAAAGCTACCGTTTTAGGCACAAACAAATGGGGATTAACCCAAGTAGCCTATGCTTCATTTCATAAAAAATCTGATGCATATCTTAGCCTATCTGATGTAAGAAAAACAGATTCTAAAGATGCATGGTTGTTAGTTAAAAAATTCGATTAATTTATTATCTCTTCTTTAGAAATTCATACTCATTTTAATTATTTATTTAAAATTCTATGAAAGCAAAAACACCTAGTGAATCTCTAACAATACTAACAGATTTAGTATTACCCGGAGAAACTAATTACCTAGATAATTTATTTGGAGGAGAACTTTTAGCTAGAATGGATAGAGCTTGCAGTATAGCTGCCCGGAGACACTCTAGAAGAATCGTTGTAACTGCCTCTGTAAATCATGTTGTATTTTCTAAATCAGTTCCTGTTGGAAGTGTTGTTACTGTTGAAGCCAAAGTTTCAAGAGCATTTAAATCATCTATGGAAATATATGTAGATGTTTGGATAGAAGATCGTCAATCTGGCTCAAAAACTAAAGTGAATGAAGGGATTTATACTTTTGTAGCTGTCGACGAAACTGGAAAACCAGTAGAAATTGCTCAAATATCTCCAGAAACAACATTGGAAAAAGAACGTTATGAAGGTGCTTTGAGAAGAAAACAACTCAGTTTAGTTTTGGCAGGAAAATTAAAACCCAATAATGCAACTGAACTCAAAGCTTTATTTGTAGAATAAGCACATCACTCTACCATATGTATTCTTGTTTTAGTGCCTTAGAAAACCTAAATTGATGTTTTTTAATTCTTAAAAAATACCTATAACAATGATTCAATCCTACAAGAAAAATCCAACACTAATAAAAAATTATGACACAATAATTATTGGTTCTGGAATGGGTAGTCTTACTACGGCAGCAATTCTAGCAAAAGAGGGACAGAAAGTGTTGGTATTAGAGCGTCATTATACTGCAGGAGGTTTTACACATGTATTTAAAAGAAAAGGGTTTGAATGGGATGTAGGAATTCATTATATCGGTGAAGTTCAAAGACCTACCTCTGTAATAAAAAAACTATTTGATTACATCTCAGACTCAAAATTACAATGGTCAGATATGGGTGAGGTATATGATAAAATTATCATTGGAGATAAAGAATATGATTTTGTAAAAGGCACTCAAAATTTTAAAAATAAACTTATTGAATATTTCCCTGATGAAAAATTAGCCATTGAAAATTATGTGAAACTCGTTTTTAAAACTATCAAAACAAGTCAAAAGTTTTATATCAGTAAAGCATTACCCTCTATCCTAAACTTTTTGATTGGGAAGAAAATGAGAACTCCCTTTTACAATTACTCAGATAAAACTACCTATGAAGTTCTTAAATCGATCACAGACAATGAAGAGTTAATTAAAGTATTAACTGGTCAGTACGGAGATTACGGATTGCCTCCGAAAAAAAGTAGTTTTGTTATGCATGCTGCAGTTGCTAGACATTATTTTGGTGGTGGTAGCTTTCCTATTGGGGGTTCATCTCAAATTGCAAAAACAATTGATAGTGTTATTGAAAAAGCTGGAGGAACAATTTTAATTAGTGCTGATGTTCAAGAAGTTATTATTTCAAATAAAACTGCTACTGGTGTAAAAATGAGTGATGGAAAAATTTTTTCAGCAAAAAAAATAATAAGCGGTACAGGTATTATGACTACCTATAACAAACTTATCCCCTCTTCAATTGCTAATAAATTCAACCTTAAGAATCAGCTTCAAAAAGTAAATCGCTCTGTTTCTCATGCCTGTTTGTATATCGGGCTAAATGGTTCTCCAGAAGAGTTAAAACTTCCAAAAACAAATTACTGGATATACCCAAGTGATTTAGATCATGATGAATCCGTTGATCGATATTTAAAAAATATTGATCATGAATTTCCTGTAGTTTATATCTCGTTTCCCTCTGCAAAAGATCCTGACTGGAACAATAGATATCCTGGAAAAAGTACCATTGATATTATAACACTCGTACCCTATGAAATTTTTGAACCATGGGCTGAAAGTAAATGGATGAAAAGAGGGGAAGATTACACCAACATAAAAGAGAAAATTTCTCAACGTTTGCTTAAAATCCTTTACGACAAATTACCTCAAGTAAAAGGGACAGTAAGTCATTACGAACTTTCCACACCGTTAACAACAAAACATTTTATAAATTACGACAAAGGTGAGATTTATGGTTTAGATCACAGTCCTAAAAGATTTAGACAGGAATTTTTAAAACCTAAAACTCCCATTAAAAATTTATTTTTAACAGGGCAAGATATTGTTACTGCTGGTGTAGCAGCAGCACTATTTTCTGGAGTAATTACTAGCGCAGCAATAACAGGTAAAAATATTATTAAAAAAGTGATGAATTCTTAATTTTTTCGAATCCAAGATGTTGGATTCAATCTGGTTGTATTTTTTGATAACACAAAAATAAGTTTAGTTTTTCCTGTAATTCGATCAGTAAAAATTTTACCCAAAGCCTGACCTGTTTTTACTTTATCTCCATTGCCAACATAAACACTTTCTAGATTATTATATATAGAGATATAATTCCCGTGTCTAATTAAGACAGACTTCTTTCCTTCTGATTGGGTTTGAATTGCTAAAACTTCTCCATTAAAGATAGACTCGGCATTTGTTCCTTTATTGGTTGCTATGTGAATACCTGTACTATTTATATAATTTCCTGAATAGATCGGGTGGGGTTGTTTACCAAATCTTCTAATGATAAGGCCACTATCTAAAGGCCAGGGAAGTTTCCCTTTATTTTGTTCAAATTTTGCTGCCAATTCTTTTGCCTCAGGAGTTAACTTAAAACCTTTTGATTTTTTTGCTCCTTTAGCAGCATTAGATTTAGCTATGGCTTCTTTAATTATTTTATCAATTATTTTTGAAATTTTCTTTTCTTCTTGTTGTTTTTGTTGAAGGCTTTTCTTGTATTTTTTCTCTTTCTTTTTAATCTGAGAAATTAATTTTTTTTGATCTAACTTATCAAGTTCAACTTTAAAAATTTGATCTTTTTCGTTTGATAGTAGTGTATCTTTTAATTGTTTTTGAAAAAATAAAGAATCTTTTAATTGTGATACCTGATTAGATACCATGGCTAATTCTTCTCCTTGTTTTTTTCTGAAAGATGCGTACTGCTTCATATATTTAACTCTCTTGTAAGCTTGATAAAAGCTTTCAGAAGAAAATAAAAATAAGGTTCTGCTTTGCTGAGACTTACTCTTATAAGACTTGTAAATCATAGCAGCATAATCTTTCTTAAGAGCTACTAATTTTTCATCTAACTCTTTAATTTCTTTTTCATAGAGAACTATTTCACTAGATAAAGATTGTACTTCTTTGTTTATGGTTGAAATATATTTTTCTCTGACTGTAATTTTTTGATTTAAATCTTTTAAATCTTCAAGAGCATTTTTTTCACTTTTTTTTGTGTCAAAAAGCAGCTTATTAACCATTTTAATTTCTCTTTTTATTCTATTTCTATCTTTTTCTAGCTGCTTTCTTGATTTTTGTTGAGCAGTAATAGTTACAGAAACTAATAGAAATAATAAAAAGGATATGAATGGCTGTTTTCTTATCATTAAAATTTAATTGATTTATAACCTGACGGTATTCTAAATGGAATACTGATTTGTTTATTTAAAACTAACGATTTAAACTCTATACCTATAACTGTAAAATTATCTTTATTTTCCAAAGCTTTAATAACAATTTTTTTAGGAATTAGTTGCTCTTTAATTTTCTGGTAATTTCCATATTGAATTTGTAATATTTTACTATCCTCATATAAATTTAATAATTGCTTGTTTAATGAGAAATTTACTGGATTAAAAAAAAGAGACAGTTTGTATAAGTCCGATTGATCTTTTGGAATTAATTTATACAATCCTTCACTAACTTCAGAGAAGTATTTAGCTTTTGTTACATCTAAAATACTTTCTCCAATAAGTAAATTTTGAAGCTGTTTAAACGTTACTTTAGTTCCCAACATTTTTTCTAAAAGAGAGAAATCTCCCTTAAAATAGCGTTTGTTTATTGGAGAATAGTAACTAAAAGAACCAGGGGTTATTTTGGCTCTAAATACATTAATAAGTTTAGAACCTTTAATCCATATAATGGAATCTTTGAGAATTCTGAGAGTTACTTTGAGATTAACCCGGGTACTTTTACCTTTATTTTTGACCGAATAGGAAACTTTCAATTTAGAGTCTAGCGTATTAGCACTAAACATTGTAGCATTGTGTTTCTTAATAATTCGTTTGGAAGAGATGTTTTTTAACCCTTTTGTTCGAACAAGTTCTCTTTTGCTTTCACATGAAACCAATACTAGTAAAAAGAATAAGAAGCTTGTTGTTCTCATGTTATATTTTTAATTTTTTAATTTTATTTTCAAATTCAATAGCCTTTTTATTGTTGCCCAAACTAGAATATACTTTTGCTAAAGTACTATAAAATTGAACTTCTAGTGCAGGGTTTTCTATTACAAAATCTAGGCCTATTTCCAAAATAGCAATAGCTTCCTCAAACTGTTGTTGCTGATGCAAAAACTTAGCTCTAGAAAGATATGAAAATGGTTGAGCAGGAAAAAGAGTAACAGCCAACTTACTATAGTTATCTAAAATTGGAATGTTGGTAGACTCAACTAATTCTAGTATTTGTTTTAACATACTAAAAGAGGGATTATTTTCATTAAAATCAGAAATTAATTTATCTAGATCCTTGTCGTCATTTTTTAATTTGACAGGTTTCATAGTTAACTCCAATTTCTCCTTAAGCCTTTCCAGTTTTTGGTGTAACCCTTTTTCTTGTTCTAATAAATAGAGTAATGAAAGTGCCTTATTACTTTGCCTATTTAGATGGTATAAATAAATTAAAGATTCTGTATAATAGGGGTCTAACTCAACAATTTTTAATTGAACTTTAATGGCTTCCCCATAATTTAAATCTTTTTTGAGAATGGAAACAAAATGAAGTAACATCCAAATATTGGATGAATCTTGATCCAAAGCCTTTTCAATAAATTGTCTTGCTTCTAGCGTTTGATTTAGAAATAAGTAATTTTTAGAAAATTCAAAATAAATGGTTTTATTACCAGGAGATAGCTTATCACAAATTTCTAGGTCCTGAATAGCTTTTTGGTAGTTTCTTATTGATTTATTTGAGAGTGATTTAAAAAAGTACTCCTGAAATTTAATCTCTTTTTCTTCAGAAATATTAGTAGACTTACCAATATTTTCTTGAGATAGAGAACTAAAAGGATTAAACAATAATACCAAACAGACAAAAAGTCCAATCCTTTTAATCATCTTAACTTATTATTAGGTCAATTCTGAGTAATCACCTATGCTTACAGAAGTAAAATTACCGTTGTATGTTGCATGATTACCTATCATAGCATTATCTAAAGTAGCGTTTGAAATTTTTACATTTGTTTGAATTAAAGAATTAGAAATTTTAGAATCTATCACCAAACTATCTTCTCCTATGGACACATATGGACCAATTGTTGTGTTTTTTAGAACCACATTTTCTCCAATAAAACAAGGTTGTATAATTTGAGAGTTTTCTATTGTAGCAGTTTCAGCCACAAGATTATTTCCTTTGTCATATTCAAACCCTAATATTTTTTTATTAGTATCTACGGTTGGGTCTTTTTTCCCACAATCCATCCATACATCAACTTTCCCTGGTAAAAATTTAGCTCCATCTTGTTTGAGTGTCTCTAAAACCTCTGTTAATTGAAATTCACCTGAAGGTCTAATATCATTATCTATAAGATATTGAATCTCTTTAGAAAGCTTATCACCATCTTTAAAGTAATAAATACCTATTATTGCTAAATCTGAAACAAATTTTGTTGGTTTTTCTACAAAATCTGAAATAAATCCATTGTTTAATTTTACAACTCCAAATGCACTAGGATCTTCAACTTGTTTCACCCAAATAGCACCATCTGCTTCTGCATTTAATGTAAAATCTGCTTTAAATAACGTATCCGCAAAAGCAACAACACAAGGACCAGTCAGAGATTCTTTAGCACAAAAAATTGCGTGAGCAGTACCCAAAGCTTCTTCTTGGACATATACAGACCCTTTTGCTCCAAGTTCCTTTGCTATCATTAATAATTTTTCTTTTGTATTACTGGGAAACCCTTTTGCTGATGGCCCAATTATAAAAGCAATTTCCTCTATTGGTTGATTCACTACAGAGGTAATATCTTCTACTAATCTTTGAACAATTGGCTTTCCTGCTATTACAGTTAAAGGTTTTGGAATGGTTAGGGTATGAGGTCTCAAACGAGATCCAATTCCTGCCATAGGGACGATTATTTTCATGTATATTTTTTTTGTTTTTTAGTCTAGCAATATACCACTAATTGATTGATTGTGAAAAAGAGGAATCTCTTTAAATTCCTTTTGGAATTGAATCAATTAAATTCTTTGTGTACTCAGATATTGGTGTTTTATATATGGTATCTGCATCATCTATTTCTTCAATTTTTCCTTTATTCATCACTACTAGTTGATCAGACATATACTTAACAACTGATAAGTCATGTGAAATAAAAATATATGAAAAGTTAAAAGTTGATTTTAATTCATTTAATAGATTTAGTACCTGTGCTTGAACAGAGACATCTAATGCCGAAACTGATTCGTCACAAATAATGATTTTAGGTTTTAACGCGATTGCTCTAGCAATTCCTATCCGTTGTCTTTGCCCTCCAGAAAATTCGTGAGGATACTTATTAAAATGTTCTTCCTCTAGCCCAACTTTTTTTAATAACTCTATCACATATGTTTTTCTTTCCTTATCATTAGACAAAATACCATGCACGTTCATAGGCTCAAGAATAGCATTTCCAATGGATATTCTTGGATTTAGAGACGAGAATGGATCTTGAAAAATAATTTGAATTTCTTTTCTTAAATTTTGCAAGGCTGTTTTTGATAAATGAGTAATATCTCTTCCCTTATAAAATATTTTTCCAGAAGTTATTTTTTCTAGCTGCATAATTGCCCTCCCTAAAGTTGTCTTCCCGCATCCAGACTCTCCAACTAATCCTAGTGTTTCTCCTTCGTATAACTTAAATGAAATAGCATCTACTGCTTTTATGAATGACTTTTTAGTGAATCCAACACTTGTATTAAAATATTTTTTTAAATCAACTATTTCTAACAGTGGTTCTAATTCATAAATTTTACGGTGATAAGCATCTCTCTCTTTTTTTGTATAAACGTCTGTGGAAATTTTATTTTTTATAAAATCTTCTACAGTGGGAAGTTTTTTTAATCGTTGATTTAAATTAGGCTTAGAATTAATAAGTCCTTTGGTATAATTATGTTGTGGGGAATGAAAAATATCAGTTGTAATTCCTTTTTCAACAATCTTTCCCTTAAATAAAATAATTACATTGTCAGCTATTTCAGACACCAATGACAAATCATGTGAAATTAAAAGGATGCTCATCTTGTTTTCCTTTTGCAATTCTTTCAAAAGCAATATAATCTCTTTTTGAACTGTTACATCTAGTGCTGTAGTAGGCTCATCCGCAATTAACAAATCTGGTTTACATGCTATGGCTATAGCAATCATAACACGTTGTTTTTGACCTCCACTTATTTGATGGGGGTAAGAGTTAAAAATTCTATCTGGTAGTGGTAATTTTACTTTTTGAAAAAGAGAAATAACTTCTTGGTAAATCTCTTTTTTATTTAAACCTGTATGCTGTTTCAAGACTTCAGCTACTTGACTCCCACATGTTAAAGTAGGGTTTAATGAACTCATAGGTTCTTGAAAAATCATCGCAATTTTATTGCCTCTAATTTGTTGAAATTCTTTATCTGAAATTGTTAAAAGATTTTTTTCATCAAAAAAAATAGTTCCCTCTTGAATAGTATTCTTTGGTAAGAGTCCTAAAACTGCCAATGAAGTAACTGATTTTCCGCTACCAGACTCTCCTACAATACCCAGAATTTTATTTTCTTTTAAGTTAAAGGATATTTTTTTTACAACCTCGTTTTCATCTTTTTCAGATAAAAATTTAACCGTAAGATTTCGTACTTGCAACATTTTTAAAATTGTATCTTTTTAAATGCGGTGAAACATATTCTAGAATAATTTTAAAGATAAAAAAATTAACATCAAATAACTTTACACTAAGCTTTTTTTGATTTAAAACTCTGAACTATCAAACTGAATTGAAAGAAATTCAAATACTTAAAAGATATCTTTGTATACTATTATAAAACGAATTTGTCTTACTAAACAATACCCCCCCTTTTTAGGTAATAAAAAATTTCACTAATTCAAGGTATTGTAAAGATTCAATTTCCTTATTATTTTTACAGTGTTATTGTTCTTTGAATTATGTTATTAAATTATGTTATCCGTTTATTGTTACCCTCCCCCAATCAACAAAGACGATACTATAATTTAATTTATTATTAACTTTTGATATTCCCCCGAATCTTAGTTAATAATACAAAAAACCTAGAAAAATTTTTTCTAGGTTTTTCTTTTTATTAAAACCTTTCTAAAATTATCTACATAATCTATAATTAAATTACAAACTCAAGTGTTCTGCCTTATTTTTTGTTCCTTTGTTTAAATTTTTTTTTGTGAATTATATTTCAGTAGAAAATATCTCAAAATCTTATGGAGATAGAACATTGTTTAGCAATATTTCCTTTGGGATCAATAAACATCAAAAAGTAGCTTTTGTTGCTAAAAACGGAACAGGAAAAACCTCCATACTAAATATTATTGCAGGGTTAGATTCACCAGATGATGGACAAGTTATCAAGAGAAAAGAAATTCAAGTGGCTTACCTATCTCAAAACCAACTATTTAATGACAATCTTACCATAGAAGAAACCATTTTTGAGACAGAAAATAGAATTTTACCTATCATAAAACAATACGAAAAAGCACTAGAAAACCCTGAAGATTCAGAAAATTATCAGAAAGCTTTTGACTTAATGGATCAACACAATGCATGGGATTTTGAGACCCAATATAAATTGGTTCTAACTAAATTAAAACTCCCAACTTTATCAATGAAAGTGGGTAAACTTTCAGGAGGGCAGAAAAAAAGACTAAGTCTTGCTGTTTTACTAATAAATAAACCCGATTTAATCATTTTAGACGAGCCAACTAACCATCTAGATTTAGAAATGATAGAATGGCTTGAAGACTATTTTAAGAAAGAAAAAATTACACTATTTATGGTAACGCATGATCGTTACTTTCTAGAAAGAGTTTGTAATGAAATTATAGAACTTGATCATGGTAAACTATATAAATACAAGGGTAATTATTCCTATTATTTAGAAAAAAAAGAAGAAAGAATTGCTCAGGAAGCAGCTTCCACTCATAAGGCTAAAAATCTATTTAAGAAAGAGTTAGACTGGATGCGCAGACAACCAAAAGCAAGAACTACAAAGTCTAAGTCTAGAATTGATGATTTTCAAGAAATTAAAGAAAAAGCACATAAAAGAAGACAAGATCATACAGTACAATTAGAAATAAATATGAAACGTTTGGGGAGTAAAATTGTAGAACTCCACAAACTAAAAAAGTCATTCGGAGATTTAAAAATTCTTGATGGTTTTCAATATGTGTTTCAAAAAGGACAACGTATTGGAGTAATTGGTAAAAATGGAACTGGAAAATCATCTTTTTTAAATGTACTTACTCATAAAGAACCCGTTGATGGTGGAAAAGTTGTAGTTGGAGAAACTGTAAAGTTTGGGTATTATACACAAAAGGGGATTGTTGTAAAAGAGGGTCAAAAAGTTATTGAAGTTATTAAAGAATTTGGTGAAGAAATCCCATTAACCAAAGGCAGAAGAATTTCTGCCTCTCAATTACTGGAACGTTTTTTATTTGACAAAAAAAAGCAGTACGATTATGTTGAAAAATTGAGTGGTGGAGAACAAAAAAGATTATACCTCTGTACTGTATTAATTCAAAATCCAAACTTTTTAATACTTGATGAACCAACCAATGATTTGGATGTAATTACCTTAAATGTGTTGGAAAGTTTCTTATTAGATTTTCCAGGAAATTTAATAGTAGTTTCTCACGACAGGTACTTTATGGATAAAATTGTGGATTCTTTATTTGTTTTTAGAGGTGATGGTATTGTTGAAAATTTTCCAGGAAATTATACAGATTATAGAACGTATGAAGATTCTAAGCCAAGAGAAAAAACTGTAAAAATTGAAAAAAAGCAGGTAAATATAACTCCATCAAAAGCTCAATTAACATTTGAAGAGAAAAGAGAATTTGGATCTTTAGAAGAAGACATAGAAAGGCTATCACGTAAAAAAAAGGTGATCGAAACATCTTTCTTAAATATAGAATTAACCCAAGATCAAATTAAAGAAAATTCTGAGGAGCTTGAACAGATACTATCTTCTCTAGAACAAAAAGAGGAACGGTGGCTTGAACTCTCCATGAAGCTTGAGGGCTAAACTTTTATAATTTCATCTTTGTTAATTAATTTTTCATTATTGAACCTCATTAATACTTGTGCCACAGAGATTGTATCTTTTTCGCAATAATTGACAATTCTGTCTAAATTTTTTTCTTTATAATACACAGAGGCTACCTCACTCCCATCTATGTCATCTTTTGGAGATGGTATCCCTAAAATGGTGGTTAATAATTGTAAAGAACTATAGTGTTTATAATCTCCAAACTTCCATAATTCCATAGTGTCTAAATGAGGAACTTCCCAAGGTTTTTTACCAAATAAATTTAACTTTGAAGGTAATTCTATGTGATGTACAATCATTCTTCTAGCGATGTACGGAAAATCAAATTCTTTCCCGTTATGAGCACACAATACATGATATGATTTATTAAAATGTGTATCCAATAGTTTTTTAAAGTCCAATAAAATTTGTTCTTCATTGTCTCCACTAAAAGAGGTAACTCTTAAATTTCTTTCTTGCTTATTATTGGTGAAATACGCTACAGAAATACAGATAATTTTTCCAAACTCTGCCCATATTCCTGCACGTTCATAGAAATCTTCCGCGGTAACCTCTTCTTTACGTTGATAAGCAGTTTTTTTTGAAAATAATTCTTGGATTATTTCCGGCACCTCAGACCAATTTTCTTTTTGCGGTACTGTTTCAATATCTAAGAATAAGACATTGTTCATTTTTGTTTTCAAGTTCATAGGGTTTTTATTGTGAATTTACTAAAAATAAAAAAGCCTCGAAAATTCGAGGCTTTTTTCTAATAGTTATATAATTGATTATTCAATAATCAATTTTTTAGTAGCAATATTATTCCCTTCAGAAACTTTCATAATGTATACTCCAGAGGAGATTCCAGAAATATCCATTGTTTTATTCATAGAAGAAAAACGTTGGCTAA
>Ga0209223_10000703_pt1 | contig 38249 bp, 32 predicted proteins | sample COG_06_FD_184750 | JGI IMG/M metagenome (GOLD analysis project Ga0209223, IMG submission 184750) | Pelagic Microbial community sample from North Sea - COGITO 998_met_06 (SPAdes) (version 2) | ecosystem: Environmental > Aquatic > Marine > Neritic zone/Coastal water | place: Helgoland, sampling...
ATAGATCCCAATCAAGATTTGGCTTCAACTAATTGGGAACGTTTCAAACATTCAAGTTGGATTATAACTCCTATTAAAGAATAAGAATTAGAATCCTTTGTTTATCCACATCCCGCTAGTAAATTGCGCTAGTTTTTAATTAATCTAAATAAAGAGAGTCTATGAAAAGCTTGGCTGACCTGAAAATCAGTGAAAAAGGAATCATCAAAAGTTTTTCCGATGAGGCCCTTTCTATAAAGCTTATAGAGATGGGTTGTCTTCCAGGCTCTGAGATTCAGATTAATTTTACAGCACCGTTCAACGGCCCTATAGCGATTAAAGTGGCTGGTTATCATTTATCATTAAGAAAAGAAGAAGCTCAGAGTATTTCTTTAGAAGAGTAAACTTAATGTCTGATCAGCCAAAACTAAAAATAGCCCTTGTTGGAAATCCAAATTCTGGAAAGACCACCCTTTTCAATTTGCTTACCGGCTTAAAACAAAAGACGGGAAATTTTCCTGGTGTTACTGTTGATAAAAAATCAGGCTTTGTCAAACTCCCTGATAATAGGACAGCAGAATTAATTGATTTACCGGGCACATACAGTATTTATCCTAAGACGCTGGATGAAAAAATCGTCCAAGAAATATTACTCGATAGACAAAATCCACAACATCCGGATATTGCCATAGTAGTTGCAGATGCTACTAACCTCAAAAGAAACCTCCTCCTTTTTACACAAATTCGTGATTTAGGAATCCCCAGTGTACTTGTCCTTAACATGATTGACATTGTGCAACAAAGGAATGTCAAGATCGATTTAAGGGGATTGTCAATTGACCTGGGCATTAAAGTTTTAGCTACAAATTCACATTCTGGTCACGGAATTGCGGCATTAAAAAAAATCATATCACAACCGCTACTTCAGAGCAACAAACCTTTTTATGATGTTACCCATTTGGCCGCGGAAACCATTAATGATATAAAGGAAAAATTTGACCTGACTGAAGATTATAGGGCTTATCAATATGCCCAGCAAACAGAACGCATAGGGTTTATTGATGAAGAAGAAAAAGGAGTAATTCGTCAAATCAAAGAAACCAACAACTTCTATGATATACCAACACAGTCGCAGGAAACTATTGGTAGGTACCAATTGATCTCCGATATCGTTGACCACAATATCATAGACCCATCAGACGAGAGTAAAACAACGATTTCTGAGAAGATTGACAAAGTAATTACCCACAATGTATTTGGCTATGTTCTCTTTTTTGCAATCCTATTTTTAATATTTCAATCCATCTTTGCTTGGGCAACTGGCCCGATGGAGTTTACCGAAAATTTGGTTTCTCAATTTGGTCGATGGGTCCAAGATGTATTGCCAGAAGGAATCCTTAATGATTTAATTACTGACGGTGTAATTGCCGGGCTTGCTGGCGTAGTGGTGTTTATCCCTCAAATTGCAATCCTTTTTGCCTTTATCTCCCTCCTTGAAGAATCAGGGTACATGTCAAGGGCAGTATTTTTAATGGATCGGGTCATGCGTAAATTTGGACTTAATGGCAAGAGCGTTGTCCCACTGATTTCTGGAATGGCCTGTGCAATCCCGGCCATAATGGCTACACGAAATATTGAAAGTTGGAAAGACAGGCTCATAACAATATTTGTAACACCATTTATGAGTTGCAGCGCAAGACTGCCTGTCTATACAATTTTAATTGGATTAGTCGTTCCTGAGAAACTTGTATTTGGATTGATAAACATTCAAGGATTAGTCCTTATGGGGCTCTACTTATTAGGTTTTTTAGCAGCCATTGTTTCTGCCATTGGGATGAAATATATCCTAAACACCAAGGAGCGATCTTATTTTGTAATGGAGCTCCCAGATTATAAACTCCCGCAATGGAAAAATGTATTATTAACAATCTATAACAAAAGCAAAACTTTTGCTTTAGAAGCTGGTAAAGTCATCATTGCCATTTCAATTATTTTATGGGTATTAGCGTCATATGGACCAGGGGAATCATTCAGAAACTCCGAATCAATTGTAAGGGCTGAGCTACCTCAAAACGCTACCCAGGCTGAATACGAAACAAAGCTTAATTCCTATAAGTTAGAACACTCCTATGCCGGAAATTTCGGAAAATTCATTGAGCCTGCTATTAAACCACTTGGGTATGACTGGAAAATAGGAATTGCTCTTATTACTTCTTTTGCGGCAAGAGAAGTTTTTATAGGCACCATGTCAACTATTTATAGTATTGGACATAATGACGAAGATGAAGGCCAAATTAGAGAAAAATTGAGGCAAGAAATTGACCCTGAAACTGGTGAACCTGTGTATACGCTTGCTCTTGGAATGTCTCTTATGGTCTTTTATGCATTCGCTATGCAATGCATGAGTACGCTAGCAATTGTATATAGAGAAACTAAAGGTTGGAAATGGCCGATGATCCAAATGACCTATATGACTGTAGTAGCCTATGTTTCAGCCCTGATCACGTTCAACATATTTAACTAATTTGGTGGTCGATAATTAAGCGGGAGCATTTCAGAAAAACCACCCCAAGCCCACCATCCAAGATAAACCACATCATCAACCTCATTAAAATAGCCTGGAATACTTATTATAGGCTGTCTATTATTAAAAGAGATTACTGTCTTTTGATAGAGCGGTACGGAAGAAATATCAATACCTGTTTCACGATAACTCTGGAGTTTTTGATTGTCGCTCAATATAATTGAAGACCTAGATTTTTGATCTGTATACTTGAAATTCCCATTTTTCGATTTCGTCCTATACAGTTTTACATATTCCTCAATCTCGTATTCCTTTGTGTAAGTGATCTCAATGTCAAAATTAGTCTTCATTTGATATTGAAAAAGATGGCTTGTATTCTCAACAGACAATATTTCAGAAAGCGCTGGAGGATTCAGCGGTGAAGAATACTCAAAATTTGCTGAATCGTAACGCACTATGTTCACTTTAAAACCTTCCTCAGACAACTGATTTAACAGTAGTGAATTTAGGAAGTGAATGTCTGAGCCATAATAGGCCAACTTTCTAGCATCCTCCCATCGTTTATTCTGTTTCCTTGATTTAGGATCGAGTTCTGTAAATTGAGACTGTCCTTTTTTCGTAACTATGCCATTCTGATAAGTAAACCCTTCAAGTTTAAAAGCAATTCGGTAACCCAATGCTTTATTTTCTATTTCAATCAGGTCGCTCGCTGAGGCATTATAACTGTTTGTTGAGTCATTTAGGGATTCAAAACTCAGTACATAGGGGTTCAAAATTTTGCAATTCTTTGAGTTTGCTGATCGACCAAGAAAATCGACTTCGAACCTTTTCAAAAGGGCCCTTTCTTCTTTTAATCGCTTGTTCCTTTTGGGGGCTATTATTGTAATCGTCTCTAAATTTCTAGCTTCCGGCTCCAATTCAACTAGCAATTGATTATTCAAATCTTCAATAGAAACCGGCACTTGTTTGGGTCTATATCCGACAAAAGAGATGACCAATTGTGCCCTAATATCAGGCACATTTTCGATTCGAAAATTACCATCTAAGTCAGTGGCTACACCGAACGAACTATTGTCAATAAAAACATTGGCATATTGGAGTGGTACTTTAGAAACTGCATCAATAACTTGGCCCTGTATGATTTTGTCTGTTGGCTTCCTTTTTAGAATTACAATATTGCCATTGACTTCTTTGAAAAAAAGGTTCTCGAGTTCGAACAGGTCCGTTAATATTTCATTCAGAGAGGTATTATAGTAGGAACTTCGAATTTTTGTAAGGGGTAGGATTTTCGGGTTGTAGGTAAAGTTAACTTCTGTAACTTTTGTAATGATCTTTAATGCATTGGGTATTGAAACTTCATTAAACTTTACAGAAAGTGGCTGGTCTAGGACTGAATTGCCCTGACTATAAATCGAAGGAGCAAGGCAAAGTAAGAATAGGATGCAGACCACACATTTCCGGAGCATCCCACAATTTACTCACTACATCCTTCTCCAAATAACTTTATCTTATTTTCTTCAGTTTTTGTCGATTTCATTCCTGGATAATTCGCCAAAATGATCTCAACAATGTCATCAATAGACTGGTTTTTAAAAGTAGAAGTAAGCGGACAATCTCCGATTACACTTTTATCGTATTCAAAGGTTACCCAATAAGTCTTTTCTAAATCATTTAGAACTTCAGTCAATTTTGTTTTTTCATAGACCAAAGTGCGTGTCCACCAACCATTGAAATTAGCATTGTCAATATCAGAAACGTCAATTTTATTATCCTCAATAGACAGCACCGCTTTTTGCCCTTTAATTACAATTGCAGGATCATCAACTTGTGTCTTTGGGGCAAATGTCACTCGACCTTCTGTTACATTTAATAAAACGTCATTATTGCTATATGCAGACAAATTGAATTTGGTGCCAAGCACTTCAATTCTTGAAACTCCAGCATCAATTATAAAAGGTAAATCTTTATTACTTGTGACATCAAAATCAGCCTCCCCGATTAATGTTACATTCCTATTGGCCTTCCCAAAATCAGTGCTGTATGTAATTGCAGAATAAGCATTCATTTTTACAGTCGAGCCATCTGGTAGGGTTACCTCTTTCAGGTTTTGTTCAGAAGCAACACTTATGTTTTCCACTTGAACTTCATCTGTATTTATTGAAGTAGTAATAAAATAAGTAGCAATAGCCAAAATAGTGACTGTCGCTGCTATTTTTAGCATGCTATATGTTCTATTTGGCTTAATAGCAATCACTTTAGTCTCACCTAAAGCCTGCTTTTCAACCAACTCTTTTGCTTTATCAGTATCAAACTCATCGTTAGCAATTGAATCATGTGTCAAATTCCACACATTCAAGTACGCCTCGAATTCCTTACTAACAGACTCATCTGTAGTAAGTTCTGATTCGAACGAAGTCCTCTCCTCCTTCGACAAATCTCCCGCCAGATACCTTCCCATCAACTCTTCCATCGTCTTTTATTTTCTGTCTTTCAAATAACAATTGTGACGTTTTTTCCCCTTAGTGTTTATTGACTTTTTTATTCTAAATATATTCCTTAAGACTAATTCTTAACATTTTTAATGCTTTTCCCATGTGTACCTCCACCGTTTTCTTAGAAATTCCCAGTTCATCAGCAATTTCATGGTACTTTTTTCCGTTTTCGCGGCTCAGTCTAAACACGCGCTGACATTGCGGAGATAGGGCATTTATGGAATCTGCAATCTTCTGCTTTAGCTCAAAATCTGGTTGATGACTTACATAATCATGTTGAACAACTTCTATCTTGTCTTGCTTTTTAGCAACATAATTTGAAACAACCTTACGATGTTTGATATAATTTAAGGCTGTATTATATACAGCTCTAAACAAATAGGACTTAAAACTAATGTCTTCTCTTATGAGTTTTCTTTTCTCCCATAAATTCACAAAAGTGCTTTGAACTATCTCTTCAGTAGTGTCTTTATCTCGAATAATCCGAATTACATACCGACACGTTGCCTTATAATGCGCATCAAATAATGTAGAAAAAGCACGTTGGTCTCCTTCTGAAAATGCCGTCAATACTTTAGCCTCTTCTTCTCTCGTCACGCAGATTTTTTATTATAGGTTTTCAAAATCGATTTTGAAGATAGAAATAAAATTTTAATTCCATTGATTGGCCATCTTCACAATAGTTAGATTCTCCTTCAGGAATTTAAAAGAAGGTCAATAAATATAAATACATCTATATCTTTGCGTTTCCGTAGGAAAAGTAGGCCTTCAATTCTAATACAAGTGAACAAAGCAATTCAGGAGTTCGAACTTAGGTACAACGAGTTCAATCAAAAAAGTGTCAATCTAAAAAAACGTCACACTAGTCTTTCATGGCTCAGGGTAATCATATTTTTAATTGCCGTGCTATTATTTGTCTCATTTGCCAACAATAAAATATCTGAAGGCCTGGTGATCACAGCGATTGTCTTTCTGGTTACCTTTTTTATTCTATTAAAAGAGCACATTTCGGTTAAGAGAAAAAAAGAGTTTCAAGAAGCGCTAGCAAAGATTAATGCCGAAGAGATAAAAAGGTCGAAAGGCGATTTGTCAGGTTTTGACAATGGAGAAGAGTTTATTGATCCTGTACATTCATATCATAATGACCTTGATATTTTTGGAAAGAACTCTCTCTTTCAAATGCTCAATCGCACCTCGACGCGACAAGGAAGGGCCTTATTTAGCCAATGGTTGAGTAAACCTGAAAGCAAAGAAATTATTCAAAGAAGGAATGCTGCTGTTGAAGATTTGAGCTCGAAAATAGACTGGCGTCAGAATTTCGAAGCTTATGGGAGGACCTTTAAAGATGAAAAAGACGGTGTTAAGGACCTTTTAGATTGGCTGAAGGAGCCAAACACTATACTTCCAAAGAAATTCTATCGGTTTGCCGTAGTATTTTTTCCAATAGCTACAATCACCGTGCTTCTACTTTGGGCGTTTGGTGTAATTCCAATGTCTTCTATCAGCTTGGTAATCCTGATCAATATCGGTGTTTTGGGTTCTGTACAAAAACAGGCCAAAGACATCTTCACAAAAACTGTTAAGGGAAATCAAGCCCTTAAGGCGTTAAAAAACCAAATTGGCTTAATTGAAAATGAAACATTTGACTCTAGTCAAATGATAGGTCTTAAGAATCACTTTGTCAATGACAAATTAAAAGCTTCAACAAGCCTCAAAGAGCTTCAGTTCATCTTAGATAGTTTATTAAATAGGGCAAATTTGATATACTGGCCTTTAAACTTGGTTTTTCATATAGACCTCATAGTGTTGATTTTTGCTGAAAAATGGAAGGATAAAACCAAGGCTGATGTTGAAAAATGGTTTACTTCTATTGGAGAAATAGAATGCCTGAATAGTCTAGCGGGCTTTCATTACGCAAATCCAAATTATAATTTCCCAACCATTTCAGAGCAACCATTTACAATTGAAGGTGAAGGAGTTGGTCATCCTTTAATCAAACAAGAGAAAAGAATTTCGAATGAATTCAATTTTTCTGGAAAAGGAGGTATTTGTCTAATTACAGGTTCGAACATGAGTGGGAAGAGCACCTTCCTAAGAACAGTCGGAGTAAATGCTGTCTTGGCACTAATGGGCGCTCCTGTCTGTGCTAAATCATTGGAAATTTCTAACCTGCAGGTTTTCACAAGCATGAGAACTGAAGATGACCTTGAAGAAAGCGTTTCATCTTTTTATGCTGAGCTTAAAAGGCTAAAACAATTATTGGGCTCAATCAATTCCGAAGTTCCTGTGCTTTTCATGATTGATGAAGTACTTAAAGGGACAAATTCAGAAGACCGGCATAAAGGTGCAAGCGCATTGATTCGTCAGCTAAATAAGGCCCATGCCTTTGGATTTGTATCGACACATGACATTGAACTTGGCAAAATTACCAATGAACTTCAAGGTGTTAAAAATTACAGTTTCAATAGTGTGATTGAAGGAGATGAAATCATCTTTGATTATACGCTTACGGAAGGCATTTGCAAAAGCTTTAATGCTACAAAGCTGATGCAACTTATGGGAATTGAAATTATTGAGTAAATTTGCCCGCATTCCATGACAAGCCATGACTGCATTTTATCAAGATTTTAAATTAGGAGTTTTAGGAGGAGGTCAGCTCGGCAGAATGATGATCCAGTCTGCTATTGATTTTAATATTGACGTCCATGTTTTGGATCCCGACCCCAACGCGCCATGCAAAAATATAGCAACAACATTCCAATCTGGTGCGTTGACAGATTTCGACACAGTCTATGAATTTGGTAAGTCTTGTGACCTCATCACCATAGAGATTGAAAATGTTAACACAGATGCCTTACTTAAACTTCAATCAGAAGGCAAGAAGGTCTATCCTCAGCCAGAAGTAATAAAGCTGATTCAGAACAAGCTGCACCAAAAAGAATTTTATAGAGAGAATGGTATTCCTACTTCGCCATTTATACCTACAGCCAACAAAGTAACAGTAGGAACCCATTCTGATTTTCTACCTTTTGTCAACAAGCTTGAAACGGAAGGTTACGATGGCCGAGGAGTACAGGTTATAAAGTCAGAAAAAGAGCTTCATCTGGCCTTTGAACAAAGAAGCTTTATCGAAAAACTGGTTGATTTTGACAAAGAAATTGCTGTCATAGCAGCCAGAAACGAATCAGGACAAATTGAGACTTATCCAACTGTAGAAATGGTATTCCATCCTGAGAAGAACTTAGTTGAATACCTTTTTTCGCCAGCAATTCTTTCGTCAGAATTAGAAGAAAAAGCACAATCTATCGCTAAATCAATAATAGACAAACTCGGAATGGTCGGTTTACTTGCGATCGAAATGTTTGTTACCAAGGACGGTGAAATATTAGTTAATGAAGTAGCACCGAGGACACACAATAGCGGACATCAGACTATAGAGGGAAGTATAACTTCACAATTTGAACAACACCTACGCGCAATACTAAATATGCCTTTGGGTAACACTAATAATGTTATTCCGACCGCTATGGTGAACCTACTAGGGGAAGCGGAACATACTGGTTTAGCGGTCTACAATGGTCTTGATGAAGTACTGAATACCGAAGGGGTACACCTTCATTTGTATGGAAAAAAAATCACTAAGCCCTTCAGGAAAATGGGCCATGTTACTATTACAAGTAATGACATGAGTGATTTAAAAGAAAAAGTTAAATTCGTAAAAGAACATTTAACCATCACATCATGAGCAAGGCACAAGTCGGTATAATAATGGGAAGTCAATCTGACCTGAAAGTAATGTCGGAAGCAGCACATATTTTAGAGGAACTTGGTGTAGACTTTGAATTGACTATCATTTCAGCCCATAGAACACCACACAGAATGGTTGCCTATGCTGAAAGTGCACGTGAAAATGGAATGAAGGTAATTATTGCAGGCGCAGGTGGTGCGGCACATTTACCAGGAATGGTTGCTTCAATTACAACATTGCCCGTCATTGGTGTGCCAGTTAAATCAAGCAACTCTATTGATGGTTGGGATTCAATCCTTTCAATACTTCAAATGCCAGGTGGAGTACCCGTTGCTACAGTAGCACTCGATGGTGCAAAAAATGCCGGCATCTTAGCCGCTCAAATAATAGGTTCCTTTGATGGGGAGGTAGCTGAAAGTCTTTCCAAGTTCAAAGCTGCAATGAAGGATAAAGTTGAAAAGAGCATTGATGCTGTCGCAGACGGCAAGTGGAAAAATTAAAAATCAAATTCCAATTCTTTACTTTTTTCATCATTAAAAAAATCAAACCAATATTCATATTCACTGTACTGAATACAGTATTCAATCACTCCGTTATTAGATCTTAATTTAATAAGGCTGTTCTCAGAGATCCAATTTTTAAGCTTCAGGTTCTGATTAATTGGTAGTCTTGAGAGCTGAATATACCCTGCGCCTTGATTTATATGGGGAAACACTTTCATTCTGCATTTTTTAAAAACGGTAGTCCTAGTGCATTTACAAATCGAGAATTAACTGGTCATTCTCTTCAAAGTTAATACACCTCTAATGCTAAGAAGGTGTGAGGGGGTAAAAGGTTACATACCGATGAAATTATTATCAATTTCCGCCGGTACCATTTTTCTTTTTCTTCTTTTTGAAAAGCCCTTTAATAATGCTTTCGGCTTTTTCCTTAACGAGTTTCTCTTCAGTTGTTAAGCTATCAGAAGGTATACCAAGCTTCTTGGTTAATTCAGAAGAAGCAGAATCCACTTGACTATCTATGATGGTATTCACTGTATCTTTAATTACCGCTATTTCTGCCTCAGCTATTTGTGTCACTGAATCTTTTGCTTGCTCAATTTCAGCAGTCACTTTTTCTTCAATTACCTTTTTTTCTTCTTCGATTTTAGCTTCAATAGAGGCCGTCACGGCATCATTAAAATTCTGACCATTAGCTGATCGGATTCCAGACAAAACCACCTTAGGTTTAAGGTATGTGCCTTTTAAGCCAAGGTCTAGAATCATATCCGTGTTAACTTTAATAGAATTGTTGCTGACAGAGGAAAGCAACCCACTCAGTTGATTCCCAACGGCGGTTGCCGGTACATCAAGTGCCAATGTGTAGTCTAAACTACCATCAATGCCAGTACTCCCAAAGACTTCCGTTTCATAATCTCCAAATTCTACTTTAAACGGTTTTACAAAAAGCCGTCCATCCTTGATTTCACTAACCATCTTAACCTTCTGCATTGTTGCGGAAGCAACATTTGTTAAGGAAGACACCGATGATAAAGCGGAAGTAATTGAGGTTTGGCCCATACCAGCCTCTAAAATTTCAATAACCCCCCTTTCCTGTTAGGGCATTAAAATCAGGCATCATATCGGCATTTAAGAGCCCTGAAATAGCAAAATCGGTACTGAAATTTCCCGTCATGCTTTGAGCGATTGGCGCCAAGCTTTTAATCATTGAAACTCCTTCAAAGGCAGCAGGAATAGAAACTTCCTTAACATTGAACCCAAAACCGAAGCTTGGTTTAACTGGCTTACTATCATATTTACCATTTAATTCTACGGTGCCATTCAGCACCTCAAAATTCGTTTTATTCAATTCAAGGATTCCATTATTCACCTTCAAATTTCCTTTCATATTATTCATGGCAAGGTCATTATAGATCACCTTGTCAACTTTGGCATCAAAGACAAAATCTACATTTTTCGGTAACCGTACTACTTCATAAACCTCAGCTGTTTCGACGGTTTCTACATTTTCTTCGGCTTCGGTGGTTTCTTCGGTAACCATCCATTCATTAACATCAAGAAGGTCCGCATTCACTGTAAGATTGCCCTCCAAAAGCTCCTCTTTTAAGCCAAAACGCATATAATTCAACAGTTTCCCTGAAAGTGAATAATTGGTTTTCCCAGCACTACCTTCGAAGGAATCAATTGTTATCGCTCGTGTTGAAAAAGTAGTACTTGCAGCACTAATTCTAAAGGTCTTATCCATTTCGTTATCGATATAAACGAAATCTTTAAGTACTATTCTTCCTGAAGTTGCTAGCTTCTCATAGTTCTCATTCTCTACATCAATCATGCTGCCAGCTGATTTTAGATCCGCCGTCATCTTGCCTGTGAAGTCCATCCCTTCGATTGGATAAAGACCCAATAACTTTTCAAAGTCTAAATCTCCCTTGAGTGTAGCATCCCACTTCAAATTATTTGGATTCTCTAAAAAAGCAGTTGCTTCAAATGGTTGTCCATCAATACTCAGGCTTAAATTTTTAATGTCAATCTTAGTATCTGATAATTTGCCTGTTCCGTTAATGATTTCTGTGGTTAGATTGATGTTCTCTATTGGTGAAGGAATATCTGGAGTCTGAAGGAAACCATTTGTCAATTGAAGCCCTATATCTAAAGTGGGGATAATCTCATTTATACTGTCGTACTTCCCGTTGATTTTGGCATCAATTATTAATTGCCATTCGGCACTAACACCATCTAACGGAAGCATTTTGTTCAAGTCAGCCAAGTTCAATTTCCCTTTAATGGCACTCTCTACTGGGTAGTCATTAAGGTTTAACACCTTTAGTGAAGCGTCAAAAGGATTGGTTCCAAAGTCAACATGCATCTGCTTCAAATCGATAAGGGTTTCTTCTATCACTCCAGAAGCGTTCTTTATTGCTAGATCAAAATTGATGTTATTGATCGCCTCGCTGAGGCCAGGGTACTGAACTTGGCCATCGTTTACATTAAAATGAAACACAAACCCTGGCATCTGGGCGTCATTGTATGTTCCAGAAACCTTACCATCGAACCCAACAATGCCTTTTGATTTTACATCTGAAAAATCGTCCGTATAAGCTCCTGGAATTAGTGAATACAAGTTTTTAAAATCTGAAGAAGGCGATGAAAATGCAATATCCATGTCATATCCATCTTTATTTATTCCGAAATCTCCATCTATGTGTAGAGGAAACTCATTAATTAAAAATTCATTTTTCTTAAAAGTGTACACCGAATTCAACATGTCCATATTAAGAATCATGTCCAAGGAAAGGCTTTTATTAGACACATATTCTGTCTGGTCATAAGCAAAACTCACATCACCGACATCCCCTTTTGCTACTAAATCAAAAATATCAGCCGAGAGGTCCCCGGTACCTTTCATGTTAATCCCTGTGAGTTGCATTACAATATTACTCGTTTGGTCAATGTAGGCGAATTCACTGTTGGCTAAGGAAAAACTATTGATTCCAAAATCAATTCCACCTGACTCACTGGATGCTTCCGGAACTTCTGGCGTCTCTTCCACAGCCTTGGCAATGTCATAAATTTGCATGGTCTTCATCAAACACAAGAAGAATGATACGAGCATCCTTCAAGTCAATGTTCTTTACACCCATTTCTTGGTCATAAAGTAATTTTTTCAAGTTTGCGGTTGCTTCAAGTTTGCCTACATGCGCCAATGTATCTCCTTCAAATATTCCTTTACCCACAATACCAAAGTCACCCAATGAAACTGTAGCATTCGGAAAATTCTTGATTAATGAAAGGCCAAATTGATCAAGATCAAAATAAACAGTAGCCTCTGTTGCATTTTCAAACTCGCTAATAATCATGGCCTTAATCCTGTCTTTAAAAAAAACGGGGATGAGCAAAAGCGTTAAAAAAAACAGTACAAAAGTGCCTAAAAATATTTTGAGAATCTTTTTCAATCTGACAGTATTTAAAGCATCAAAGTTAGTAAAATAACGAGTTTGGCTCGACTAAATTTGAATAGTAATCATCAGCGTTTGAGTTTTCGAATCCTTCTTGGTCCAAACCAAAGCCATAATCCAGAAATAACCAGCATAAGAAGCCCTAACCCAAGGATGTTCATTGATATTACTTTAAAAATTTCGCTGATTATTGAGCCATCATGTATTTTTTCAATCCAATCGGAGTGACGTTTGGCAACTGATAAAATTTCTAAAGTCGTGGCGTCTACTTGTGCTTCCCAACTGCCGGTATCAAAGATTACTTTAGCAATTCCTTTTGAAGGGCGGTACTCAATACGGTCTATATTTTCAGCCTTAAGGCCTAAAGAATCGACTGAGACTAAGGCTGCTTCAGCAAGCTGGTCGGCTGACTTCCAATCAGCCATTTTTAAAGAAACGCCTTTTTGGGTTGGTGGCTGAAGAATGTCAAAATTCTTTTTCCAACCTAAAAAGATGCCTGTAACTGCACTAATAATAACGAATAGAGAAAGGCTAATCCCAAAGTACCTGTGCCATACGCGGTATCCACGTACAGATTTTGATATGGCTTTTACTTTCTTTTTAATCATTCTTAAGGGCAATCGTATTTCTGAGTCCGCAAGTATATAAAATTATAGTTGTTGCACAACGACTATAACCACTTGAGGAGCATTTCGACATATTTCTTTACCTTTTTAGTATATGGAGGGTAAAGCACTTTTAAAGACGTCTGTCCGATTCGCTGCTTTAATATTGCTTTCTCATTTGAAAAGGCTTTAAAACCAAAATATCCGTGTGAGCGCCCGATTCCACTTTTACTAACGCCACCAAAAGGCAAATGATTATTAGAGAAATGAATATTACCGTCGTTAATACAGACACCTCCAGAGCTTGTTGAAGAAATTACCCTCTTAATGGCTGTTTTGTTTCTACTAAAGAAATACAAAGCGAGTGGTTTTGGTCGCGCATTAATAAATTCAATTGCATCCTCTAACGAATCCATTTTCATTATGGGCAAAATTGGACCAAATACCTCTTCTTGCATTATGGTCATTTCCGCGGTAATACCTGTTAATAAAGTTGGCGCCAGTCTTAAGTCCTCTTCATTCGCATCTCCAGCAGTTTCTACGCTGGCACCATTTGAAGTAGCATTTTCTCTAAGCCCAATCAAATGATCAAAATGTTTTTGACTTGATATTCCTGCTAAGTCTTTATCATTGCCGCAATAGACTTCTTCAATTCTATTTTTTAATAATGCGACAAAGTCGTCATGAACAGCCGAATGTACCAATACATAGTCTGGAGCAATACAAGTTTGACCAGCATTTAAAAATTTATTAAATACAGTTTTTTCAACTGCATCATTTAAGTCTGCTGTTTCATCAATGAGGTTAGGAGACTTTCCTCCTAGCTCTAATGTAATGGAGGCTAAGTTTTTACTTGCCGCTGCCATAACTATTTTTCCAACCCGTGGACTTCCTGTAAAAAAGATGTGATCAAAAGGAAGTCCAAGTAATGCCGTTGATATCTCATGACCGCCTTCATATACAACCACTTCCTCCTTTTCAAACAATGAGTCTATCATTCGACTAATAAGCTTAGACGTGTTGCTAGTGATCTCAGAAGGTTTTAAGAAAACAGTGTTCCCTGCAGCAATAGCAGAAACCAATGGAGCAATTAAAAGACTAAAAGGGTAATTCCATGGAGCAATGATCAAACACACTCCTTTTGGCTCAAAAATTATTGATGACCTTGACCCTATTAGCGTTATAGGCGTTTTTACACTTTCCGGTTTCATCCATTTTGAAATGTTTTTTATCGCTAAATCGATCTCAGACTTGACCAAGTAATATTCCGTTAGGTCTGTTTCAACATGCGGTTTCTGAAAATCTAAGTAAAGCGCCTCCTGTAAGCCTTGCCTGTTTACTTTAATCCAATCTCTTATTTGTTGAAGCTTCTTAATGCGCGCACTTGCCGTCTCACTCCTTAATTGCAGTGACCGCTCACTTTGTCGTCTAAATAATTCTTGCATTTCCATATATCGCACCTAGCAATTTACTTAAGGCCTTATAAAAACAATATTTTATGAATATCGTATTCCTTCTTTCCCCGATAAAAACCGAGTATAAGAAATGAAATTATGCAGACTGTAGTTAATACGATACTCAGGAGTAACTAAATAAGGCTAAAGGAGAAAAAAAGTACCTAAAACAATACGTGCATCAAGTACAGAAACAAAGGTTAAGCCAAACCTTATTGATTTACATACTTAAAATAGTAAACTCAACCCGTCTATTCACAGCTCGTCCTACCCTTGATCTGTTTGTTGACCTCGGATCTTCTTCACCAAAATAATCTATACTCAGGCGCTCAGGATCTATCCCCAGCGTCTCTAAACTCTTTTTGACAGCGAGTGCCCTTCTTTGAGAAAGCGCCACATTGTATTCTTGAGTACCATAATTATCAGTATGGCCGGACAGCTCAACAATTGCAGTCGGATAGTCATTCATAAACTTGGCTAATACTCGAATTTCCAGCCAAGACCGCTCTTTGATCAATGCCTTGTCAAAATCAAAGAATACATTTTTTATATTAAAGCTTGCTCCTGCAATTGCTTTAATGATTGGTACTTTAATCGGAACCGGAGTGTTGACAGACCTAACAACTGAGGACCGAGAGATTTCTGGCAGTCCAAGATTTCTTCTTTGAGCGTTATAAATTTCGAAAGTATCTCTTTTCAATGGCGGCAGTGCCAAATTGATTGCTACGCCTTTTACAATTTCATCAGGAACTGTAATTGGTATTCCTGTTTCTAATTCTGCACTATCTAAATCAAGCTTATCCAAGGTCACTGCATAAACATTCAAATCTTTAACGTCGAGCAGGTCAATAGTAGTACCAACCGGGATAAATCCTGGTATTTCTGCCCGATAAGTATATATTTCATCTGCAGGAAGCTCAATACAATAATCACCTCCTAAATCGGTGCGTACTCTTCCTACCTCTACTCCGTCTCTTAATCTTGAAAAAGCAACTTCAGAATCCAAAGGCTGTCTTGTTTCGGGGTCAATTATTTTACCACAAAGCGTTACAAGTCTGACCGGTTGTGTAACCAAAGGCAAAGTAAAAGTGTGAATGTCTAAATCATTGCCTTCAACTTCCCTACAGAAATAACCAAAAGAGCCATCAAGTGGTAAAAAAAGGAACATGTCATCTACTTCTGAGTTTAAGATTGGTCCTAAATTTTCTGGTTCAGTCCAGCTTTGCCAAGTATTATCAAGTCTTCTTGTCATGAAGACGTCTTTTTTACCGTATCCACTGAACCCATTCGAAGTGAAAAACAGTGTCTTTTTATCTGGCATTAAATAGGGTCCTATTGGTTAGCACTTGCACTAATTGTTCCATCCGCCCACTCCTTGGGAATGTCATCCAATTTCTTGTTTTGAAGCTCAGTAAAGGCGCCAAAGTTAGGCAGTTGATCCAAAGATATAGGATTCTCCGAAGGCAATGTCTTTTCATTTAAAAAGTCCACTTGCTGCCCTCTTTTCCAGAACCTAAAACAAAGGTGATAACCAGTTGCTAACCCTGTTTTACCTACATAACCAATTACATCTCCCTTATTTACACGTTGACCTTGTTTAAATTTTCCAAATTTCGACATGTGCAAATAGCCAGTTGTATAGGTGCCATTGTGCTTAATCTTGACCCAATTTCCATTAGCCCTTGTAAAACCTCTTGTAATGATAATCCCATCAGCTGCTGCCTTAATTGGTGTTCCTTTACTTGCAGCAAAATCTGTCCCTAGGTGAGGCCTTCTGCTCTTTAATACCGGATGTACTCTATTCGGGTTATACCGTGAAGATATTCTTGAAAAATCAACCGGGTATCTTAAAAAGGCTTTTTGAAGGCTTTCTCCTCGATCATCATAATAATCTAATCCTTCACCGTCATCATAGGCATATGCCATGTAAGAATTCTTGAGATGACTAAATTCTGCGCTTATAACTTCTCCTACTCCAATAGACTCTCCATTCACTATTTTATCTTCATAGATCACCTTAAACCAATCATTCCTTTGCAAGGAATAAAAATCAATTTGCCAGCCAAAAACATCAGCCACCCTGCTCACCAAAGCAGCTCCACCACCTTGCTGGCGTATTGAGTGGTCCAATGAAACTGTAATCAGACCTGACATGGTCCGCTCTACTATTTCAACTTCTCGTTGTTCTTTGTAAATATCTAAACCATCAACCAATGAATAAACCACATATTCCAGATCGTTAGGCTCGTAAATAAAATAAGCTGCTGTTTTTACAGAATCAACAGAATAAAGGAGGGTGTATTTTTTACTAACAACTAGCTTTCTAACACTAAAAACATCCTTAGATGCTTCATCTAACTCAAAGATTTGTTTTCGACTAATGTTATAAGGAAATAAAATGTCGGCAATTGTCTGATTTCTTCTGATCCTCCCTTCAATTGCCTCATAATCCTTGGTTGCTATACCAAAACGCATTTCAGGCACTTTTGCTGCCACTTTTACTATTTCGACATCAGTATTGTCTAACCCTGGGGGAGATTGATTCTGCGGCTTTAAACCGAAAAAGAGAACAAGACCAATTAGCACCACACTAATCAAAATCATTCCTATGTAACGTTGATTCATTTGTTCTGTTTAGACCTATTCAACGCAAATTTAATACTTTTTTGTTTGTCAGACCGTAAAAATATTTTGTCCACCTCAAGACAATCATCATCGTATAAAAAAAATTGGTCATTCAAAGCCTTAATTCTACTGGTTTCTTCTTTGGAATTCACTCATTGCTGCTTCTAGAAAGACAACAAAATTGCTGACACTAGCATCATATGACAATGGCTTTACAAGCGGTTGTTCATCAGTATCAAGTAAAACATAGTAAGGTTGTGCGTTTCCCTTAAATTCTGTGATCTGAAAATCAAAATTTTGCTTACCAATGGTCTTTTTAACTTTCCCATCAAATTCAGAAGTGTACCATTCGGATTCTGGTAAAGCTGTCTTGTCATCGACATACAATGCCACGACTACAAAATCATTCTTAAGCTTACTTAACACTTGTGGGTCGGACCAAACATATTCTTCCATCTTGCGGCAATTGACACAACCATGGCCTGTGAAATCTATGAACAATGGCTTATTCACTTTTCGCGAATGCGCAATGGCCTGATCATAGTCGAAGAACCCCTTTATTCCATGTGGGAGATGCAAGAAATCTGCATATTTGACATTCTCAATTTTAGATTCCGAATCAGAATTACCTACAATTCCAGCTTCATCAACATAATCCCTTACAATACCTTTAAGGTCAAAGTCATGTGTACTCATTGGAGGTAAATAACCAGATAAGGCCTTTAGCGGTGCTCCAAACATTCCTGGCAATAGGTAAACAGCGAAGACAAAAGCAGCAATTGCCATCATTAGTCTTGGCACGCTTGTCGTTTCCACCTTGTCATCATGTGGTAATCTCAATTTTCCAAGTAAATAAACACCTAATAAAACAGCAATCACGAACCAGATCGCAATGTATATTTCACGGTCCAGCAATCCCCAATGGTAGGCTTGATCTGCTACACTCAAAAACTTAAAGCCTAATGCCAATTCTATAAATCCTAAAACGACTTTCACTGAGTTTAACCAGCCTCCAGATTTTGGCAAGTCTTTTAACATACCTGGGAAAATGGCAAACAGCGTAAATGGTATGGCAAAAGCTGCAGAGAAGCCCAACATTCCAACAACAGGTTTCATTACCTGGCCTTGAAAAGATTCAATTAATATTGTTCCAACAATTGGCCCTGTGCATGAAAATGACACGAGAACCAATGTAAATGCCATAAAAAAGACGCCAATATATCCTCCTTTTTCAGCCTTGCTATCCATTTTATTAACGAACCTGCTAGGCAATACAATTTCGAATAACCCAAAAAAGGAAAGGGCAAAGAGAAAGAAAACCGAGAAGAAGATAATGTTTGCGACAGCACCAGTTGCTAAGTCATTCGCAACTCCAACTCCAAATAGTCCTGTAAAAAGTAGTCCGATTAGGATATAAATAACAATTATAGAAATGCCATAGATGACAGCTTTAAAAATTGCCTGATTTTTAGACTGACTACTATTCGTGAAAAAAGCAACAGTCATCGGAATCATTGGGAACACGCAGGGCGTTAGCAATGCTGCCAAACCGAAAATAAAAGCCGCAATAAAAAAGCCCCACAAGGAGCGATTATCTTCAGCTACGAGCAGATGATCATACCCCTCTTCTTGGTTGGACGAATCAGCCTTTAAATCCTCACCTCCAACAACAGTTATTTGATCAATTACAAAATCCTCCTCAAAAGGAATGCACAATCCATCAACATCTGTACAGGTCTGAAAATCTAGTGTCCCAGATATAAAAAGGTCTTTTTTAAGGACTTTAATCTTTTGCCTGAACTCCCCGTTACCCACAAAAAAGGTGACGTCAGCATCCCAAATATTATCAAATTTTTTCTCTGGATTAATGGGAATTAAATCACCAACCACTTCAAAGGTGCCGTTCTCCTCAAAAACAACAATTGTATTATTTGGACCCGTACCTTCTGGAATGTCGCTTGAATAGATGTACCAGTCATCAATTACCCGTACTTTGAAAATGAGTTCAATTTCATCTCCAGTATTCACTTCTGTTTTTGAAACATCAAAAGTCCATGACGTAGTTTTTTTGGTCATTTGACCATAACTGGACAATGAAACCAAAACCAAGGCGAGTAAAAAGAAGAGCTTTTTCATTTTCAATAGTTAATCTTGATAAGGGTAAAGTCTTTCATGGACTTTAAACACTTTACCCTGCCAATAAGATTCAATAATCTCCATAATATTCAATATAAGGCCGAATTCAATCAATCAAACCTATTTTGACTTTGCTGCATAATTTTTATAGAACTCTGGGATTGTCTCTATCCCTTTGAAATAGTTGAAAATTCCATAGTGTTCGTTTGGCGAATGAATTGCATCAGAATCTAATCCAAAGCCCATAAGCACTGTTTTTAAGCCTAGAATTTGCTCGAATAGCGCCACAATAGGAATACTTCCTCCTCCTCTAAATGGAACTGGTTTTTTACCGAAAGTTGATTCCATTGCCTCCGCAGCTGCTAAATATGCAGGTGAATCCGTTGGTGTTACTGCAGGCAAACCTCCATGATGTGGTGTTACTTTGACACTTACAGATTTTGGTGCAATAGACTTAAAATGATTAGTGAATAAAGTAGTAATCTTATCTGGATCCTGATTAGGTACTAAGCGCATTGATATTTTAGCGTAAGCTTTGGAAGCAATTACTGTTTTTGCTCCTTCTCCTGTATATCCACCCCAAATGCCATTTACATCTAATGTAGGCCTAATAGAAGCGCGCTCCATAGAGGTATAGCCTGATTCTCCTTCAATATCACTCAAGCCTATCGAATCCTTATACTCTTCTAGTACGAAAGGTGCCTCAGCCATCGCAGTTCTTTCTTCAGCAGTTAATTCGACAACATCATCATAGAATCCATCAATATTAATTTTCTGATCCGCTGTTTTTAACGATGCAATCATCTCTGCTAAAATGTTAATTGGATTTGGCACTGCTCCACCATATAACCCTGAATGCAAATCCCTATTTGGTCCTGTTACCTCAACTTCAACATAACTTAGTCCTCGAAGACCCACCGTAATAGAAGGTACATCGTTTGCAATTATTCCAGTATCAGAAACAAGCACAACGTCTGCTTTAAGCATCTCCACATTCTCTTTTAAAAATGTTTCCAAGTTATCAGAACCTACTTCTTCTTCACCTTCTATTATAAACTTAACATTGCAGGCCAATTGACCCGTTTCTACCATGGCCTCAAACGCCTTGATATGCATGTATACTTGGCCTTTATCATCACATGATCCTCGGGCAAAAATAGCGCCTTCAGGATGTAAGTCCGTCTTTTTAATTACTGGCTCAAATGGTGGTGAATCCCACAAATCCAGCGGGTCTGGTGGTTGAACGTCATAATGACCATAGACTAATACTGTAGGAAGGTCACTGCTTATTATCTTTTCACCATATACGATTGGGTGTCCTGGTGTTTCACAGATTTCAGCTTTTTCTGCACCAGCGGCTATAAGTTTTTCCTTTATAAACCCTGCTGCTTTTAGAACATCCCCTGTATAGTTGCTATCCGCACTAATAGATGGAATTCTTAATAGGTCAAGGAGTTCATTTAAAAACCTTTCCTTATTTGAAGCTATGTAATTATTAACGTCACTCATATCACTTTTTTAGATGGATGCAATTTAATAGAAAATACAGTTAGAAAGTATTTTTGGAGAATAAGGGCATCATTTTAAAAGGCCTGCAATTTTATTATCCATAATCGCAGACAAACCACCATTGAAGCCCGTTTGAAAAAATTGAACCTTGCCTTTTTGATCAATGATGAAATGAGTGGGGTAGCCTGTCACACCATATTTTTTGGCAATATTTCGTGCCTCTGGTACAATGTCATAGTCAAATTGCATCCGCTGAAGAAATGGCACTAATTTAGCCCTAGAGTCTAATGCTACAGCGATAAATTTTACATCCTGGCCTTCATATTTCTTTACCATCTGATTAAGCTCAGGTATCTCTATAATGCAGGGTTTACATCCTATAAACCAGAAATTCAGCGCAACAACAGATCCTTTAAAGTCAGACAGATTAAATTTGTCCCAATCCATATTAATGGCACTGAAATCTGGTAATTCTTTGTCTTCCCACACACCATTATCCACCCGTGCCATTAACGCCTCAAGCTTCACTTTTTTTTCTCTCTCAGTCGCTTCTCTGAATAATATTGCTACAATATTGCCTTCCTTATCACCATAAAAATCCATCCCCATTTCAGGGCTCCCTGACATTCTCATTGTCATGAACTGATCAAGTTTTTGACCATCTTCCATATAAGCAGGTAGTGTTGGGCTTAGTCTCTTCCCTCTCAATTCTTCTCTCTTCATTTTGTGAGAATTCTTGGGAAGAAACTTGAGATTTTGTGCCTGAAGCTGAATTGCAAGGCATATAAAAAATATGGAAAAGAGAATTTTGAACATGCTATTTATGGAATAATAAAAGTTGCTCTTCAATATAATCAAATTTTAAAAGCCATCTCCTTCTTCAGTAGTCTTCTTCTTGACCGTCTGAGAGGACTCATTGGCCATGAGGAGTCGGTACGGTTCGTCGAGTCCATAGTAGAGTTTCTTGAAGTTTTGAGCCCAAACCTCAACTTCTCCAAGTGTAGCAGCAAAAAAGGTAAATGTGCCAATGCGCGCCTTGCCCACATTTGACTTCGATAAAACAACATTATTAAATGCTGGATTTGACGAAAAAGCAGCAAGGCTTGTACCGTCATAGCCAAAATAATACCAAGTGCCATCTGTCATTTGCAAAAGAATATTTATCATATCACCTTCAGGCAGCTTCCTGACCTCTATTAACCCATCAACTTCAATGTTCAGGTCGACATTACCGACATTGCTTAGCCCAATCTTACCCTCACTATAAAATGCACGATTTTGTTTGGACCACTTTAAATCCACATTGGTGATTACTAAATCCTTTAAAAGTTTCTCGGAACTAAAGACTAAAGGAGAGTAAGATTGAAGGTTAAAATTATCCCAAGTCCTAGTCGCTTCATCCCCGATTACTTCCGCTAATTTGTAAATTAAGTTTGATCGATCATCATGTGCTTTTTTGATGCCAAGTTCATCACCCATTAGTTTTAAGTCTGTTGCCATCGCCAGAAATGTCTCGTCTGGAAGGGCAAAGTCAAGGGTCATTAAGGCATCAATTTCAAAGCGAGCAGAATCCAAATTGCCTGTCCCAATCCCAGCGCCCTGTACTTCAATCCCAAGGTTATTTGAACCGACAAAATTCAAGCTTCCTTCAAATTCTACATCTTGTGTTTTATCATTATATGAAAACATGCTTCCAGCATATGAATTACCATTTACTTTTTCTGGATTTTGAATTCTATAAGTGTTTTCAGTTGTATCAGGCTTATAAGTAAGTAAACCACCTTTTGGAATAAAGAAATCATCATCGTCCATACCCCGCTTCTCTGTGATGAACGACAAGTAAATGTCTCCTCGATTAAAGTGTAAGCCTGCATTTAAAATGTCTCCGCCTTCTGTTTTTGCATTGTCAAAATCAATGATCACTTCTTGGATACTGTCATTAGAAGCGTATTCAATCCAAACATTACGTTCTTTTAATTTCTCTAGGTTTAGTCTAACCGCCCCATCCAATTCAAGGGCCTTCCTATAGGCATACATGTGAACATCTCCCTTAAAAGTAAAACCAGGAGACACCACAATATTGTCTGTCGGACTTACACCTCCGCTAGATTTGGTAAATCTTCCAAACTCCTCGCTTTCTTGGGTAACAAAGGCATTAAATTTTATCGCAAATGTATCCTGCACTGCATTTATAAGCTCATATGTGCCTTCACCACTAAATTCAGTCCTGGACTTAATGTCAATGGTGGCATCGTATAATCTATGGTATGCGTTTGCCGTATCCATTACTACTACCGCATTTGTCAAGGTGCCAATCTTGGAGTTTTCTAAAATATCAACAGCATTACCCTCAGGAGTAATTCTAGCATCAGCTACTGTAATAAATGGAATTCCCTCAGCCCGTAGTTTCAGACTATCAATATCATATACCGCTCCAGTTGCATTAAAAACTAGAGAATCCATTTCAACATTCGTTGTATAAAAGTAGGAGTGGTTGATGTCTACAGTATCCGGCTTAGCCATCGAGATGATATTGTTATTGATGTCCCAAGTTGCAGAAGGAATTGAAGTCTTAAATTGAGCAAATGGAAACTCCAGTGCAGCGTCTCCTTGTTCTTCTGGATTAACTTCCGCCATTCTTGCTTCCAAATTATAATCCAGCCGAACATCTAGTCCAGACATAATCGTTTTCTTTTGATTTTCTGATCCAATATCAAACTTCGCATGTCGTGCGCCGAACCGGGTTTCTTCAAAATTATAACTTTCAGAAACAGTTTTTGATCCATCAATTTCAATCTCACCTGTACCTAGCAATCCCAAAGTGCTAATTATCATACTCCCGTTAAACTCAGCAATCGAGTCATAAAACTGAAAAGCCTTCTCTTTACTGGTTACGATAAGGCTATCTTTCTCAACCTGCCAGTTCAATTCATAGATGTTAAATTCAACGGAAGGAAATGAAGTATAGCCATAAGTGCCTGCCGTAATGGTACCTTCAATACCATTTTCTGCGTACAAGGAGTCCAAGTAAAATGTTGACTTTTCAACTTTAAACTCGACTGCCAAATATTTAATGTCTCCGCCAGAAGTCAATCCCTCCTCATTCAATGATATGCCTTCATAAAGCACTGCATCGGTACCGTATAAAGAATAGCCTTCAATTGGTATAGTGTGTAAAAATCCCATAGAATTATCAGGATTGGCCACGAGTTGTTCTTCAAAATCTGGGAAGATACCCCCAGATGTAAATGTACCATCAAACACCAGCGTAGATGGGTCCGCGTCTGCAGCACTGTCTAATTCGAAAGGTGGAATCGTAAAGAAAACAGTACTATCATAGGCACTTTCAAGAATAGCCGGTTTATTAAAATAAACCATTGCACTACGACTAGAATTAAAAATAGGGAATCGTGGAAATGACCTAATACCCGATTTGTTGTTCTTTTCATTAATGTATAGGGTTCCAGAAGTTTCAACCAGCTGATTGTCCAATCGCTTCCTATTACCATTTTCCAAAGTGACCAATAGTCTAATCGAGTCTATCTTTGGTAAATCGACCAAAAAACTGTCGTATTGAAAGGTAATTTGCTCCCCCATAAACTGGATATTACCCGCATACATGGAGCCATCAAATTGAATACTTCGGTTCTTTAAAATACTTATTTCCTTATTGTCAGGGCTTATTATTACATCTAAGGAATCGCTGATATAAAAGCTTTCCACCCCCCTCATTTTCATCATATTTTGATCAAAATAAACAGTAGCATTTGGCGCTGAGCCAGTGATCGATGGTATAATCATATCATCATAATCCTTTCTCCCTCTCTGAGATAAATAATAGTGATACCCCTTTCTACTTATTGTGATGTTACCGACCTCACTTTCAAAATCAATCAAGCCCTTCTGCATAAGGTCCATCATTGTTTTCCTTAATAAAGGCTCCGGTATTTTTGTTTCTTCTACAATGTCAAGCAACGAGAATTCAACGGAGCCAACTTTGCGCGAATAGTTTACTAGAATTATTAATGGGTGAAAATTGTGCAAGCCAGATAATGCGTCAAACATATCAGTCCTATAATAATCCCTAGACTCTATTACCACCGGTTTTTCATTTCTGGCGGTAATTACTGAAATATCTAAAGAATCCGTTTTGATGTCCCATTCAATCAGATCAGCGTTAAAGTCAATGTTGAAGTACGAGGAATTATAAGGGGTGTTTTTAAAGCCACCCTTGGCCGATTTAAGCCTTAAGACTGAATTATCAGTTTCATATTCAAATGATACAGCTGAGTGGTATATCGAATCATTGCCTTGGTAGATGATTACTGCCCCAACTCGTGCCGTAATCATCGAATCTGCTTCTTGAAAATTGAATAGTCTAGAAGTTGCCTTAAACCTTTTATTACCTTCATTTGATCCTTCCAAAACAGCATACTGTCCATATGCAGAAGCACTGTAAATACTTGACCCTCTCAAGGCGACACCACCCGTATAAACAAGTTCACCATGACCAAAGTTAGATATTGAAATATCAGACTGATAGGATTTGAAACGTGGATATGTGGTCGCCTTCTGTTCATTTTGTTGACCTATATATTCAATAATTCCTTTTACAGGGGCTTCAAGCTTTTCCGGATAATGTAACATGACATTATCGGCTGATAATTTATTGTCTTTGACTAAAAAGTTATACTTGCTAAAATCAGCATAAATATCAGGACTTAAGACACTCTCTTTTTTCCAATTCATTCTGCCCGTCTCACCAACAAATTGACCATTGCTTAATATCAGTGACCCCTTGGTTTGAGAAAGTAAAGTAGTGTCTTGACGATTGATAAATGCTAAATCAATATTCTCAAATTCAATAACAGCACCTTGTATTGGTGGCTGAATGACGCTAATTTCAGGAGCCACGTAATCTCTTGGTGCATCATCAATTGGTGCATCATTATCAGATTTTCCCAATTCATCCCAATTGATTGTCGACCAATCTAATTCTGCCTGGGCCTCCTCAACTTCTTCGTCTTGAAATATTTCTTCTGGTGCTATCTCTGGAACTTCTTCATTTCCATCGATGAATTTGAATTCAAACTTTCCTCCTTTAGCCATTAGGGAGTAAATGTTCCCGTTGTACAAGACCTTTCCTTCAAGGAAATTTTTTGAATCTTTCAGGTACTTTGAAACCTCATTCCGTTTATAAGTCTCTACTACTTTTAATGTCGTCTCCAGAAAACTAGTGAGGTCTTGCCCTTGCATGTTTTGCTTCCTTACTCCGGCATTTATAGCCGCAAAAAAGTCAACAAACTGCGGCCTAACCTTAAATCGAAATTCTAAGATTTTTTGAATATTTGTTTGGATCAGTGCCTTTTGAGCAGCAGTAAAATTTTGTTGGTACCAAAGCTCTTGAAATTCAATACCTACTGGGTCGTTTAGTACTTGGGCTACAGAATTACCAAACTCCTCTTGTTCTGCAGAAAATGTAATGTTTTGACCAAACACATACGAAGGTGTCAAGGATGACACAATCAAAAAGGCAACAATCTTAAAGATCTTTTGCGTTTGGTTCATTGGACAAATAGATTACGCTTAAATAGTATAACGTAACATGGTGAAAGTTTCTTTGAATAAAGTTACACTTTCTTCAACAAAATTGCCGTCCAATCACGTTTTGATGCTCCTGCCATTTTTTCAAAGCCCAATTTGATAGTTAATTCAAGCAAATCATCAACATCATGTTCGTAAAATCCACTCAAGAAAAGATGTGCTTCCTTGTTCATTAATTTGGCATAATCAGGAAGTTCTTCTAGCAAAACATTCTTATTGATGTTCGCCAAAACCACATCAAAGCTTTTTTCAAATTTGAGTTCTTGGATTGTACCCAATTTCAGCTCATCAACACCAACATTATTCAACTCAAAATTCTCTTTGCTGTTCTCAATACACCATTCATCGATATCGGTAGCAGCAACATAGTTGGCGCCAAGTTTAGCGGCCATAATTGCTAAAATTCCTGTTCCAGAACCAACATCTAAAACCGCCTTGTCTTTAAAATCAACGTCCAATTGCAAAGCCAACATTTGGTGGGTTGTTTCATGGTGGCCCGTACCAAAAGACATTTTAGGAGTAATGATTATCTCATGTTTGAACTTTGGATCAGGTTTATGAAATGTAGCACGAACCAGAATGTCGTTGCCCACTTCAATTGGCTGGTAATTACTTTCCCATTCTTCATTCCAATTTTGTTTCGCAATCTTATTCAGCTCATACCAAATTCTCGTCTGTTTTCGGTAGTTATTAAACAACTGCTGAAGTCCCGGGTGACTAAAATTCACTTCTGGGATATAGGCATCAAAACCTACCTCCGTTTCAATGAAAGAATCAAATTCCAATTCCCCCATTTCGGCAATCAGAATGTCGCGAAAGGGTAAGTCACAATGAACTTTGATTTCAATAAAACTCATTAATAGGACTTTATGATGTCAACAAAATCTCTGGCTTTCAAAGCTGCTCCACCGATCAATCCACCATCTACATCTGGCTGACTAAATAGCTCCGGAGCGTTGCTTGGCTTAGCACTTCCGCCATATAAAATCGAAATCTCACTTGCGACTGCATCTCCATATTTTTCCGCTAAAAACGCTCTGATCGCCTTGTGCATTTCCTGTGCTTGAGCAGTAGAGGCAGTTACTCCAGTTCCAATTGCCCAGATAGGTTCGTAAGCAACTACAACCTTTAACATTTCCTCGGCAGTGAGGTGAAATAAGCTCTCTTTTAATTGATTGGTCACAAAGGCTTCATGTTTACCAGATTCCCTCGTCTCTAGTGCTTCACCACAACAAAAAATTGGCAGTAAACCACCGGCCAATGAAATATCTACACGCGCTGCAAGCTGTGCGTTCGTTTCGTTATGATAAGCCCTTCTTTCACTGTGACCAAGCACAACATGAGTAGCACCAACAGACTTAAGCATCGCTACAGAAATATCTCCTGTATAGGCGCCCGCAGCATGTTCGCTCACATTCTGCGCTGCCAAAAACACTTTATCACTTTCAGCTGTGATTTTTGAAACTTGAGCCAAATGAATAAATGGAGTACATAAAATAGCCATTACATCATCTGTAACTTCATCATTCACCATATTCACCACTTCAGAAGCCAATGCTAAACCTTCATCGAGTGTATTATTCATTTTCCAATTACCAGCAACTATGCGTTTTCTCATCTTATTTTCAATTCTAATTTCGCCTCAAAGATAATTCATTCTATCTTAGATCAATGGCCTTTGACTGGGAACAAAAAAAGAAACGCAAACCACTTGATAAAAAATCAGCTAAGCTCAAAGCAGCTGACTTTTGTGCCTATCAAGAGCGCTCTCAACAACAAGTCAGGGACAAGCTATATGATTATGGCTTACATTATGATGAGGTAGAGGATGTTTTATCAGATTTGATCATAGAAGGGTTTTTGAGTGAGACACGGTTTGCAAAGGCATTTGCAGGAGGGAAGTTTAGAGTAAAAGGCTGGGGGAGAAGAAAGATCGTCCAAGGCTTAAAACAACATAAGATTTCAGAGAATTGTATTAAAATTGGATTGGCTGAAATTCCAGCTGAAGATTATTACAAGACCTTAATCCGACATGCTGAGAAAAAATTACCAATGATAAAAGGCGATAATAGTTATGTTATTCGTGGTAAGTTAACCCAGCACCTGGTTATGAAAGGATTTGAAGGAGAGCTAATAAAGGAAGTAATAACAGGTATAATGGAAAAATAAGAGCGAGCACAATTACCCAGCCAAAATGTTAAGGCTTAGCCAACCCCTTTTGCCAAAGGAAAAAATACCTTAGACCTACGAGCAGTACAAAAGGAATTAATGCAGTGGAATACACCTGAACCCCAACTGTCCAGATCAATACCATCATGATTAATAGTATGAACGTCAAACGGGCATATGACCTCACCCATTTTGGAGGATTGGTCTTCAATAGATAAAAGGCCACAACTAAGTTTGGAGCAAAGGCCCAAAGCACGTTGAGGTTGTTCCGCATTCCATCATGTTCCGTAGCTGTCCAGAGTAAGATGACCAAAACACCTACAATACCTGTAATTAGGAAAATGATAAAGTCGAGGTACTTACTTCTGGACTTGTTTTTATAATCTCTAAAGGTCAAGCCTAAAACCATGAGCATTAACACAGAGAATACAACAATTGGCCTCAGCAATCCTTTTTTAGTTTCCTTTTCAACCGGTTGGAAAATCATCCGCTCGCTTTTGATCGCTGGTCTATCAATTCCATTCTTCATAACAGTTGCATTTTCAAAGCCACTCAGCACATAATTGGGTAAAAACATGTGCTCTTCAGGGGTTGCTTTTGGATCAATCGGTGCTCCAAGTGCAATGTCCATTCCAAGGCTGATCCATGGCATTGCACCATTCATTTCTCTTAATAAGTCTCTGAAGGAACGTTTTTCTGTAAGGTAATCGCCCGAAAAAATAAGGTCAGCACCAACTACATCATGAACAATGTCGCGCATTTTGGTTGCGCAATTATCAAAGAAAAAATCATACTTGTACTTTTTGTTTTCTGGAAGAATATTCCACTCTACAAAGTCATAGATTTCCTGTTTATTCAGTGCGTCTAGGTCTAAGACTTGCTCATAAATCCAACGGTTCTCATATTGATAACCTTGAACGAATCGATTAAAATCAATCTTAGCAGCCTCATACATCAATTTCCCTCGTGTGAATTTGAGGTAAAAATTGGGGGTACTAAAATCAAAACTACCATAGCCATAGGTGGCATCAATTCCCCAGACTGGGTCATTAATTCTTATGGCATTATGACCAAATAAAGCGTCAAGCGCCGCACCGGGTCCAACTGTAAGAATACTCACCTCTGCCTTATCGGAGAGTTTTAGTTGTTGTGCTTTTCCTAAAACCGGGAATAATAGGATTATAAAGACCAGTAGTTTTTGCATCAGGTATAAATCTAATGGATTTGAACAAATTTAAGGTTTCTAGAACAGAAAAAAGGTTACAAGTTTTGATCCAATTGTTGACGCACCTAATTTGATCCTGTGAATCGCAATCGGGCTGACGGACTAAATTTTCTTAAAAAACTCAACTTCCTTAAGATTTGGAATGTCATTCAATTAACAACCAGTTACCTGCTCTCTAAACTCTTAAAAAGGCCCATTCATTATGGAATGCCCACGAGTATTTCTTTAGAGCCTACTACTTCATGTAATTTGCGCTGCCCTGAATGCCCCAGTGGACTAAGGAATTTCACACGACCAACTGGCAGTCTGGAGGACGCTTATTTCCACAAAATCATAGACCAGCTTGCACCGAGACTAAGCTATCTAATTTTTTACTTTCAAGGGGAACCTTATCTAAATCCAAATTTCTTGAACCATGTAAAGTATGCTGTCAATAAAAAAATTTACACCGCTACCTCCACCAATGGGCATTATTTAACAGATGCCATTGCCAAAAAAACCATTGAATCTGGACTAGACCGATTGATAATATCAATAGATGGATCAACTCAGGAAACCTATGAACAATACAGGATAGGAGGGCGGCTAGAAAAAGTAATTGAAGGCACTCAAAATGTGATTAAGTGGAAAAAGGAGCTCAATTCGACCACTCCACATGTCATCTTTCAATATTTGGTTGTAAAGCCCAATGAGCATCAATTGGATGAAATTGAAACAATGGCCAAGGAACTTGGTGTTGACGAAGTGGCCTTTAAAACAGCTCAAATTTATGATTATGAAAACGGCTCAGATCTAATTCCCGACACAGAAAAATATGCCCGCTATAAAAAGGGGGTTAACGGCAAATGGCATATCAAAAACAAATTGACCAATCACTGTTGGAAAATGTGGCACTCTTGCGTGATCACCTGGGATGGAAAAGTAGTGCCTTGCTGTTTTGATAAGGACGCGCATTATCAACTAGGTGATAGTAAACAGACCGATTTTAAGACTGTATGGAGAGGAAAATCCTATCAGGACTTTAGGGCTTCTTTAATTCGATCGAGATCAGAAATTGAAATGTGTAAAAATTGTTCTGTAGGAACTAAAGTTTGGGCTTAAGGCTTCAAATGCTCAGGCAATTTTCCACTCTTTTTCAGCATTGCATCTGCATCACCACAATCACAAGAACCACAACCGCTATCAGCTTTATATTGCTTCCAGAATGTCCTTACCATAAAAAATACGGCTGCTAAAAATAATATGCCTACGAGTACTTCTTCCATTCTTACGTGCAAAACGAATAATTGCTTGGCAAAGTTCGAGCTTATTTAGAATTATTCCAAAACTGTTGGATTACTTTTTGCATCTCGGGATGAACAGCGTTTCCAGCAATTATTTCCCTTCCAAAAAGAAAATCCTCTCCTCCTTTAAAATCTGACACCAGACCTCCAGCTTCTCTTACAATTAGGGCTCCTGCGGCTACATCCCAAGCGTTCAAATTATATTCGAAAAATCCTTCAAACCTACCACATGCAGTATAAACTAAATCAACAGCAGCGCTTCCCATCCTTCTTAGGCCATGTGTTTTTTGCATGAATTCATTAATGATCTGCAAATATTGATTCATTTGCTCAAAGTTGTAATAAGGGAACCCTGTTGCCAACAATGATTTATCCAAACTCTTCACTTTAGAAACCGAAATCGGTTGGTGGTTTAGAAAGGCTCCAGATCCTTTTACTGCATGGAAACACTCATCTCGATTGATCTCATACACCACGCCCAAAGCCAACTCATTGCGTTTCATCAAGGCTACTGAAACGGCAAAAACGGGCAAGCCGTGTGTAAAATTCGTGGTACCATCCAAGGGATCGATAATCCAATTATAGCTGTCAGAACGTTTATTAGAAGTCCCTTCTTCAGCTATAAACCCTGAACCTGGTAAAATGGCTGATAAGCCGACGACCAACTTCTTTTCCGCTTCCTTATCTACATAAGAGACCAAATCATTCAGCCCTTTGTATTCAATTTTATTGATATCAAATTTTTGCGATTCCTGGCGAATAAATTCTCCTGTTTCCTTCACTAAAACAATGACTTCCTGAAGCAATTTTTGCATACATCAAAATTAAGTGAACAATGAAAGATAGCCTATATATTCTTCAGACATTTTCAATATTTGAGTACCTTAAGTAATCAATCGCAATTAGCCCAGACCTATATATCATGAACAGACGAGATTTAATCAAGTATTCACTCTCAGGTTTATCTGCAGCCACGGTTTTAAGCACTGGCGCCAAAGCATCATTTATAGAAAAGCTACATGCGAATGCTGGTCTTCTTGATGACCCTGCAAATGACGAAGCGTATTGGGAGTTGGTCAAAAGTCAGTTCAATTTTGAAAAAGGACTTTACTATTTTAATAATGCTTCATTGGGTCCCTCACCCAAAATGGTGGTGGATGCGACCAATGAATTTCGAGCAATGTTAGATGGATTTCCATCCAAATACATGTGGGGTGGTTGGAAAGAAGAAGTAGAAGCAACAAGGAAAAAAGCGGCAACAATGTTTGGCGCAGACGCGGAGGAAATTGCTTTGATCCATAATACCACTGAGGGAATGAACTTGATTGCAGCTTCTATGGATTTGAAACCTGGAGATGAAGTTATTCTTTCAGACCATGAGCATACTAGTGCGGTAATTCCATGGCAATACTGGCAAGAGACTAAAGGCATAAAATTAGTAAGACCCACTCTTCCTATTCTGCCAGAGTCAGAAGAAGAAATAGTTGCCATTTACCGAAAGGCCATTACTTCACGCACCAAAGTCATTTCAATGGTTCATGGTACCAACACCAATGGTATGATCTTGCCTGTGAAAGCGGTCAGCAAGATGGCCCATGAAAAAGGGATTCTCGTAGGCGTAGATGCGGCCCAAACTGGCGGTACTTTTCAAATTGACCTGCATGATATGGATTGTGATTTTTATGCGGCTTGCGGTCATAAATTCATGTATTCTCCCAAAGGTATGGGCGTATTTTATGCCAAAAAGGAGTCCCAGAAATACCTCAAGCCCTTAATCGTATCACGTCCTCATTACACAGATGAATCAATCCGTAGATTAGAAAACTACAATTCGAGAAATTATCCAGAATTATTGGGTCTTGGCTCAGCAGTTGATTTTTATAACCTTATCGGAGGCGAAAAAAGAGAACAACGGCTTTATGAATTGAAAAGCTATTTAAGGGCATCACTCAGCGATGACAAATTCGTTTTCAAAACACCAGCTGATGATAAAATGTCTTGCGCCATACATACGGTGGAAATAAAGGGTAAGAAAGTCAGCGATGTAAAAAAAGCGCTATTTGATAATTACAAGATTGATTGTAGACCAATGTCCTCTCATGAACTGAATGGGGTAAGGATTTCACTTTCTGCCTTTATTACAAAGGCAGATGTAGATTATTTGGTGAATGCCTTAAAAACAGTTTAATCCTTGCCTGCGATTACTACTACAAACTCTCCTTTAACACCTTTCTCTGTAAAGTGAGTAATAATCTCAGTCAAGGTTCCTCTTACAGTTTCTTCAAATAGTTTTGATATCTCGCGAGATACTGAAGCCTGGCGGTCGCCCATATGTTCTTTCAACTGCTCTAGGCATTTGATTATTCTATGTGGAGATTCATAGAGTACTATAGTGCGTTCTTCCTCCGCCAATATTTGCAGTCTTGTCTGTCGCCCCTTTTTGTGAGGCAGAAAACCTTCAAAGACAAACTTGTCTGATGGCAATCCGGAATTAACCAAAGCCGGCACAAATGCTGTAGCCCCTGGTAAACAGCTCACTTCTAAACCAGCTTTTAAGGTCTCACGCACCAACAAAAACCCAGGATCCGAGATAGCAGGAGTTCCAGCATCAGAGATCAATGCCATTTTTTCTCCCGAATGCATTCGCTCAATCAGTTTTTCGGCAGCCTTATGTTCATTAAAAATATGATAGCTCTGCAGCGGTCTAGAAATATTATGGTGTTTTAAGAGTTTTCCTGAAGTTCGTGTATCCTCAGCTAAAATAACATCTACCTCATTCAAGGTTTTTACGGCTCGAAGCGTAATATCATCCAGGTTCCCAATAGGGGTGGGTACTAAAAACAATGAAATCTCCTTCGGCATAATTAAACTAATGAATCAATAATCCGAGAAAGTTCATGGTCTTTTTCAGTAACCGTATTATCAGCCTCATGTGTTGTCAATTCTATCTTAACAGTATTCCAGACATTAGACCAAAAAGGATGGTGTCCCATTTTTTCAGCAGCCAGTGCCACCTTAGTCATAAAACCAAAAGCTTCCGTAAAATCTTTAAATTCAAATGTCCTAATCAATTTATCGTCTTCTTCTTGCCACATAGGTTTATCTTTTTTCTGCCGTTATTACAAACTGATATTGCAAACTTTGAAGGTCTACATTCACACTCTTGAAGCCCGCCTTTCGCAATTCAGCTTCAATGGCCTCAGGTGTTACTTTAAATTCATCTGATGGGCCTACAATCATATCCCCTATTTTGTACTCAACAATTACCAACTTCCCATTTTCCTTAATACAGTTAGCTAATTGACGAAGGTACGATTGTCTTTCAGGTATATAAAAGTAGGTGTTTACTATCAAAACCGCATCTGCTTCGTTTACTTCTAAATTGGGCTTTTCGGCTGGTGTTAATCTTGTCTCAATATTATTGGCCCAATCACCTGCAATCGCAATTTGATTCTCGATATATTCCAATGCTTTTGGGTCGATGTCTAGGGCAATAACCTTTTCGGCCGTTTCCGCCATTTTAAAAGTAAAATAGCCAGAGCCTGCGCCAAGATCTGCAATTACTTTCCCTTCTAAGTTTCCTATAGAACTTAATACAAGTTCAGGATTCTGCCATTCAGTTCTACCAAAATCAACTTCTGCAGCAGCTGCGTCAGTATCTAATTCGGATTGTACAGTTTTTTGATTTGGATCAAGTTGCTCATTGCTTTCATTATTAGCCCCCTCTTGTTTGGAACAAGAAAAGATGAGTACAGAAATCAGAGCCAATAAAAAATAATGCCGTTTCATCAAAGTGCTATTATGCCTTCAATTTTATGCGCGTTGGTATAAATATCAATTATAGCATCGCTAGATCCCATCATGGGCCGTGCCGTAATACTTATGTATTTCCCTTTACTGGAAGGTTTTGAAATTACCTCATGTCCAGGGAACAATGCTTCCACCAGTTTCCCTTTCTCCTCAAGTACAATGAACTTGAACATATAAATAGTTGGAAAATTATGAGTTGCGTCTAACTTTTCCTTGAACTCAATGGTCGTTTTATCCATAGTCTTCTTAGGCTGAGTATAAGTTACCAATATTTTAAGCAAAAAAAATCGGCCAATTGGCCGATTTAATATTTTTAGTAGAACTTATATCGTTCATCTACCACACTGGCCCTTTCTCTCATTGACTGTGCCAATAGGTATCTTTGTTGAGAACTGATTCGTTGCATCAACTGATTTTCATATGCCGTATAATCAGCAATGTCAGCAGCCTCGCTTCTAGATCTAAGCTCCATTACAACTACACCATTACCTGCAGCAATAACACCACTACGGTCTCCAGGTGTAGCCAATGAATGAGCAGCTCCAACAGCTTCTGGTGCAGTTCCCACATTTGGCAATGAATTAGTATTTAGTTTAAGACTGGCTGTAGTATAGAACTTTCCCGTCTCACCAAATGCTGCTATCATCTCTTGCAATGTTCCGCTAAGAGCAGCAACTCTTGTTTTCAGCATTTCAACTTTTTTATCTCCCCTTACTTTGCTCTCAATATCTGTACGAACAGAAGCAAGTGTTGCTGTTCCTTCTTCAACTCTATTCGTATGAACAGCCACAACATAGGTGTCGTCCAACTCAAAGTCTTTCACATCTCCTCTTTCTGCCTCAGAGTATAACCAAACCACAATTTGTCTTGGTTCAACAAGGCTACCAATTACATTCGAGTTAGGGCCTATATTATCTCCACTAAAGACAGGATATCCACGCTCATTTGAAATGTCAGTAAAATCTTGATAAGACTTCGCTACTGAAGCAAATTCTGAAGCTTGTTGGAAAACAATGTTTCTAGTTTCAAATGAAGGCGTTAATAATACCTGGATGTTAGCAACTTTAAATTGCTTGGTGGTAGGTACTTCTTCTACTGTGATAATGTGGTATCCAAACTGGCTTTCTATTAGACGAGGAATTAATCCTTTTCTTGTTCTTGCGAAGATAGCAGCTGAAAACGCTTCATCCCATCCTGTGTTCTCTTCATACCATCCTAAATCTCCTCCTAAGGGAGCAGAAGAATCTTCACTATTTTCTCTTGCCATTTGAGCAAAATCTGCACCATTTCTTATTTTGGTAAGCAGGCTATTTGCTTTTGTTCTTGCGGCTCTTTTTGCAGTAGCGTCTAAGGCTTCTGTATTGAAAAGGATATGACTTGCCTTAACGAATTTTTTATCTCCATTTTCTACACCTGACAACTTATACAATGAATAGACTCCATTAGTAAGACTCGGTCCATAAACATCTCCCTGTTTCATGCCTCCAATATTAAGTGCTAAGTCAACAGGTAATGTTTTAGCGTTATAAGTGTCAAATCCAACACCTTGCTCTGTATTGATCATTGCAAAAGTACTGTCATCCTCAGTTGTTTCTAACTGGTTTTTGATGTTCTCTAAGTCCTTCTGGTAAGTTGCAGAATCTGAAGCCGACGGAATAACCTGAAATGTCGTGTATTCAATTGACCTGCTCTGAGTAACTTGGTACTGATCCTTATTTGCTTTCAAGTAAGAATTTAATTCTCCTTCTGTTACAGTAACAGATGCATCATCGATAGCATCAAAAGGGAAATAAGCATAATCAATATTAACAGATGCAAGTTGACTATCGTACTCTCTTTGTGCCTCCGCTAAAGTTGCATAGTTAGTTTTTAGTAACAGGTTATCATACTTTGTTCTAATTCTTTCAGAAGCAATTTGACTTTCTGTAAGCTCCCAATTATACCTTGCTTGTGGGTCAACACTACCTTGTGTTAAGAAATTATTCAATTGATTCCTATCCAACTGTCCTGTCGAAGGATCACCAAAGTATTGAAGAATTATGGGCGCAATGTTATTGCCTTGCACCATATCAACTCTTTCGTCCTGTGTAATGGTTAAACCAACCTTGCTATAAAGCTCGCCATACATTACATCAAATATCATTTGATCCCAAGCTTGGTTCCTGATGTTCTGCATCATGGCCTCATTAGGATTCATTCCTTGCTGTATATAATTATTCTTTATGTTCTCAACATAGTTGACAAATTGATCTTGACTGATTGTTTCACCAGCGATCTCTCCTACATCCCTGTCATTTCCAGACATCCCAGTTTTAGATCCAACCAAGTCAGTAAGTACAAATGCCATTATTGACAATCCCACAACGACTACGAGTAGTCGTCCCATCTTTTCACGTAACGTATTAATTATAGACATCTTTCAAAATTTAAGCAGCCGCAAAAATAACGAGATAAGTCCCTAAAATCAAAACATTTGCAATAAGATAACAAGCTAATTTCAGATGTCGCACTACTATTTAACAGAAAGTAAGACATTATCGATTCGCGCGTCCTCCATTGTCATAATTTTAATCTCAAATGGATACACAATTATGGAGTCGTTTATACTAGGAATATTTTCCGTTTCGGATAGAATAAAGCCTCCTAGCGTATCATATTCACCCTCTGGAATATCCCAGCCATATTTGTCATTGAGATAGTCGATTTCATGCCTGGCACTCATTAGATACTCATTCTCAGAAATTTTTTGTTCAACCAAGTCTTCATCGTCATGTTCATCTTTGATTTCTCCAAAGATTTCTTCTATCACATCTTCAATGCTCACGATTCCTGATGTCCCTCCAAATTCATCAACGACCAAGGCCAAGCTTTTATGTTCTTGAATAAATTGAATCATTAGTTCGTTAGCCAACATCGTTTCTGGCACAATAAGGATTGGAACCAAGATATCTCGAATTCGAGTGGGCTTTTTGAATAATTCTAGGGCATAGCAGTAGCCAATTACCTGATCAATATTTTCCTTAAAGACCAATATCTTCGAGTGGCCACTATCTGTGAAGGCCTTACGCAATTCATCAATATCGTCTTCAATATCAACAGCGGTAATCTCTGTTCGGGGGATCAAGCATTCA
>Ga0209223_10000711_pt1 | contig 38049 bp, 36 predicted proteins | sample COG_06_FD_184750 | JGI IMG/M metagenome (GOLD analysis project Ga0209223, IMG submission 184750) | Pelagic Microbial community sample from North Sea - COGITO 998_met_06 (SPAdes) (version 2) | ecosystem: Environmental > Aquatic > Marine > Neritic zone/Coastal water | place: Helgoland, sampling...
AGCGATCAGGAAGAATTAGATTTAAGAACAGATCCGTTAAAAGCAGATACAGATGGAGACGGTGTTACTGATGGCAGAGAGGTTTTAGATGAAACCTCACCTCTAGATCTTTGCTCCTTTAAATTAGATAGCAGGACTCTAACTCCAAGTGATTTATGGGATTTGTCTGACTGTGATGGAGATGGCGTGAGTAATCAGTTTGAACTACTTTTAGGAGATACTGATGGTAATGGAACAATGAACTTCTTGGATTCTGATGATGATGGTGATGGTTTGCCGACACTTGAAGAGAACGCAGATCCTGATGGAAATGGAGATCCTATCGATGCTAAAGATTCGGATAATGATGGAGTGGTAGATTATTTAGAGGGTAATGCTTTTGCAGAGGATAAAGCGACGGGCCTAGATATTGAGGTATATAATGCAATGTCGCCGAATGGTGATGGTTTGAACGATGTGCTGACCATTCGAAACATTGGAATCTACAAGGAAAATAGGTTGACTCTCTTTAATCGCAGGGGCCAGATTATCTATGATGTCAAGGGTTACGGACAAAATAATACGTACTTTGATGGAAGAACAAGTTCTGGAGCTTTGCTGCCTTCTGGATTCTATTTTTACGTGTTGAAAGTAGAGACTGCCTCAGGTAAATATGAATATAAAGGGTCTTTTTATATCAATTATTAAATTGGGGGGTCAATAAGTATGAAAGTGAAACGCTTGTTTTTATTCACCTTTTTTTTCTCTGGAATGGTATCCTTTGGTCTATTTGGCTAGCAGGAGGGTATGTTTTCACAGTATATGTATAACCCCTCGGCAATTAATCCGGCTTATACCGGTTCTGCAGATTATAGCATGTACTATCTTCAGTATAGAGATCAGTGGACAGGAGGTTTAGGTAGCCCAAAAACAGTTTATTTTAATTACCAGCGACCGGGCTTAGGTCGAATTAGTATTGGTGCACATTTGCTACAAGAATCGGTGGGTCGTTTGGGGTATAATTAATTTTTTCGATCCAACCGTGCCGTTTAATGAAACAATAAAGCCAGCTATATTGCTGGCTTTATTGTTTCTGAAGTGATTCTTTCTTTACCCCAAAGCGATGTCCTGCTTGGTAAATGGAATCTTGTAGACTCTTCTGCCAGTTGAAGCAGCTATGGCATTAGCCAATGCGCCACCTGCTGGTGGTAGAGAGGGTTCTCCCAATCCAGTTGGATCATTTTGACTTTCGACAAAAAACACATCAACTGCCGGTGCCTCTTTGGACCTTATCAACCTGTATTTGTCAAAATTACTTGCCTGAGGTGTCCCGTCTCTAAAAGAGAAGTCACCATACATCGCATGTCCAACACCATCTACAACACCGCCTTCAATCTGATTAATTGCAGCGTCAGGATTGACTACAATTCCACAATCCACGGCACAGGTTACTCTGCCTACTTTTGGTGAATTGCCTTCCATGGTTGCATGAGCAACTTCAGCGACATAAGTATTGTGGGAGTAGTAAGCACTAAAACCTTTGCTTATTCCTGTTTCAGGATTGTTCCAGTTACTTTTCTCCGCTGCCAATTTGATAACACCGATCATTTTATCAGGATCATAATCAATATCTCCGACCGGGTTTGTTTTTGCACGTTCAAGGATATCTAATCTTAATTGAACAGCATCAATATTCATTTCATTTGCAATCTCATCAAAGAAGCTTTGTTCTGCAATGGCCAAGAAGTTTGTGATGGGTGCTCTCCATGCTCCCGTTGTAATGTTACTGCGCAAATTGTGCGTCTCTACCTTGTAGTTTTCAATTCCACCGGCAGGAAACCAATTTTCTCTTGTTACACTTCTCGAATTCACACCAGCACCGGTAAGGTGGTATCCAGTAAGTTGGCCATTTTTGATGGCTGCTCTAAACTTGTACTTAGAAGCTGGGCGATAGGTACCTGCGGTCATGTCATCTTCACGAGAGAAGATAAGCAAAACGGGTTTTCTAATTTTATCGCCTATTTCAGCAACTTCTCTAGCAAAGTCACCATATAGTCTACGTCCAAAACCACCACCCATTCGGGTCATGTCCATGGTTACTTCTTTAGGGTCCCTATCAAGAAGTTTGGCAATTTGTCCATGTGTACCTGCTGGGGTTTGAATTGGCCCTACCATTTCAACTTTTTCATCCGTTACATGGGCGAAAAAATTCATTGGCTCTAATGTGTTATGGGGAAGGAAAGGAGCTTCATATATTTTTTCGACCACCTTATCCGCATCAGCGAATGCCTTTGATACGTTACCATCATTACGTCTGGGTTCAGCTCGTGTGTCGAGTAACTGCAGCAGCTGCGCATCATGTTCGACTGTGTTTTCAAGTCCCCCGTCCTTCTCCCATTCGGCTTTTATAGCTTTTTGACCTTTCATAGCAGCCCAGTTCGAACTGGCTATTACGGCTATTTTATCTCCAAACTGAAAAACATCTGAAACACCATTTACTTTTAGGGCTTCGGTATCATCAAAGGTTTTTAATTTTGAACCAAAAGCCGGTGGACGTAAAGCAGCTGCATAGACCATGCCTTCTCGTCTAAAATCAATTCCAAATAATGGCTTCCCAGTAATTATATCATCTATATCAACATTACCCTTAGAATGTCCTATTATCTTGAAATCACCAGGATTTTTTAGTGTTACTTCTTCAGGAATTTCAGTCATTACAGCTAATGAAGCTAATTCTGCATAGGTCGCTTTTTCTTTACCGTTGATCACTTCACCGTTTTCAGTTGAAAGCGTTTTTGGATCTACCTGCCATTTTTTAGCGGCAGTATTGATCATCAACTGACGGGCTGTTGCTCCTGCGGTTCTTAATATCTTCCAACTAGCTCTAATAGACCCACTGCCACCAGCTACTTGTCTTGAAAATGCTGAATTCAGTGGTGCCTGTTCAACGATTACATCTTCCCAATTTATGTCTAGCTCTTCTGCCACCAACATTGGCATAGAAGTTTTAATGTTTTGACCTATTTCAGGGTTTGGTGACATGATGGTTACTTGCCCATTGTCTGCAATGGATAAGAAAGCATTTACTTCAAACCATTCTGATGGTGCAGCTCGCATTGTTTCAGAAGGAGTACATGCCCAGTTAAAGCCAATTACGATTCCTCCTCCTGCCAATGCAGAGGTTTTTAAAAAAGAGCGCCTATTATAATTTGTTTTAATCAATGTCATAATTTCAAAATTTGGATTACATGTTGGACGCTGCCGTTTTCACTGCTGCTTTGATTCGGTTGTATGTTCCACATCGGCAAATATTTTTGTGAGTTTCATCGGCAATTTCAGAATCGGATGGGCGCGAGTTTTTATCTAGAAATGCAGCAGCATTCATGATCTGTCCAGATTGGCAATATCCGCATTGTGGTACGTCATGCGTCTTCCAAGCTTCTTGCAAGGGATGATCTCCATTTTCAGAGAGTCCTTCAATTGTAGTTATTTCTCCAGTTCCAACTGATGATACAGGTACAGAGCAAGACCGAATGGCATTGCCGTTGAGGTGAACAGTACATGCGCCGCATTGTGCAATGCCACACCCGTATTTTGTACCTACCATGTCGAGACTATCTCGGAGTACCCATAACATTGGAGTATCCGGATCTACATCGACCTGCTTTTGTTTTCCATTAACTTTTATGTTGTAGACAGCCATAGTGTATGTTTTATATCAATTTGAAGTCATAATATAGCAATTTGACAAGCAAGATCATAGCTGGATTAGAGCAAAACGCATGATCAACATGACTTGACCTATGAATTACCATTTTAGTAGCACAAAAGGGCATTGCTGTAAAAGAAAAAGCCTTACTCCATTTAAGAGTAAGGCTTTAGGAATTTTTCTTCCAAAAGAAATATTATGTATTGCTTGATGTTGGTGCACCCGCCATGATATCCTCAGAAGCGTAATCTTCGAACTTCTCAAAATTCTTGTTGAACTTCACAGCTAATTTGTTAGCCTCATTATCATATGCATCCTTATCTGCCCAGGTATTTTTTGGGTGTAAGATATCAGTCGGAACGTTCGGACATTCATTTGGCATCGCCAATCCGAAAACCTTATGCGTCGTATATTCAACGTTATTCAAATCACCTTCTAATGCAGCTGTAATCATCGCTCTAGTGTACTTTAGTTTCATTCTACTTCCAGTACCATAAGCACCACCAGACCAGCCAGTGTTGATTAACCATACATTCACTTTTGCAGCTTCCATTTTCTTGCCTAACATTTCTGCATATTTTGTTGGATGCAATGGCATGAACGGAGCACCGAAACAAGCCGAAAAGGCAGATACTGGCTCAGTAATACCAGCTTCTGTTCCAGCTACTTTGGCCGTATAACCTGAAATAAAATGGAACATTGCTTGACCAGGAGTCAACCTAGATATTGGAGGTAAAACACCTGAAGCATCACATGTTAAGAAGAAGATGTTTTTTGGGTTTGAACCAACAGAAGATTTCTGAATGTTGTCAATATGGTAAATTGGATAAGAGACTCTAGTATTTTCCGTAATCTCACCGTTTTCATAATCTGGTACATTAGAATCACCTTCAAAGGCAATGTTCTCTAATAATGCACCTGGCTTAATGGCATCCCAAATGTCGGGCTCCTTTTCAGCACTTAAGTCAATGACTTTTGCATAACATCCACCCTCAAAATTGAATACTGTGTTTTCACTTGTCCAACCGTGCTCATCATCACCAATCAATTTACGATTTGGGTCAGCAGAGAGTGTCGTTTTTCCTGTACCTGAAAGACCGAAGAAAATAGCGGTGTCACCGTCATTACCTACGTTGGCAGAACAGTGCATTGCTAAAGTATTCTTCTGATGTGGAAGGATAAAGTTCAAGGCAGAAAAAATGCCTTTTTTCATTTCACCAGTATAACCGGTCCCACCAACTAAAGCGATTTTTCTTCCAAAATTTAATATGGCGAAATTATGCTGTCTTGTTCCATCTCTATCTGGAATGGCCATGAATCCCGGAGCACAAACTACTGTCCATTCTGGATCAAAACTTTCCAATTCTTCTGAAGTTGGTCTTAAGAACATATTATAGCAAAACATGTTAGACCATGGGTATTCTGTAACTACCCTTACATTCGTTCTGTACTTAGGGTCAGCACAAACATAGGAGTCACGTGCATAAATTTCTTTACCAGAAAGATAATCAGTTACTCTGTCATATAATTCATCAAATTTTGATGGCTCAAATGGGATATTGATGTTTCCCCACCAAACAGAGTCAGCTGTAATATCATCCTTAACAATAAACCTATCTTTCGGCGAACGTCCTGTGAACTCCCCTGTATTGACAGTGATAGCACCTGTGCTAGTCTCTTGTGCCATTCCTTTTTCCACAGAAATTTTCGCTAGCGCCTCAGAAGATAGATTCCAATGAACAGTAGCATCCTTAATGCCTAGTTCACTGACACTTCCAGTGGTGGATTTTAATCCAGTTTCTTGCATTTTTTATTCTTTTAATTCTCTCTCTCTAAACGATAATCTTCGTTTAAGGGCACAAAAATAGGTAAAATTTAGCTTTCATAGAACCATTAAAGTCATTATTCCATTGCACTTTGTTTAGTGGTAAATCAACTGTTTAAAGGGAGGGTATTTGTGTCTATTTGTAAATGAACTTTTGTGGTGTTAGTTTTAGAAGTTATTGTAAAAACAGAAAATCAATTTTATGTCTGACAAAGGAACAATTTGGGGCCATCCAAGAGGGCTAGCTACTTTATTTTTTACTGAAATGTGGGAACGTTTTAGCTACTATGGTATGCGTGCCCTGCTTATATTATTTATGACCACTGCAGCTGTTGAGGGTGGATTGGGTTTTGATGATAAAACCTCTGGAGCTATTTATGGACTCTATACCATGGGTGTTTACTTATTGGCACTTCCTGGTGGCTGGCTTGCAGATCGACTTTTTGGATTAAAGAAATCAGTTTGGTATGGTGGAATAATTATTGCACTGGGCCACTTCACAATGGGAATACCTGGGATCGTTAAACTGTTTTCAGAGGGCGAAGCAGGAATTACTGGACTCGATACAAACTCATTTTTTCTAGGGCTTTTATTAATTGTAATAGGTACGGGACTATTGAAGCCTAACATAAGTTCTATTGTAGGCCAATTGTATGCTCCAGGAGACGTGAAGAGAGACGCTGGTTTTTCAATATTTTATATGGGAATTAACATAGGAGCATTCCTTGCCCCATTGTTAACAGGTGCATTGGCTATTTATGATTGGCATTTAGGCTTTGGACTTGCCGGATTTGGTATGGTTCTAGGATTGATTCAATATAAATTGACTGCAAAACATCTCAGCCATGTTGGGAATTTTGTAGAACCTGTAACGAATGAAGAAAAAGATAAAAGAAGTGGACTGAAGAAGAATTTGAGTGTTATCGGAGCTGTCCTTGGTATGCTGGTGGTTTTAATGTTTGCAGGTATAATTCCAATTAATGCCTCAGCTATTGCAGACTTATCTAAGTATATCATTGCCATCGTAGCCTTTGGCTATCTGGGTTCTATAATATTATTTGGAAAGCTAGACAAAAGTGATAAAAATAAAATTTATGCAATCGGAATCGTATTCATCTTTTCTGCAGTTTTCTGGTCTGGATTTGAACAAGCGGGTTCGACCCTTAACTTATTTGCTGAACGATTTACTGACAGAAGTGTATTCGGATGGGAAATGCCAACGAGTTGGTTTCAGTCAGTTAACTCTGTTTTCATTATTCTTTTTGCTCCTTTCTTTGGGGCCATGTGGATCTGGCTGGCGAAGAAAAACCTTGAGCCTAGCTCACCCTTAAAGTTCTTTTTCGGTTTAATGGCTGTAGGAGCTGGTTTCTTCGTAATGTATTTTGCTGCAAAAATTGCTGCTTCAGGCGATATGGCTGCTCCAACTTGGTTGATCTTTACGTATCTATTCCATACTTGGGGAGAATTAAGTTTGAGTCCGGTTGGGCTTAGTTTAACAACCAAACTTGCACCAAAAGGATACCAGGGACAAATGATGGGAGTGTGGTTCTTGTCTGTTTCTCTGGGTAACCTACTGGCCGGCTTGATCGCTGGAGAAGCAAGTGGAGGTACTGCTGACGCACTTGCGGATATGCCGAATCAGTATATGACTATTGTGCTTACCACATTTGGTGCTGCACTACTATTGCTCATATTTAACAAACCGATAAGAAAGTTAATGGGCAATGTTCATTAAGAATTAAAAAGATCAAAAGGATAAGAAGCCCCGCTTAGGGGCTTTTTTAATAGATTTAACCGTCAGAAAAATCAAAAATTATGAAAAAAAACTACAAAATTCAGCTGATCTCAGTTTTAGCACTGATTGTAATATTTATCTCTTGCGAAATGGGTGGCGATTCAGAGGGCGCTCAGCTTAAAATTGATTACGAAAAATACACTTTGGCGAATGGCTTGCAAGTGGTATTGCACCAAGATAAATCTGATCCTAAAGTAGCGGTAGCAATTCAGTACCATGTTGGATCTAATAGGGAAAAACCAGGTAAAACAGGTTTTGCACATTTCTTTGAGCACATGCTTTTTCAAAATTCGGAGAATGTAGGTGCAGGTAATTTTATTAAAAATGTAAATGCATTAGGAGGAACCTTCAATGGTGGAACCAGCAATGATGGAACTGTGTACTACGAAACTGTTCCGAGTGATGCTTTGGAGCAAGTACTGTGGATGGAGTCTGATCGAATGGGCTTCTTCATTAACACTGTTTCTGATTGGGGCTTAGAAAACGAAAAGCAAGTTGTTAAAAATGAAAAGCGTCAAGGGGTAGATAATAGACCTTACGGACATAAAACGCATGTTCAAATGACAAATCTTTACCCTGAGGGACATCCTTATAGCTGGAGTGTTATAGGAAGCCTTGAAGATTTACAGAATGCGACTGTTCCAGATGTGAGAGAGTTTTATGACAAATGGTACGGAGCAAATAATGCAACACTAGTGATCGCTGGTGATATTGATGTTGTGCAAGCAAAGGAACTTGTTGAGAAGTATTTTGGAGAACTCGAAGCGCATGAAGCTGTTGAAACCATTCAACCAATGCCAGCTGTACTGGACGAGACAAAGCTTTTTTATTATGAAGATAAATTTGCTAACCTTCCTGATCTACAAATGATCTGGCCAACTGTTGAGCAATACCATCCTGATATGTGGGCATTGGATATGCTAGGTCAAATCCTTTCCAGCGGAAAAAAGGCGCCATTTTACAAGGTAATAGTAGAAGAGAAAAAATTAGCACCGAGGGTAGGTGCTTATAATAGCTCGAATGAAATTGCTGGTACATTCAACTTAAGTGCACGTGCATTTGATGGTACAAATCTGAATGATTTGCGAGCAGCTTTTATGGAGGCTTTTGAAAGGTTTGAAACAGAAGGTTTTACTGATGCAGATCTTGAGCGCTTGAAAATAGGGCAAGAGACTAATTTCTATAACGGAATATCATCAGTATTAGGTAAAGCCTTTCAATTGGCCAACTATAATACATTTGCAGGTGGTCCTGGGTTTATTGTTGAAGACCTTCAGAATTCACAAGACGTGACCCGTGAGGATATCATGAGAGTTTATAATAAGTATGTTAAAGGTCAGAATTATCTAGCGACCAGTTTTGTGCCTGTCGGGCAAAAAGACTTAGCACTTGAAGGTTCAGTGATAGGAGAGGTAGTGGAAGAAGCTATCGTACAAGGTTCTGAGGCTAGCTTTGATCATTTAGATAAGGATGCGAAATTTGAAAAGACAGCTTCTAAAATTGACAGAAGTATAACACCAGGTTTGAACGGAACATTAAGCTTTGATGCGCCTCCTGTTGCTACTGATGCTTTGGCGAATGGAATGAAGGTGCTTCATATCTATCAAGGAGAATTACCAATGGCTCAGTTTAGTATGAGAATAAAAGGAGGGATGTTTTTAGATAACCCAAGTAAAATAGGTACTTCAGCCTTGCTAGACAATATGTTGATGGAGGGAACTGCCAACAAAACACCTCAAGAATTGGAAGAAGCCATTGGCCAATTAGGAGCACGAGTAAGCGTTTCAACATCACGTGAGTACATGACAATTAGTGGTAATTGCTTGGCTAAGAATTATGACCAGGTTTTAGCATTGGTCAATGAGATTCTATTAGAACCAAGATGGGATGAAAAGGAATTTGCTAGAATAAAGAGTAGTGCGCTGAATTCAATTCAGCAGAGTAATGCAAATCCAAATGCAATAGCATCAAAGGTTTTTGATAGGGTAATGTATGGTGATGAGCATATTTTTGCTAACCCTATTTCGGGTACTGCTAGTTCTGTAGAGAGTATTACACTAGGTGATTTAAAAGCTTATTACGAGAAAAATTTCTCACCAAAATTAGCAGCATTTCATTTTGTAGGAGCTTTAGACAAGGCTACGGTAATGAATTCTTTGGAAATATTTGAAGCATGGGATACCCCTGAAGCGACTTTTCCTTCATATGAAGTAAAAACCAAACAAGAAGGTTCAAGGATTTATTTCGTTGACTATCCAGATGCCAAGCAATCAGTTGTCAATATTGGCTCAATAAGCATGAATGGTGATAATGAGGATTATGCTTCGGCCACAATGGCCAATTATAGAATGGGTTCTGGCTCTGGTTCTATATTGTTTAAAGAACTAAGGTTAGAGAAAGGCTATACCTACGGGGCAGGTTCAAGGTTTAATAGAAGAATGAATGGCACGCCATTCCAGGCATTTTCTAGTGTAAGGTCTAATGTGACTAAGGAATCAGTAGAGTTGTTTAAAGACCTGTTGGATAACTACGGAGATAACTTCTCTGAAGAAGATTTGCAAACTACTAAGAAGTCTATTCTTAGAGGCAATACACAATCTTTTGAAACCCTTGGTGGACTTGTAGGGATATTGCAGAATATATCTACTTATAATTTGGATACAGATTATATCAAAAAAGACGAAGCCAAACTGAGGGCAATGGAGGTAGGCGATGTGCAAAATCTAATCAAAGAATACATGGATCCTGATAAGTTGATATATGTTGTTGTTGGAGATGGAAAAACACAATTGAATAGGCTAGGAAATTCTGGTTTAGGTAAGCCTATTGTAGTTAACAAAGACGAGGAAAATCTTCAGATTAAAAAATAAGACAGCACACTTATAGTAAAGGCCTGGTAATTTTTATCAGGCCTTTTTTTATTGAATAATTTGGCTAGTCTTGGCCTTTAAGATGGGAACAATGTCTTTTTCAAACCAGGGGTTTTTACGCATCCAAATTCCGTTTCTTGGTGAAGGATGAACAAGCGGTAAGTAATCGGGGAGGTAGGCCTCAAAGTTTTGAACTGTTGCTGTGAGTGTTTCTTTTTTACGATTTCCCAAATAGTACTTTTGAGCATAAAGCCCTATTAAAAGAGTTAACTCTACATCTTGTAAATGATTTAAAATATCATTGTGCCATAATGGTGCACACTCAGGCCTCGGTGGCAGGTCGCCAGATTTACCCTTTCCAGGATAACAGAAGCCCATTGGTACAATCCCAAAAAGGCCCGTGTCATAGAATTGTGCCTCGGTGACACCAAGCCATTTCCTTAGGTTGCTTCCCGAGGCATCATCCCAAGGAATACCTGATGCATGTACCTTGGTGCCAGGAGCTTGTCCGATGACTAAAATCTTAGAATGCTGGCTAATAGAGACGACTGGTCTTGGTTCATGATCAAGCATTGATGCACATACCTGGCAGGATGAAATGTCATTCAGTAGTTTTGAAAATGAGCCCATAAGTACACTAACAAATCAAGTGTTTAATTGACTCAATAGTCCTGGGTTCTTGAGCTTTATAACCTGCGTCTTGTAAGTTTAAATCCCACCAACTTGTCGTGTGCCATTGATTAAATTTGAAACCAATATCATTCATTTCACCTATATTTTTGAATCCCAATTTCTCATGGAATCGAATACTAGGTTTGTTTGGGAGGGTGATCACAGCAAGGGCTTTGTTGAACCCCATAGCTGTAAGCGCCTTGAGTAATGTTTGATAGAGCCTAAGTGCTACCCCTTGTTTTCTGAAACCTGGATGAACATACACTGTCGTTTCCTGACTCCACTGATAAGCATGTCGGCCTCTATGTGCAGTAGCATAGGTATAGCCAATTATCTGGTTATTATATTCAGCAACAATCCACGGAGATTTGGCTGAATATTGAAGTATACGTTCTTTAAAAGATTTTAAACTGGGTATTTCAGTTTCAAAAGAAGCTGCAGTGTTGACGATAAATGGCGCATAGATTTCAAGAATTGATGCAGTATCAGCCGCCTCGACTAATCGAATCTTGAAATTCAAAATCTATAGTTTTTTGAGCACCAATTTTCTCCATTGTACTTTGATACCACCACCATCATGGATCTGTAAAGCAACTCCGCCTTCACCTTGGCCAATTTTTGCATCAGTAATGTCAACCATTTGTTTGCCATTCAGCCATGTGGTTACATGATCACCATCTACACGAATCTTCATTTTATTCCACTTCTCATACTTAAGGCGCTTTTCTTTGCTCGGATCCGGTTTGATTAACCAACCTCGGCCATACGATTCATAGATACCTCCAGTGAACATATTTGGAGGAGCAACTTCAACTTGCCATCCACTTACTTTAGTTCCCTCTACTGTTGAACGGAAGAAGACACCACTATTACCGTCAGCTTGCTGCTTAAACTCTAATGTTAACTCAAAATTCTTGTAATGTTCAGTTGTACCTAAGTACCCATATTGTTTGTCTGGGCCACTTTCACAGACTAAAAGTCCATCTTCAACATACCATTTTTCTGTGCCATAAATTTCCCAACCGTCAAGATTCTCGCCGTTGAAAAGATTGACCTTTTGCGCAAAGCCTTGTTGGGCAATAAGGAAAAAAATGATAGCAAGTACTCCAGTAAGTTTCTTCATGGCTTAATTTTTTTCTAATCTAACATATCAGTTCATTAATCGCAATCAAGAATTTGATGAATGTTCTGGGTCGATGAATTTCTTAGTCGTCCAATAGAGGAGTATTGTCACTACTTCATTGATAATAAAAAGCAATCCAATCCCAATTATGGTTTGGTCCAATACACCTCTCTGAAGCATTAAGTATTCAAACAACCCAAAAAACGGTCCAAATAAAATATAGGGAAAGAGTAAAAAGTAAAATAAGAACCACCAGACCTTCCTGCTGTTCTCAATAGATTTATACGCCTTAATGAGTGGAGGCAAGCATATGAACAATAAAATAACAGAGACAATAATAATATTGATGGCTGAATACCCCCATAGTTGCCCAGTGGCATACATTTCGTCATTCATGGTCATTGGTGGACCCATAAGACGCTGTGCCGGTAATTGCGCAAATATGGTGGCAAAGCCGAGGTGCTTTTTAAAATTTGAGTTAGAAGCCTTCAGCCAAAACATACCCAGGTACATCATGAGGAAAGTGTAAAGCGGTCCGGCATAGGTAGCAATGAATGCTTTGGGTTCTCCGTCACAAGCGGCATCAAACGAATTGAAAGACTTATATCCGAATTCGCCACAAATTATGGCGGCAACAAAGTGGTGTACCAATTCATGCAATGAAACGTGCAGCATGATGACGCAATAAAACGCCAAACAATATTTCCAGGTAATTTTAAGTTTGATCACTGCCCAAGTCTTTAGCTAAAAGGCATTAGTGGCAATATTCGACTTGAAGGTTGCAGATAGAAGCTTATTCGTAAACGATTTGATCGTTATTTTTAAACCATTCGTCATACATATGGTTATGGTTTCCCTCTACTCGATTTCTTTTCACTTTTAAGGTAGGGGTCATCAATCCATTATCGACCGACCATTCTTCCTTCATAATTACGATTTTGCTGATTTTCTCGTTTGTATGAAGGTCTGGATTAATCAAATTCATGGTCATCAGCAGTGAATCATTGAGTTCATATTTTTCTTTATTTCTTCCAATAGCTGAAGGCACAATTAATGCGATGGGTTGTGGTATACCCGTACCGACAACACATATTTGTTCAATGTCATTATTTTTCAAAAACTCGAGTTCAATTGGAGCGGGGCTAATGTACTTGCCTTTGTCAGTTTTAAATTGATCCTTGATACGACCAGTGATTGTTAAATAGCCATCATGGTCAAATTCTCCAATATCTCCTGTCCGCATATAGCCATCTTCCATATACATTTCAGCTGTTTTCTCCGGTTCTTTATAATAGCCTTGCATCAAGCAATTGCTTTTGATAAGAATTTCACCTTCGCCAGATAACTTGGTAGAAGCACCCGGCAGTGCTTTGCCAACAGTTCCAAATTTGTTGGCTCCCGGAAGGTTAAAATGAGAAAGGATACAATCTTCAGTCATTCCATATGCCTGGCAGATCTCAATACCCAATTTTGCATACCATTCTTTTAAACTCACGGCTATAGGTGCAGCACCGGAGAAATTAGCCATAGAAGAATTTAAGCCAAGTTTTGTTCGGATTTTCTTTTTAATTAGCCCACCTAGTAAAGGTAAACCAATCAATTTATCAAGCTTTTTCTGCGGCATCTTCTCTAATATCTTCTCCTGAAATTTCTGCCAAATTCTTGGGACACCAAAAAACATCTCAGGTTGTACTGAGGACAAGTCTTCTGCAAAAGTTGCCAATGATTCTGGAAAGCTTATCGGTCCACCTCTATAAATCGCAGCCAATTCTATCCCAGCTCTTTCTGCTATGTGGGTCATAGGCAAGTAGGAGAAATACCTTGGATGATCAGGCAATTTGATTTGATCAATAGAAGTGTTTATCAATTGATTAAATGCACCAACGGTGTGCATTACACCTTTAGGTGTTCCTGTTGTTCCCGAAGTGTACATGATAGTCATCAGATCTCCATGCTCTTGAGCAGGGGTTTCCTCGATACTTGCATACTCATTCAACATAGATTCCCAACTATGCGCTAATTGTGTATCATAGAGTGCAAGACCAATTGATAGGATATCTGGTATTCCAGTTTTTTGTTTGTTGAAATCGTCTAGTTTCCCGACAATAACTGCCTTAGAATCACTATGGATAAGAATTTCCCTAATACTTTCAGCACCTAATGTTGGGTACAATGGAACAGAAATACAGCCAGCCATCATTATTGCCAAATCCGCCATTACCCAATGGGCACAGTTTTTAGAAAGTAGAGCAACATGATCGCCTGGTTTTATTCCGTTTTCTTGCAGTCCTTTGGCAATCTTTCGGACCTCATCGTTGGCTGCGGCAAAAGTATACTCTATGAAGTTTCTATCTATTGGTTGCCTTAAGAATATTTTTTCGGGAGTATTAATTACCCAATGATTAAATGCCTCCAAGGGAGAATTGAATTCTTGCATGTAAATTGAAGTTTAGCTTTCAGTAAGATACTAAAAAATCAATTATTGCGACTCGAATTATGCCAATGGTTTAAAAATCCTTTTATCTGCGATAAATGTTCCAAGAGGTAGGAGAGCGGCTAAACCAGACAAAAAAAATGTTTTGAAATTCCACTTATACTTTATTGTGGCTACAAGTACCATAATGCCATAAGACACAAATAGAAAGCCATGTGCAAGTCCTATTGGATAGGTAGGTTCAGGAATATCCCATATGTATTTTAGGGGCATACAAATACCCAGAAGCAGGATATAACTAACTCCCTCCAATACAGCTAATGTCCTTAAAATCTTTATGGCGCTCATATCTTGCCAAAAATAATGTTAACTTTCTGGCTTTAAAACTAATCCAAATGAATTCTATGAAGAAGTTTAATAAAGTCATTTTGTCTTTAACAATGGTACTGACAATTTCTATGGCAAGCTGCCAGCCAACTCCAGAAATTAGTCAAGAAGAAGTAACAAGAATTGTTTCGACTTTGGCGGATGATGATATGGAAGGAAGGGGAGTCTTTACCGAAGGAATCGAGAAAGCTTCTAGGTTTATTCAGGGTGAGTTTGAAAATATTGGGCTTGAATATTTGGATGGATTATCGAGCTATGACCAACAATTTGACATGTATTCTTTATCGCCTGAGTCGGTAACGGCAAAGTTGAATGGCAAAACAATAAAGAGTGATATGGTTTTGGCTTCTGCCAATAGCGCAGCTATTGATTGGACAAATAGTGCTGATTTGGATGTTTTTAATATTGGGTCGGCAGACGACTTCAGGTCCAAATTCAATGAGATTAGAGGGCAACATGGTGCGAAATTGGTTTTGGTAGACAATAGCCATACAGATATGTTTGGACGATATAGGGCTTTTATGTCAAGAATAAGCCGTGTGATGAAGCTTGATGATGAAAATGCAATGGTAGTAGTGATGACTTCATTGAGGACTGTAAAATCTGTAGATATAAAAGTTAAAAACGCTGTAAAAAAGGAAAGCCTTTCAAATGTGACGGGAAAAATTTCTGGAAAACGATCAAATGAAATTGTTTTATTCAGTGCTCATTATGATCATTTAGGGATAAGAGGTACAGAAGGAGATACAATATTTAATGGAGCGAATGACGATGCTTCAGGTACAACAGCCGTAATTACATTGGCCAAACACTTCAAAGATTTAGGTAAGAAGCCAGAAAGAACAATTGTTTTTGTTGCGTTTACTGCTGAAGAATCAGGAGGTTATGGTTCTCGTTATTTTTCACAACAGATGAACCCTGATGAAATTGTAGCCATGTTTAATATCGAAATGATTGGAAAGGGAGCTACAGAAGGACCTAATACAGCATGGATTACGGGCTTTGAACGTTCTACTTTTGGAGCATTACTCCAAAAGGCTGTGGAAGGGACTGAATATGAATTTTATCCAGATCCATACCCAACACAAAATCTTTTCTATCGGTCTGACAATGCTACTTTAGCGAGATTAGGCGTACCTGCCCATTCAATAAGTACTTCGCCAATTGATACGGATAAAGATTATCACAAAGCCTCAGATGAGGTGAGTACAATGGACATGGAACACATGACCAATACCATCAAGGCAATTGCTGCAGCAGCCGGAAGAATGATTTCAGGGGAAGATACACCCACAAGAGTGGATCCCGCTACAGTGAATTAATTCACATGGCGCTTTCAAAAGGTAAAATGAAGATTTCTTGGCTCCGCATTTTAGGCGAAGGCTTTTTAATAGTGGTGTCTGTTTATGTAGCGATTGTCTTGCAGGACCTTTCTGACCGCAAAACAAAAAGAAACGAAGCAAAAGAAGTACTAGGGCAGATGCTCTTAGAGATGAAATCAGACCAAGCAATTCTTCAAGAAGTATTGGACGAACAACACATGTTAAGTGTTCAATATGGTAATATAGATCGCTGGTTGTCCTTTAAACTTCCTGATATGCCTTTTGATTCTATAGATCAGGCCTTGGACATTATAAAATATACAAATAGAACACATTATCCTCAAGATGCAGCTTGGAGGACTATGGTGGCATCCGGTGAATTGAGTTATTTGAAGGCACCTGAATTGGTTTCTGGACTAGGGGAGCTTTTTGAAACTAGGAATGAACGGATAGACTATAATGGTGAGGAATATGATCGTCTATTGAATAATTTTATTCATGACCATATGAATCAAATGTGGAATCCATTCAAGGAACGTTTTTTTGATGAAAGTGAGGCTTCAATCCTGAAATTCAAAGCTGGAATGAAATATTTACACATTACATGGAATGAGTATTATATAGATTTAATGACTGCCTATCAAAGCGAGTTGATTAATCGGGCGAATGATATCCAAGCGTATTTAAATTCTGCTAATTAGCAAAAGTAATTTGATCAACCTATTCCAAAAGCAACACCAGCTTTAAACCCGAGGTAATGAGTCAATGATTCATATTGGCCATCTTCAAAACTATGCGTTGCACTTCCTTCTGGTAGCAATCTATATGTAGCTTTCGTTCCAGAATGACCATTAAAGCCTAGGTTGATCCAAACATTTCCTGGCTCATTATCTGGCTTGAACAGCGTGCTTGTATTGAATAAGACGCCAGCACCTAAGCCAAGGTTGAATGCTGAACCATGGATGTCAAATTCACCTTCAAATCCAGTGTCTTCAATTATAGCTTCAGTAGAGGAGAAGAAAGTAGTAATGCCAATACGACCTTCACCATAGACTTTTAAGCCTTTAGCCTCATAAAGGTTGTAGCGAGCAAATCCATGGAAAGTAAAAAAACAATCCTCTTCATAAATGGTTAGGTTTTGCCCTGCATAGTCGATGGTATACTCGTCTGAAGAGTACATGGCAGTTCCAAATTCTCCTCCCCAAGAAAATTTTGATGACTTATAAGTCCTTAAATAGTTAATTGAAATTCCAGCAGGCGTTTTATTGACGTTTCTATTAAAATCTGCTTTGGGGTTGTACACTTTAATGTTAATGCCAAAAGATGCGGAACCATCTTGCGCCTTTACGGCTACAGCAAAGAACATGAGCACTGCAGCGATGAGTAAATTTTTCATGGGTTTTTGGTCTATTTACTTACGAATTAAGCAAACGCCATACCATAAAAATGGTTACGACTTGAAAAGTTGACTATTCAATAATCTATAAAAAGACCTGAAAAAAACAGGACACCATCATTGCTGATCATTTCCAGTTTTTCGAGGGTCCTAATTTCTAGCTTTGTACTTCAGTAACCATTACGTCCACACCGCCGGTAGCAAAATTTGGAATATCATTTACGGCTGCTTGCCCTTCAGGAGAACCCATGTTTGCCTGTAAGTCTTGCATTGAGTTAAAATAAAGCTCGGCCATTCTATATTGAGATGGCTCACTTCCGTCAGGTGTTCCTGCTACTTTAGAGATTTCCACACGCTCTACACCTTCAATTTTAGAAGCAATAGGCATATGAGTTTCTGCATAATATTTTTCGAACGCTTCAGGGTCAGTTGGATGACCATATTGTACAATTAGTTTTACCATGTCAAGCTTGATTTAAATTTATAATCTTGGTTAAAAGGAGCTATATAAGATATTGTCCAATATGTAAGTCTAACTCAAAATTAAACAACAACCAAAAAAGGCTATAGATCAATCTGAAATGACATAAAAAGGATTTGAATTTCTATTGGGCGTTCTTATAATCCAATGCTAATCCCTCTGAAATCCATAAGGCTAATGCATCCCTGTTTTTTGGGTCAAGGATTCGCCTTTGATCCTTTGTGTTTTTTAGGTTACCTAACTCTATATAGACCATGGCGGGATGAGTGTTTCTGATCACATATAAACCGCTTCTACTTCCGACTGTTCCTGTGTACTTTCTATTCGGCTGGTATTGTTGGTATTTTTTTCTAAAGGTACTCTGAAGACTATTTGCAAGGTTTTTGCCTTTTTGACTGTTCTTATGGTGGTAAAAGAAAACGTCAATTTTTTCTTTTTGACTACGGCTGTCTACATGAGTTACGATTAGGCGTTGATAGCTACTTCCATTTTCCTTGAATAGTTTATTCACAGATTCGGTTCTCTGTCTGAGCCTTAGTTTTGGACTCCTTGGAATTTTACTGTTAGGGTAATTGACCTCGTCATAATCCACTTTAAGGATGCTTTCATCTCGAATCCCATCATTTTTATCCTGAATAATGAGGTATACCTTAGCGCCTTGGCTCATTAATTTCCTGGCTAATCGGAGACTGACATCGTAAGCATATTCGTCTTCAGCAATGGTCTGTCCATTTTTTTTCGCCAATGCGCCTGGGTCTGGGCCACCATGACCTGAGATAAGGTAATATGTCGCACCTTTCAAGTTTTCACTTTCTAGCTTGACCTTTGCATATTTTTCACCGAATAGGGGGTAATTGACTGTTTTGTCTTCTATAACAATGGTACCTGCCTTTGGTTGAGCAGGTAGCGTGTATTGTTTACCAATAAAGAGGCCTTTTGAAGCGCTGATGTTTTTCTTGTTTATACGAACAAATTCATCGTAAAACTTTAGAGGATCGAAGCCATTTTTTTGAAGAATCCTGTGAATGCCATCGCCTGAAACAGCGGTCACTTTTTTTGGAGTCGATTGGGCAAGAGAGGGGGTAACCCACAATAATTGAAGAAGCAATAAGAGGTTAAATGTGCTTTTCATCAAAGAAGCGCTCGCAACTATTTTCGAAGTTGCCAAAAAGTTTAGAAATAAGCAACTAGTTTGGCGATGAACCAAAGACATAATCTATAAAAGAAAAAGTCCAACCATTAAGGTCGCACTATTAATTATATGTCTCAATACCAAGTACTAAGGACTCAATACTTTTGAATTAATCGCCCTCTTTCCCTAAAGGGATACCTTAATAAAAAGAAAAGCCCGCTCTATATGAACAGGCTTTTAAATCTATATGTCTCAATACTGTGTACTAAATACTCAATACTATTTAATTACATCATTCCTGGCATTCCACCACCGCCCATTGGAGGCATTGGCATTGCACTACCTTCCTCTGGCTCATCAGTAACTACACACTCTGTAGTCAATAGAAGTGCAGCAATAGAAGCAGCATTCTCTAATGCTAAACGAGTTACCTTAGTTGGATCAATAACACCAGCTGCGATCAATTTTTCGTACTTGTCGGTTCGGGCATTGTATCCGTAATCAGCTTTGCCATTTTTCACTTCGTTTACAACAACAGATCCTTCGCCACCGGCGTTCTCAACGATTGTTCTCAAAGGAGATTCGATGGCAATACGGATGATATTTACACCTGTCGCTTCGTCATCATTGCTTGTTTCTACTTTATCCAATGCAGCACTTGCTCTGATCAAGGCAACGCCTCCGCCAGCAACAACACCTTCTTGAACAGCAGCCCTAGTCGCGTGCAATGCATCGTCAACCCTGTCTTTCTTCTCCTTCATTTCAACTTCAGTAGCAGCACCGATATAAAGTATCGCTACACCACCAGAAAGTTTTGCAAGTCTTTCCTGCAACTTCTCTTTGTCATAGTCAGAAGTCGTGTTCTCAATTTGCTGTTGAATTTGATTTACTCTTGCTTGGATATCTTTAGCATTCCCTGCTCCATTGACAATAGTAGTATTGTCTTTGTCAATATTCATTTTGTCAGCAGTACCTAATAACTCAAGACCAGCATCTTCCAATTTCATTCCTGTTTCTTCAGAAATCACAGTTCCACCAGTTAAAACAGCGATGTCTTGTAACATTGCTTTTCTTCTGTCACCGAAACCTGGCGCTTTAACAGCAGCAATCTTCAATGAACCTCTGATTTTGTTTACAACCAATGTAGCTAATGCTTCACCGTCTACATCTTCAGCGATGATCACAAGGCCTTTTCCACTTTGAGCAACTGGCTCTAAAACAGGAAGTAATTCTTTCATTGAAGAAATCTTCTTGTCATATATTAAGATGTAAGGATTTTCCATTTCGACTTCCATCTTCTCAGTGTTAGTCACAAAGTAGGGAGAAAGGTATCCTCTGTCGAATTGCATTCCTTCTACAGTCTTCACCTCAGTCTCAGTTCCTTTAGCTTCTTCAACAGTGATCACACCATCCTTACCAACTTTGTCCATCGCATCGGCAATCATTTGTCCGATTTCAGAATCATTGTTAGCAGAGATTGTTCCTACTTGATTGATTTCACTAGAGTTTTTGATCGCTTTAGATTGAGACTTAAGATTAGTAACAACAGCAGAAACTGCTTTGTCAATTCCTCTCTTAAGGTCCATTGGATTTGCACCAGCAGCTACGTTTTTGATACCAACACCGTAGATAGCTTGTGCCAATACAGTTGCAGTAGTTGTTCCGTCACCAGCATCATCAGCAGTTTTAGAAGCAACTTCCTTCACTAACTGAGCACCCATATTTTCAATTGGCTCAGAAAGCTCAATCTCTTTTGCAACAGATACACCATCTTTAGTTACTGTTGGTGCACCAAATTTCTTATCTATAATTACGTTTCTACCTTTAGGTCCTAACGTTACTTTTACCGCATCAGCCAAGGTGTCAACACCTTTTTTTAGCCTGTCTCTTGCGTCTGTATTAAAGAATAATTCTTTAGCCATTTCTTTTAATTTTTAAATTTCAGTTGATGATATATTAAACAATCGCAAGGATATCTGATTCTCTCATGATGAGGTATTCGTTTCCTTCAACAGTGATCTCAGTTCCGGCATATTTCCCGTAAAGGACAGTGTCACCATTCTTTACTGTCATAGGCTCATCTGTTTTACCAGCACCAACCGCAACGATTTTACCTTTTTGTGGTTTCTCTTTAGCAGTATCTGGAATAATGATACCAGAAGCTGTTTTTTCTTCTGCTGGTGCAGCCTCCACAAGGACTCTATCAGCTAGGGGAGTTATGTTTAATTTTGACATTGTTTGTATAAATTAATTAAGTGTTTTAAAAAAATAATAATTCTTATTTCCATAATCACTAAATGTGCCAAAGCCAATTGGGTGAACTTTTGTCAGGTTTGTGACAGTATTCAAGGAATGTGAATGGTATTTTACTGCCTTATTGTAAGTTTTGCCTGACAATAATGCGGTTTGATACTTGTCCAACAAAAAAGGCCTTCGTTATGAAGGCCTTTAAAAATCTTTAATTGTCGATTACTATAGTCCAGTAGAATCTGGAAGTGCAGTCGCAGTATCAGAAGGCAATGTTATTGCAGGAGCAGGTTGTTGTATTTGCTGTTGCTCTTGAAGCGCCCGATCGATATTTGCGTTATCAGGCATTCCTCCAGTAACTCCATCAATCATCAGACTTGATGACATACTTAAGGCCATTACTAAGATCGCTAGGATCCATGTTACTTTTTCTAAGATATCCGTGGTTTTCTTAACTCCGATGACTTGGCTTGCACCACTTCCACCAAACTGGCTAGAAAGTCCTCCACCTTTTGAGTTTTGAATTAAGACCATTAAGATCAGAAGAACGGCTACTACTATGGCTAGAATTATAAAAAGCTTAAACATTGCTTTGGTTTATTTTGTCAATTTGAGCCGCAAAGTAAGTGGTTTTTTTAGGAAACTTCACCATTAGCTTTTCATAAATTTTGATTGCCTTCGAATATTTTTTCTGATTGACCAAAAGTTCGGCTAATGTTTCAGTTAAAAATTTATCAGATTGTTGTAATCTTTTCTTCGCTAAATCTTCTAAATCGGTATTGGATTCGCTCTCTAATAAGCTTTTTTTACCTATTATAGGCTCATTTTTAATGAATTTCTCAATTAGCTGAACTTGACTTACGGCACTGTTGGCGCTCTTTTTTGAAGGTGTGTGATCGGTAGCAACCTCTGACTTGTCAGCCAAAAGTTCTTGCATAATTTTTTTACGATCATTGTATTGTTTCAGATTTTTATCCAATTCATTGTAAAGGTCTTTGTCTTTTTTTGCTTTTGGTGCAAGTTTGTCCTGACCTGGTTTAGCCGTTTCATCCCTTTTTGAAACTGGCTTTTGAACTTCCGTTTCTGGTTCAACCGCTTTTAGAGAATCAGTATTTTGGGAAGGATTACTACTAACCTCTGGTATTGAATCAGTTTTTGGTTGTGGAATAATTGCAGGAGCAGTTGGAGCTACATCATTTGGCTTTGACTGTATGACTTCAATAAATTGATAATTTCCATCTAGAATCTTTTTTAAATAGGGGCGATCTACCGAATAGATTGCAGCTTTATTTAATGATGGTTTGAGTAGTTCTGAATTGGAATGCTTGTAAGCCTTTGCCAATAACAGGTGGATGTTTTGAAAAAAAGGGTATTCTTTTCTTAACAATTCTAACGAAGCAATGTCAGACGACTTGATGTCTTCCATATTTCCAATAAGCTCATTAAAATATTCTCGATTCACCTTTTTACAGTTTGCGGACTAAAGTAGGACGTTTTTTACCATTGGGCAACAGAGGCAAGGAAAATATCCTGAATTATCTGTTTAAATATTTCTTCAATCAAGTCATCTTCAATCTGAGTGATTGGAGTTGCTTGTGGATCATAATCTGCATAAAAAGAAAAAGTCTTTTTAAAACTGTCCTCTTCTTGTTTTATGTTAGTAAAAGAAGTTTGGACAGCGATCGTCAATCTCATCAGACCTGATTGATCTGCTCGGTCTCTGCTACCTGACGACGCTATCGCTTGCGGTCGGATGCCATACCTGATAATAGCGCCTTCAAATTGAAGGTCACCGCCAGTAGGGACCAACTCTAAATTTGTATTCCTTTGAAAATAGTCCTGAAGATCATTGGTGAAAGTTTGTTCAATATTTGGTGGCCCGCCTCCAACATCATTAAAGAATTTCGCTATGGAAATTGAATTGACGTCATCCTTGATTGAAGCGCCCGTAAATGAATAAGCACCACATCCACTGATAATGGCAGTGATAAGAACGAATGACAAAAGGCTGGTCTTACTCAATTTCATATTGCTTAATCTTCCTGTACAAAGTTCGTTCCGAAATGCCTAAATCTTTCGCTGCATACTTTCTTTTATTGTTGTTCTTTCTTAACGCTTTGATAATCAGTTCTTTTTCTTTTTTCTCAATCGATAATGATTCATCTTCCATCTCATGGCTTACGTCTTCAACCTTTTCTAATTCATAAGTGCCTGGTTCAACAGGTTTGGTTTCAAGGTAATAAGAGTCTTCAGTTGGAGCGCTCGCTTCGGGTCTTAAAGTAGCTTCAAAATTCTCATCAATGTTTTTGAAAAGGTTAGCGTGGTCCTCAATGGCTTGACCATCAGGATTGCCATTTTGAATAAGATCTCGAACGAGTTTTTTCAACTCATTCATGTCCTTTTTCATATCAAAGAGGACCTTGTAAAGTAGGTCTCTCTCGTTTAAGCTTTCTGATGCTTCAGACCCTGTACCTCTATAGATAGCTGGAACATTGCCTCTGTTTTTAGGTAAATACTTTAATATCGTCTCTGCGGTAATGTGTCTATCCATCTCCAATGCGGAGATTTGTTCTGCTAAATTCTTGAGCTGACGAATATTACCAGGAAACCTGTACCTCAATAAAATATCCTTAGCAGCTTCATCTAGTTTAATAGAGTCGACACGGTATTTCTCAGCAAAATCGGAAGCGAATTTTCTAAATAATAAATCAATGTCTCTCCCTCTTTCTCTTAGTGGGGGCACATAAATAGGAACTGTACTTAATCTATAGAATAAATCTTCTCTAAACTTTCCTTTTTCTACCGCTGTTAAGAGGTCCACATTTGTTGCTGCGACAACCCTTACATCTGTCTTTAAAACTTTGGAAGAACCCACTTTAATAAACTCTCCATTTTCTAAAACCCTTAATAAACGGGCTTGTGTAGAAAGTGGCATCTCGGCAATTTCATCAAGGAAGATGGTGCCTCCATCCGTAACTTCGAAATAACCTTTCCTTGCATCATGTGCTCCCGTAAATGAGCCTTTCTCATGCCCAAATAGTTCTGAGTCTATTGTGCCTTCAGGAATAGCACCACAGTTAATAGCAATTGACTTACCATGTTTTCTTACACTCAGTTGATGAATTATTTTGGAAAACGATTCTTTACCACTACCACTTTCACCCGTAATCAGAACTGTCATTTCGGTTGGTGCCACCTGGGCTGCCACCTCAATTGCATGGTTGAGCTGAGAACTATTTCCTATAATCCCAAAACGCTGTTTAATGCTAAGTACTTCTTTATCGTTCAATGCCTTTTATTATAGTTAAAACTAAACAACTGCTTTGCCAAATAGAGTGGCGTGTGTACAATCATTAACCAATACATCTACATAATCTCCTTTTTTATAATGCTCTTTGTCAAATATGACCACCTTGTTTTCAGAGTTCCTTCCTTGTAGTTGTTCCTTTGAACGCTTTGATGTTCCTTCAACAAGAACACTGTGGATTTTATTCAACTCCAGTAAATTCCTTGCTTTAGAGATTGCATGCTGCTTGACGATCACCTCTTGAAGCCTTCTTTTTTTGACTGCTAAAGGAATGTCATCTTCATATTTCTTTTCTGCCAATGTCCCAGGCCGCTCTGAATAAAAGTACATGTAAGAAAAATCGTACTTCGCGTAATCCATCAAAGTTATTGTATCCTGATGTTCCTCCTCGGTTTCAGAACAAAAGCCAGTGATCATATCGGAGGTTATTCCACATTCTTCGCCTAATATTGTTCTAATGGCATCTACGCGATTGATGTACCATTCACGATCATAAGTACGATTCATTAACTCTAAAACACGCGAATTACCACTTTGCGCGGGAAGGTGAATATGGTTGCAGATGTTTTTGTAACGCTTCATTGTATAAAGCACCTCATCTGTAATGTCTTTTGGATGTGATGTTGAAAAACGAACCCTTAATGTTGGGGCAACCTTAGCTACCATTTCCAGTAAGTTTGCAAAATTTACTATTTCAGCAGCCTCACCTTTCTTTTCTTTTTTCTCTAGCCTTACCTTATTGTTTTCATCATCAGACCATTTATAGGAATCAACGTTCTGTCCTAACAACGTCACTTCTTTATATCCTTTATCAAATAGGTCTTGTGCTTCTTTGACAATTGAAAAAGGATCTCTACTTCTCTCGCGGCCCCGAGTAAAAGGAACCACACAGAAGGAACACATATTATCACATCCTCTCATGATGGAAACAAAGGCAGTAATTCCATTTGAGTTCAGTCGGACAGGGGAGATGTCAGCATAGGTCTCCTCTCTAGATAAAAAAGTATTGACGGCCTTAAGCCCGTCTTCAGCTTTTTCAATTAGTTGAGGTAAGTCACGATAGGCATCTGGGCCGACTACCAAATCAACAATTTTTTCTTCTTCTAAAAATTTCTCTTTTAGGCGTTCAGCCATACAGCCTAAAACGCCAATGGTCATTTCAGGCTTTCTTTTTTTAAGATAATTGAAATGGTTGAGGCGTTTGCGTACTGTTAATTCAGCCTTTTCACGAATCGAACAAGTATTCAGGAAAATGACATCCGCATTTTCAAATTCAGATGTGGTATCAAAACCTTCCTTTTTCATTATGGAAGTCACAATTTCACTGTCAGCGAAATTCATTGCACATCCATAACTCTCTATATAAAGTTTTTTACTTTTCCCTGTATTTTCCTCCTTGGACTTCAATACAGTATCAACAACTTCAGTGTTGTTTTGATCTACAATGCCGATATCCTTAATCAAATCCTCCATACACTCTATCCCTGTACTAATTATATTGGGGCGCAAATATAAGGTTTTTGAAAGAGAATAGTGACAGATTGGCAGATAATCCCATGTTATATCATCTGCCCCTCACGGTGTGCTAAAGGCTTACTTAATTCTATAAGCAGCGTCACTTTTGTAAAAAACACTATTTCTTTATTGTCTTAGCTCGATTGGCGGCCAATACTACAGTTATTGACTTGATAAGAAGGTATAATGGGAAGCTGCAGGGGCGGCAATTCATATTGATTATTATCACTTCCAGCTTCCAAATTGATAACTACTAATTTTTAATGTTCATATAGGTATATCCCATTTGATCCAAGGTGATCAAGGCTGTTTTTGCAGAAAGCGTAATTTCTACATCTTTCATAATGTCCTCTTCAGGGGTTTGTCTAAAAGCGAGGATCTGACCACAGACATAGAACTTAATGCCTTCCTTTTTCATTAGTTTGATTACTTCAATATTTGGGTTGGAAGTATTGTATTTCTTTTGATACGCTTCTTCATTCAGAAGGCCATAAATAGCACCACCATGAATTACAACGGCTACGTTTAAATCCTTTTGTTTCACCCCGTTCGCAACATTTAGGTTATAAGTTCTGGCCACCTCTTGAAGTGTGCTCATAACGGTAGTTGAATCTTTATGACGGTCTGTTATATCTATAGCTATTTTGTACTCCAAACTTTTGTCGTAGTCCAATATTTTTGTTTTGTTCTTCACTACACCTACCCAAGGATGAAAATCAAATACTGGATATGTCATTTTTCCTTCCAAATGCTCTGGGAGTTGTGCGAAAAGTGAGCTTGAACATGCAATAAGTAGTGTAAGTAGGATTATCTTTTTCATATTGTTTGTTGGTACTAAATAATTCATAAAAATAAACTAATAATCTCTTACTTGAAAAGAGTTATTTAGTTGTCAAAATACTGCGAATGGCACTTGCTTTTAGTAGGCATTCCTCATATTCTTTTTCTGGATCGGAGTCATAAGTAATTGCACTGCCCACTTGGAAGGAAAATTGATTGTCTTTCATATTCAAGAAAATGCTTCTAATGATCACGTTAAAATCAAAATCACCATCAGGCGAAATGTAACCAGCTGCTCCTGAGAAGATGCCGCGCTTGGAGCTTTCATATAGTTCAATCAATTGCATGACTTTGTGCTTTGGCGCACCTGTCATACTGCCCATTGGGAAGGCATTCTTGATGACATCTAAATAAGTCAGGCCATCTCTTGATTCTGAGGTCACAGTAGAGATCATTTGAAATACCTGTTCGAAAGCATAGATCCCAAACATTTCCTCGACTTTAACGGAGCCAGTTTTTGAAGATTTTGCTAGGTCATTTCTAACAAGATCAACAATCATCATGTTTTCCGCCATTTCCTTTTCATCGTTTCGCAATTGATGCTTTAGTATAGCATCTTCTTCATCATCTTGGCCACGCCTCACGGTGCCTTTAATTGGTTGTGAAGTCAGTTTGTTCCCAGCTTTTCTCATGAAACGTTCAGGGGAAGCGCAGACTAAATATTGGTCGTTGAATTTTTGAAAGGCGGAAAATGGTTTTGGCGAAGCTGTATTCAATGCCCAATAGACATCGGAAGGATTTAACGCCTTGATATCACCATAGAATTCTTGGCAAAAGTTAATCTCATAAATATCGCCTTCCTCAATATGTGACCTTAGTTTTTCAACTGATTCTATGTATTCAGTTTTGGAAATTTTGGATTTAATTCTCCCGACATCAATCGGTGCTATTTTTGAATCAATTGTTTTAGTTATAATTTGCCAAATTGCCGAAGGGTTTGCAGCAGTGATAATCACATTATTTTGCTCTAATTCAATTAAAATCTCTGGTTTGAAGAATCCAATGTTGTCAAAATTCTCATGGTTGGAGTGTTCACTTTTTAATAATTCCAACTCATTCTTGAGGTCATATCCTAAAAACCCAAAAACCCAATCGTCCTGATGGAATGCGCCTAGTGCATCAAAGTTAGCATGACTTGGCTTTAGTATTTCTTTAGCACCAATGGCCACTAGTGTTTTGAATGGCTCAAATGGGTAAGGGATATCATTAGATTGGAAAAAAGAGAAATGGCTATATGTATCTGCATATGCCACTGCCTTTTTTAAGAAAGCAGTTAATTCTCCATCATATTTAAATTCTTCTCTTTGCAAACTAGGTGGCAAAGATAGTGGGATGAAGACATAAAAAAAGGGGATGTGCTGAACACCAAAGTTGACCTGCTTCTAATTAATAATCCCGTCAGTTTTTAAAAACCTGACGGGATTATATTCTTTAAAGCCCTGTCGACTAAAAGGGAAGGTTGTTAGTTGCTTTACAAACTTGCTCTTTCTTGTGTTGAAGCTTCAATCACAATACCCACTGTAACTGTATTGTAGATGAATTTATCTTTTGCTTTATCGGCAGCTCCTGCCTCATCTCCATACATTAAACCCCAATCTGTTCTGTTAATGTTAAAATTGGCTTCAGCGTTAACTAGACCATTGGCCACTTTTACATTTGCGGGGAAAGTGATATTCTTTGTTGTTCCTCTCATTGTAAGGTTACCTGAAATGAAATGTGTCGGGTTAGTTACTAAGATTTCACTCTGCGTTGCAGGTGTATTTTCCGTTTCAAATTCTGTATTGTCTGCTGCAAGATTAGCACTACTGAATGCCTCAATACTTGTGATTTCAAAAGTAGCTTCTGGGAAATTTGCAGCATCAAAAAAATCAGCTGACATCAAATGTCCTTCTAGTTTTCCTGCTCCATCTGAACCAGCCATATCAAGGTCCTTTAAAGAATTGATGCCCATTGTGAAATTTCCAGCAACGATTTCATTGCCATTCATTTTTAAACTACCAGCCGTAATATTTATTGTGCCATTGTGTTTTCCAGCTGGTTTACTACCTATCCAAGTCACTACGCTGTTTTCGATATTAAGAGTAAAACTTTTTGCACCGGCCGCAGCAGCTACTTCTTTTGCTTCAGATGTTTCAACAGTTTTTCCTTTCGGGCCACAGGCAATTATTGTGGCTGCTAATGTTAGGAAAAGGAAAGACGATTTAATTAATTTCATTTTTGTTTATTTAGTTGTTACTTGTTTTTTTATTGTTGGTTGAAAACGTTTTTACTTAAGAATTCCGTACGTTTCAGGTGCAAAACTAATTAAGCAAATTAAAAGTTCCATGTATATACATATATTTTTTTAACTATGGCTTTAATCAAAACTATCAAGGGTAAAAAACCAGTATTTGGAAAGGACTGTTACCTGTCAGAAAATGCGACTGTAGTCGGTGAGGTGATAATGGGAGACAATTGCTCTGTATGGTTTAATGCTGTACTAAGGGCTGATGTCTGCTCGATTAAGTTGGGTAACAACTGTAATATTCAAGACGGTGCTATGATTCATGGTACACTAAATCATTCTAAAACGGTGATGGGTGATAATGTTAGTATAGGCCATAATGCAATTGTCCATGGCGCAGCTATTGAGGATAACGTACTTATCGGGATGGGAGCAATAGTGATGGATAATGCTGTAATAAAGACGGGGTCGATAGTGGCAGCGGGATCGGTTGTTTTAGCCAATACAGTTGTTGAGCCTAATGTTATTTATGCAGGGGCTCCTGCTAAAAAGGTGAAGGATGTCGATGAGCGCATGAAAAATGTAGTAGATAAGACGCCTTCCAATTACATCATGTACAGTAAATGGTTTACGGAGCCAGAATCTGAATTATAAAAGGTAATTTATTATTGCCAATGAATAGAAAACGAAGTTTACAAAACAATAAATAAAAATGATTAATAAACCAGCTAACGGAGAGTACAATGCTTTTTATCAGACCTATGTATCCAAAATTGAAAAAGACGATATTCTAGAAGCTTTGCAAGATCAGGCCAAAGAGATTCCAGCATTGTTAAACACTATTTCTGAAGAGAAATCAAAGTACAGGTATGCAGAAGGGAAATGGACTATTGCGGAATTATTACATCATATAAGTGACACAGAGCGAATATTTGCTTACAGGGCCTTTGCCATTGCTCGAGGTGAAAAACAATCATTACCAGGAATGGACCAGGATGAATATGCCAATGCTGCTTTCACTGATAATAGAACTTTCGAAAGCTTGGTTAAAGAATTCTCTGCCGTTAGGGCTTCAACCCTTAGCTTTTTTGAAACGATGGATGATTCAGTGGTTTCAAATGAAGGCTCGGCAAGTGGTTTTCCGATTACGGTTAGAGGCTTAGCCGGAATTATGGCTGGTCATGTTGCACATCACATTGACATATTAAAAGAGCGGTATTTATAACTAGATAGTCTAATTTTACGCAAAGGAAATATCTGTTTACAATTAAGAGAGAATGATGACTAATAAAGGCTTTGATTTAATAGAATTGAATAAACTTCAGAGTCAGATGACTAAATCTGGCAAAAATTATGTGATTATTGAGAGCGATGATAATTCTGATGATTTCAAGAATTTCTTGTTTATTGGAAAACATGAGGAAAGGGATGTTATTTATGATGCCGCCATTTATACTTTAAAAGTGCAACACCATAGTGAGGTATATGAAATTGCAGAGAATGAGGCTTCTATTAAATTTCCTGATTATACAAAATTTGATGCTGAGGGTGAAGAAGTAGATCACTTGGATGACCTAGATGAGGAAGTTGGTTTATTCATGGCAGAGGTCATGGAGGAAATTGAGGATGAAGAGAGGGTCAAAGTGCAAGAGCACATAGACATCGACTTGACCAATGATTTTGGAATAGGCTTAGACGTAGGACTCAATATTGTAATGGTTGATGATGTTGTAATCTCAGATTTCATCACAAAATTCAACGATAATGAATTAAAGTTAGACCCAACTTTTTATGCATTTCAATTGGACCATGACATGGACTAATAGTAACTTATTTAGCAAGTTTAACTAAAGGCCCTACACGGCCTTTTTTTAATTTACATCAAATTAGAATTATGAAATATTTTTCTTTGCTCCTTTTATTCTCATTGTTTTTTACGGTAAGTCTTTATGCTCAAGACATTGAGAAAGCCGCACTCAAGACAAAATTGCAATCCAAGATCGATGAGATTTTTGTGGATTCTCTTGAAGTAGGTATAACTTTTGCCTACAGTTTGCCTGACGGGAATACTGCTGCAGTAGCCGGGGGGTGGGCCAATATGGAGAAGAATGAAAAAATGAATCCTTACAGCAGGATGCTTGGTGGAAGCACTGGAAAGGTATTCTATTCTGTCGTTGCATTGCAATTGGTAGAAGAAGGGAAGATTAAACTGGACACCAAAATATCAACTTATTTAGGAAAAAAAGATTGGTTCGAAAGAATTCCGAATGCCGAGACATTGACAATCAGAAATTTGATGAGACATAGCACAGGTATACCGCGATATGTGTTTAGTGAAAAATTCCAAGCAGATGTTTTAGTAGATATTGACAAAGTTTGGAAACCTGAAGAGCTGGTATCATATGTTTATGACAATGAACCGCTTTTTGCAGCTGGAAGCGACTTTGCCTATTCAGATACTAATTATATAATTCTATGCATGATTATTGAAGAAGTTACCGGTAATGACATATACAAGGAGGTAAACAAAAGAGTTCTAAAAAAAGCAGGACTTAAAAACGTTTCTCCTCAAACAAAAAGAAAGTACAAGGGACTGGTTCAAGGGTATAATGGTAGTGAAGATCCTTTTTTCCCTGGTAATGCATTGGATGAAAAGGGGAAAAGTAGGTATAATCTTCAGTTTGAATGGGCTGGAGGTGGTTTGGTGATCAACTCTTTTGATTTAGCGAAGCTGGGTAAGTTGGTTTATGAAGGTAAAATGTTTGCGCCTGAGTTATTAGAGGAATTTTTTGATGGAAGAGATGCGGGTAGATTAGGAGGCGAATGGGGCCTCGGTGTTCATATAAAAGAAACTCAGTATGGACGAACATATGGGCACAGTGGTTTTATGCCTGGATATTCTACCAACATGGTTTATTACAAGGATCAAGAATTTTCTGTTTGTATTCAGTTGAATTCAACCAAGGCGGATACACGTTCGGTCAGAAAAGTATTTCCAGAGTTGGTTTTAATTATCCAAGATGATATCAGTAAACTCAAATAATTCAGTTTTTTTTGCTTTTTTCGCATAATGCTGAAAATAGCTTGGTCTGATATTTATGCTCAATCACTTCCTGCGAATCATCGTTTTCCTATGGAGAAGTATGTCCTTTTACCTGAGCAACTTATTTATGAAGGCACAATTTCTGAGACCAATCTTTTTGTTCCAAAATCTCTTTCGGAAGTACAGGTACTACGCACACACAATTCTGATTATTGGTTAAAACTAAAAAATCAAAGATTGAGTCGTCAAGAAGAACGTAAAACAGGTTTCCCTTTGTCTGAGGAACTAGTTGAACGCGAGCGAATAATTATGCAGGGGACTGTCGATGCAGCAAAATATGCCCTTATGCATGGAATAGGAATGAACATAGCGGGAGGTACGCACCACGCTTTTACCAATCGCGGAGAGGGTTTTTGTTTACTAAATGACATTGCAATTGCAGCACATGAATTGCTCGAAAGGCAATTGGCCTCAAAAATACTAGTGATTGACCTTGATGTCCATCAAGGCAACGGTACGGCCGAAATATTTAGTCAAGAGTCACAAGTTTTTACTTTCAGTATGCATGGAGAGAAGAATTACCCATTGCAAAAAGAGCAATCAGATTTGGATGTTGAATTAGCAGATGATTCGGATGACAACACCTATTTAGCATTACTTGATTTACATCTAAAAGCTCTTTTTCAAGATTTTGGGCCTGACTTTGTATTTTTCCAGTCGGGTGTTGATGTCTTGGCAACAGACAAATTGGGTAGGTTGGGGATGACAATAGATGGTTGCAAGAGAAGAGACGAAATGGTGCTTTCGATTTGTCATCAACATAAGGTACCCATTGCTGTATGTATGGGGGGAGGCTATTCCGAAGACATTAAATATATTGTTGACGCACATGCCAACACTTACCGTTTGGCACAGGAGATTTTCTTTTGATACAATTCATCATTGTATTTCATTGTTTAAATAACTTTGTTTGTAGTAGAATTAAAAGCCATGATTCATGAAACCAGTGCATAATAAAACTTATTAACGGCGTTGGGTTAATTGGAATCGAAGGGAGAAAGAATGAGAAAGTATATCTTTATTATCTGTTTATCGGCATTAACACTAGCCATTGGTTATAATGTGTCCGCACAAGATTTGGCTCATTCTAAAATTGATTCAGTCAATAGCTCTTATGACGAGCAAAACCCTGTAGTGACTCCTGACGGAAGTAAACTGTTTTTCACAAGATCAGGCCATCCAGAAAATATTGGAGGTGTTGTCGATAAGGGAGATATCTGGTTTGCTGACAAACTGCCTGATGGAAGTTGGTCTACACCTCAACATGCCGGAAGAAAAATTAATCATTCGAGTCTCAACGGAGTAATGGGCTTTTCAAGTACTGGTACAACTATATATTTACTTAATTACTTGGAGATTACTCCAGGCTCAAATAGAGGAACAATTAGATCTGGATTAGCTAAATCTACATGGAATGGCTCTGAATGGGAGCAACCAGAAAGATTAAATGTGACATTTTTCAGTAATAAATCTGAAGAAATGAGTGGGTATGTCACTCCTGATGAGACAGTTATGGTGCTTTCAATTCAGTCCTACCTTACTTTTGGCAATGAAGACCTTTATGTATCTTTTCGACAAGCCAATGGCACTTGGTCACAGCCTAAAAACATAGGCAATGTTGTTAATACGGGATCTCAAGAATGGTCTCCTTATTTAGCTTCAGATAAAAAGACACTTTACTTCTCTTCAAATGGACATGATGGCTTCGGTAGTCGTGATATATTCGTCTCTAAACGTCTAGATGATTCTTGGACTAACTGGACCAGACCTGTGAATTTAGGGGCAACAATCAATACGCCAGGGGTAGAGTTAGGCTATCATATTCCTGCGGCTGGCGGCGATGCTTTCTTTTCAACAACACAAAATAGTGAAGGTTTTGGTGATATTTTTAACACGCCACTTGACGAATCTGAAAAAGTATTGCAGTCAATTGAATTAGTTAGTGCAGTTGTAGCGCCCATCGTTATGCCAGAGTCGGAGATTGAGGGACCTCCAATTGTTGCCATGACAATGCAAATTCTAGATATCAGAACTGAGAGGCCTTTAGAAAAAGCTACAGCCGTCTTTTCTTATGGAGTGCAAGAGAATGTGACCAATCTCGTGGATGTGGCTGACCCTGATAAGAAATTTGTGGTTTCATTTATTGAAAATGAAGAAATTACTGTACGTATTGACGCGGAAGGTTACCTGATTTATCAAGAAAAGTTCATTGCAAAAGCGACTTCTCAGGCTGAGGGAAATGCCTCGGGTGCTATAGAAGGTTTTAGGTTGACACCAAAAGAAATTGGAACAACAATCAAAATAGAGAGCGTGTTATTTAATAGGGCAACCGCGGATTTTTCTAACCCTTCAGCTGCTGAAGAAGAGTTGGACAAGCTGGTTGGATTAATGAACGCCAATCCTACAATGGAGATTCGTCTTGATGGCCATACAGATAACTCTGGGAATAGTAAATTGAACATAAAATTGTCTGAAGACCGTGTAATGACGGTTAAAACATACTTAATTGAAAAAGGCATTTTAGAATCCCGAATCGAAGCGGTAGGTCATGGTGGCTCTAGGCCATTAGGTAGTAATTCAGTGACTGCTTCACGTGTACTCAATAGGCGTGTTGAGTTCGTGGTTATTAAGAACTAATTCATTTTTTTACAGGTACTTGATTTCCTGCTATATACACTGCACTTAGTTTTTTTGTATTTGAAATATCTGCTAAAGGGTTGGCATTAAGTAGTAAGAAATCTGCCCAGTTTCCTTTTTTAATTGCTCCTAAATTTTTAAGCCCTAAATACTCAGCTGCATTGGCGGTGGCCGATTTAATTACTTGCATTGGCGTCATTCCGGCTTCAACCATTAATGCTAGTTCTTCATGCTCAAAATAACCCTGAAAGCGGGCTGGAGGACCGGCATCAGTTCCCATAACGATTTTCACTCCATTATCAGAAAGTATTTTGAGGTTACGCTTTGCGACCTCTAATGCTACTTTATATGCCTTGGCACTTTTACTACTTTGTATACGGTTCTGACGTTCTGGATTGTTCAGTTCATCAATGATTGTGGCTGGAGTTTCCTTCAGGAAAAATGGGTCTGAGAAAAAAGCAGGGGTCGATTCATAAATGAACGTTGACACCTCACGCATTAAGGTAGGAGAATAATAGACATTTTTAGATTTAATCAAATCGATTAGCTCCTGATCAACTTCTTGATCTCTTATGCTATGGGCAATAAAGTCAGTTCCTGCAATTAAGAGGCCTTTGGCATCTTCCAAGTAAAAGAGGTGAGAGGCAACTGGGGTATTGTTTTTATGAGCCTCGTCAATGACAGTAGCATAAATTTCAGGAGACATTTTAATAGAGTTGCCAAGGTTATCATCCACCCTGATCTTAATGAAATCGACAGAATTTCCAGCATTAGTTTGAACAACTTTCCTAACCGCTTCAGGACTATCACCGGTCACAATAGTGCCAGCAACATAAAGCCTGCTCCGGTGTAGATCCATGGTATTTTGCACATTTCTTATATCCAAAGAAGCTTGTTCATCACCACCAAGACTTACTATGGTCGTCACTCCATAGCGTGCATTCAATTCCAAATCTCTAATGACATTTCCTTTAGAATATTGACCACCCTGAAGACCATTGGTTCCTCCAATATGGCCATGGGTGTTAATGAGGCCAGGCATGATAAATTTGTTAGATACATCTATTCGCTCTGATCCTTTTGGTATGCTCACATCTCCTTGAAAACCAATATCAGTTATCAGTCCATCGGTGACCACTATTGTGCCATTATGGATCGGTGACATTCCAGTTCCATCGATGATTGTTGCTCCAATAAATGCTTTAATGACCTTTTCTGAGTCTTGTTCTTTTGGTTGGCAAGAGAATAATGGAAAAACCAGTAACAATAGGAAAGATGATTTAGGCATATTCATAGCTAAGTTTATAAAATCAATGTAATGAATTTGAATGTTTTTAGATTTGAAAATTTGATGATAGGTGAGGGCCTTCATTTAAATCATCTAATTAGGTTTTACTATATTCAGCAATCAACCAGAAATAAGAATGAAAAAGTTAAACTGGCGTTATGCCATTGGGGAGTTTTTAATAGTTGTAGCCGGAATTTTTGTTGCTTTTGAATTGCAAACATTCAGTAAAAGCAGACAAAGACATAAGGATTCTGTAAGTTATCATAAACGATTAATTGCTGATGTTGAATTGGATATAGAGATTTTTGAAAGAACACGGGAAACGTCAAAAAGCATGCTAGGCGTAATTATTAATGGTCTTAATGCTTTGAAATCAAACGATTTACCTGATTCGCTAAAATCCGATTTTGATCATATGATCAATTACTATTATAGGTTCGAACCTGTTAATATGAATGCGACTACTTACAATGAGATGGTAAGTAGTGGCAAGCTTGATTTGATAGAAAATATTGATTTGAGAAGTTCATTAGGTAAATATGCCAATCAAATTGCTGGAATATCTAACCTGGCAGATGTATTTATTGATGGGGTCGAAGAGGTTACCTTCTATATGGATCAATACGTTTACACTAATATTTCCATGGATTCGAATACACCTTCTTCGGAATATGATTTTTCAGCCATGGCTCGCGATCAACATTTAATCAACAGCATGTCTCGGATAGCTGTGAAGTGGAGTGTTGTTAATCAATTTGCTGAATATTCTTTGGATTTGGCAAAACAATTGAAAAACCAGATTGAAGAAGAATTAGAATGACATTGAATATCTTGTCTAAACAATGGGCGGAGTCATTTATTTTAACTTTTTATCGTCCAGAAAAGCCTTTCCACCAGAAATCAAGGCAATACATGCCATGAGAAAAAGTGTTCCTCCATCATCATTATAGACGATTCCTAAAACCAACAGGTGTGTTGTTATTGCTCCAGACATAAGTCCTAAAGTCATTAAACCTCCATATTTCGAAAATTTGGGTACAAAGAGGAGGACTGAAGCAACAAGCTCACCTGCACCAGTCCCAATTCTCATCAACCCTTCTAAATCAGGGTTGCCGAAGAAAAACTGGGTCACGGCAGAAAATAAGTTTTTAGATTCTTGCAATGCTCCTGCGCCACCAAATCCAAATTTGAAAAATAGCGTTTGAACCATAATGAATGCAGCAACTACGCGAGGAGTGTAGTAGTAAAACTTTTTCATTAAGTGTAGATTTGAATTTGAAACAACGTAAAGCCAATTATTAGTTCAACCCATGGCAATGCTAGAAGAAATGAACTTAATTGTAACAATTTACGAAATTGTTGATTTGCTATGAAAAAGTTGTTTGCCTTGATAGTACTAATGAGCGCCTGTACAGGCGCTGCCAATAAAGCAGAAAGGGTTGAACAAGCAGCGTATAAGTTTTTTGAATTGTACAAAACAAGAGATGATTGGCAAGGATTTCAAGATTTATATGCTGAAGACATGATTTTTGAAGATGTGATTTTTCAATACACATTCAACAAGGAAGAATTTATTGGTTTTTATAATTGGCCAGATAGTCTGCTCTCTAAGCACCCTGATTACCCAGAAGTAATGGTGCTTGAGGATTTAGCGATAACTGATAGCTCAGCTGTTGGTAGAGGGTATTTTACGCCGTTTTATTATGCAGGTAATTTATATGACCATCAGGAATATGCCAGGTTTACGATGTGGCTTTACTTTA
>Ga0209223_10000716_pt1 | contig 37983 bp, 30 predicted proteins | sample COG_06_FD_184750 | JGI IMG/M metagenome (GOLD analysis project Ga0209223, IMG submission 184750) | Pelagic Microbial community sample from North Sea - COGITO 998_met_06 (SPAdes) (version 2) | ecosystem: Environmental > Aquatic > Marine > Neritic zone/Coastal water | place: Helgoland, sampling...
TAGCCAATTATTGAGCCTCCAAATACTATCCAAATACTACTAATTTTTTTGTAAAAGTAGGATACTAAAATACTTAAAATCATTATGGTAGAATATTTCCAGTCGAAAAGAAAGGTATATGATAATTTAAGTGTTACAGCAATCATAATTCCAACTGCTCCAGAGTTTATATAACTCAATATAAATGACAATACTTTTGATTTTTTTATAGATGGTATAATTCTAACTAAAATAGCTACAAATAAAAAAGAGGGTAAGAACATTCCTAGACTTGCCATAACAGCTCCGCTAAGTCCATGTAATTGGTAACCAATAAAAGTAGCAGTTGTTAAGACTGGCCCTGGTGTAAATTGACCTACTGCAATAGCATCTAATAATTCTTCTTTGGTTAACCATGCCAATCTTTCAACTAGTTCAGAATCTACATAGGCAATTAATATATAACCACTTCCATAAAGAATAACTGCAATTTTAACAAACACCCAAAATATTGAAGTGCTTGTAATTCCTAAAGTTACAGGTTTAGTAAATAAGAGAAAACTTGGGAAAATTGAAACTAATTTCTTGTCATTTTTTTTGAAAAGATGAATTGAAAGCCCCAGAAAAGCAGTTCCTATTATTAAAATAAATTCATTGATTCCGCATATAGATAAAAAAGCAACAACAAATCCAGAAATAATTAAAGTTCTATTTTTAAATGCTTTTTTAGATAATTTAATGGTTGCCATTAAAATAATACCAATTACTGCAGGTTTAATTCCTAAAAAAAAAGGCTCTACACTAGGCAAACTTCCATATTTAACGAAAAAAACTGCAAATAACAATGTAATTAATACAGCAGGCAGAATAAAAGACAAACCCGCTAATATTAAACCAATATTTCCTCCTCTCACGTATCCACACTGCATAGTCATTTGTGTAGAGTTAGGTCCAGGTATAATATTAGTAATTCCAATAAGGTCTAGAAATTCTTCATGAGACATCCAATTTCTTTTCTCAATGATTTCCTTTTCCATCATGGCAATATGCGCAGCAGGTCCTCCAAAGGCAAAACATCCGAGTTTGAAAAAGACAGAAATAATTTCTAACACAATAAGTAATATTTAATTGTTTGGGATATTATCAACAACAGCCACTCCCAGGTGAACAATTTTCATCATGTAATTTGGATAATGAAACTTTTGGTTTACTATTTGGAATACCGCAGTTGTCCTCAGCCAAACAATTGGTAGTTTTAGACTTAAGAATAAAATTTTCACCATTAAATGACAGACTATATTTTCCAATGGTTGAGTCTTGATACTCTACTTCAATTTCTAGGTCTTCAGAAATTATTGCATTTTCTGCTATCGAGATAATTTCTAAAATATTTTTGGGTTTAAGCCTATGGTTGAAATCATTAGCATGCCACAACTGAAAATTAATTAAATTTTCATTTCTAATTACTCCACCACAATCAATAAATTTTTTATTGCTAAATCCAATTTCGGTGATGTGAAAGTGACTAGGAATAATAGACCCATTTTCAAGTTGGAAATTAACTTTTTCAACTTCAGAAATATGAATTTTAAAATCTGATAATTTCATTTGATTTAAATTTCACCAGCCACAGCTTCGCTTACGTTTATAATATGATCTCCAACTTTTTCGCATGATGAAAACAAGTCATTATACATAATCCCCGGTTGAAATTTATATTCGCCTTTTTCGGCTTGTTCCAAATAAGATTTTCTTAAATCATTTCTTATTTGATTAATTTCTCTCTCATATTTCTTAGCATTTTCTATAGAAATATGACCATATTCAGAACTTAGATTTGTATTCATTTCAGCAAAAGCTTTGTCTAATACGTCTAGCATATTATTTAAATTTTCTCGTTGTTCTGGAAGAAAATAAATTTTATTTTCATCTTTTCTCTCAATAGTCTTGGACATTTGATAGTAGATATCTCCAATTCTTTCTAAGTCGTTTGTAATACTCAACATACTTCTAATTTGAGAGGATGCTTCTTGGCTAATTTCCTGAATTGATAGTTTATCTAGATAATTTGCTACCTCAATTTCAACCCTATCTGTTATTTCTTCATATTTTTTTAGCTTACTAAACATTTTATTTCTTTTCTTTTTGTCTTGGTCATTAAGAAGTATTCTTATAAACTCATTCATTCTTGTTGTTACATGACCAAATTTTGCAACTTCTTTTTTTGCTTCTAAAATAGCTACTTCAGGCAATGCAATTCCAGCAGCACTAATATAATCCAGCTTAAATTCTTCATCAGCTTCCCCTTTAGAACTGACAGTTTTTTCAGCAAATCTCACTAGAAAAGGAACAAACCCTATCAATAATAAAACGTTTGCAGAGTTAAATAAAGTATGAAAAAGTGCAATTCCTTCGTTTGCCATTCCAGTATTTTCAGGATCAAATGCTAAACCATGTGACTGACCAATAAAAAAACCAATTAAGTCAAGGAATAAAGGAATTACTATTAACATCCACGTAACACCAACAATATTAAATAAGGAATGAATTCTTGCAGATCTTTTTGCATGAACATTTCCAATAGAGGAAGCAATTTCTGCTGTAATAGTAGTTCCAATATTTTCACCTAAAACCATAGCACATGCAACTTCAAAAGGAATAATCCCCTTAGAAACCATTGTTAAGGTCAAGGCCATAGCTGCACTTGAAGACTGAATTACAATTGTAACTAGTGCACCTAAGCCTACAAACATAAGGTTACTAATAAAGGGTATGTCTTTATAGTTTACAAAAAACTGAACTAATGCCGAATCTTTATCTAAATTGGGAACAGCGTCTTTTAAAAATTGCAATCCTATAAATAAAATCGCAAAACCAATAATTGCATTTGCGAGATCTTTGGATCTTCTAAATGTCATAAAAAGTAATGGTGCTCCCAAAGCAATCAATACCAAGGCGTAACTGGAAATACTCACCTTAAATCCTAAAAGTAAAACCAACCAAGCTGTTATAGTAGTTCCTATGTTAGCCCCCATCATAACACCTGCTGACTGCCTCAAATTTATTAATCCAGCATTTACCAAACTTACCGTCATCACGGTTGTGACAGACGAAGATTGAACTATTGAAGTAGACATAAAACCTGTAAATACCCCTTTGAATCTGTTAGAAGTAATTGAACCTAACATTTTCCTAAGTTTTTCTCCTGCAGTTCTTTGTAATCCGTCACTCATTATTTTCATTCCGAAAATAAATAGACCCAATGATCCTATAAGGATTAAAAACTTCATAATTCCCCAACCTCTTAAAGTTTTTACTTTGACTTTTTTAGACCATATAACATCATAGTCTTTAGGGTCTAATTTGCTGATATTAGAATTTGTAATTACTCCTAAATAAGCTTCGTATTTTTCACCACCTTGTAAATCTTTAATTTCAAAGTTTGTTTTGGAAATGCTAAAAGGTTCCGAGTATTTCCATTCATTTCCTTCAAATCCCTTTTTGTTCCTTTTAGAACCTATTTTTGTATTGTATTTTATTACTAGATTTTTATTTGATAATGCATCGTAAACATCATAATTAATCCCCCAACTTAAATTAAATCCTTCTTCTTTTGCTTTGGCAATAATGTTATTGAAAGCGGTTTCATTAATACTTAAAGATTCCTGAGAAGGTAAATTATTATTGTTATTGATTAAAGAATCTTGGGACCAAAAATTTGTGGTAAACAGAATGATTGAAATGAAGAAAGTTAATTTATTCATGGGTTTAATTTATCTAATTTTTACAAATTTAATTATCTATTCAAATACTCATCAAGGTGAAGATAAATGTTAATATTGACATAACATTGATTTCTTTATAAGATACTGTTTTACAGTTATTTATGCCTTAAATTTATTTATTAACATAGTCAATTATTCTTAAATTAATGTAGTATTAAATTATTGTTAAGATTGCTCAATTTTAATGTTATTACAATTTTTTTTTATTCAATTTGTTTAAAATAATTACTTAAAAAAATGAAAAAATTTATCGTTCTACTTTTTATTTCTTCCGTTTATTCTGCTAGTTCTCAAGACATAACTAATAATAGGTTTGGTAAGGGTCTTATTAATGTATTTGCAAAAGATTCATCTTGGTCTTCAAAAGTTGCTTTTAGATACCAGACTAGATATGAAGGAAATTATGATTTAGTGGATAGTGATTACACTGGAAGAGCATTTGTTAGAAGAGCAAGAATAAAAGGTAATGGATTTGCTTTTAGCCCCAAAATCACTTACAAATTTGAATACGATGTTGCCAATGGCTATGTGTTAGATGCAGTGGTTAAATGGAATTTTACTGGAAACTGGACAGTATGGTTTGGACAAACTAAACTTCCTGGAAACATAGAAAGAGTATTTTCTTCTCAAAAATTACAACTTGTAGATAGATCTTTATTGAATTCTAAATTCACTCTAGACAGAGATGCAGGTGCTCAACTAAGACACCACTTTAAATTAGGAAATACTTTTTTAGTTAGAGAAATTTTTGCAGTTTCTCAAGGCGAAGGTTTAAACGATAAGTCTAAATCAACTGGAAACGGATACACAGGAAGAATTGAATTACTGCCATTTGGTAATTTCACTAAAAAAGGAGATTATTTTGCTGCTGATTTAAAGCGAGAAAAAACTCCAAAATTAATGTTAAGCGCAACCTATGATTTTAATCAAAATGCAATGCTTTCAAGAGGTCAAAAAGGAGATTATCTTATTGGTGATTTAGAAAATCTTCAAACGCTTTTTATAGATGCCCATTTTAAATACCAAGGATTTTCATTTTTTGGTGAATATGTTGATAGAAAAACATCAGACGGATCTCCATTATTAGAAAACAGTTTCGTAAATGGTGAATCTATAGATGAATGTTACTACACTGGAGAATCAATTAACCTTCAGCTTGGTTATTTAATGAAAAATAATTGGGAAATTGCAGGAAGATATACAAATGTAAATGCCAATGATTTTTATGATAACAATGATCTTAATCAGTATACTATTGGTTTTTCAAAATATGTAGTAGGTCATAATTTAAAAGTTCAAACAGATTTTAGTTACACTACTGAACAAGGCGAGAATGACAAATTACTATTTAGACTACAAACAGAATTCAATTTTTAAATTAAAAGTTTAAAACTTATAATTATATCCAAAACTAAATAACCTACCTGGATTTCTTAATCTAAAATTAAGACTTTCAGAATTGAAAGATTCAAACTTACTTTCTATAGAGTCATTTAAAATATTGTTGATTCTAAAATTTAAAGAGGTTCTTTTTTCTTTTCCAGTTGAAATATTAAAATTAAAGTTTAAACTATGAAAAGGCATAGTGTAGACGTCTGGCAAAAAACCTGTACCTACAATCTCTAATGTTTTTCCCTGAAGATTGTAAAAAAGTCCAGTTTGTATTCCTTTGTCTGGATTTGAATAATTTAATCCAGTATTGACAAGAAACGGAGCTTGTCCCTGAAGAGTTCTATAATTTCCTAAGTCTTCCCCAGTTCTTAGCATATTTTGTCTTAAATTATATTCACTTTCTGAAAAAGACAACTTTGAATTAATAAATGAGGCATTAATATTTAGACTAATGTTTTTAAAAAAGTTATTTATGAAGGATAAATTTTTTCTAATTTCTAGCTCAATACCCGTTATTGATCCAGAACCTAAATTTTTTGGTGTGAAATTTGTTGGTGCAGATTCAAAATAGGTCATTTCTATAGGATCTTTAAAGTTTTTATAAAATAGACTAAATGCAAACATTTGTGAGAAATCTCCAAAGTATTCATACCTTAAATCATAATTCTTTATGTATGAAGGCTGAAGTTCAATATTCCCTATAAAAGTCATATTTGATAATGGGTCGTAAATTTCAGCAATCGAAGCTTCTTTGAACGATGGTCTTGCTGTAGTTCTAGTTGCGGATCCTCTTAAATTACTTTTCTCATCCAATTGTAAAATTAGATTTGCAGTAGGAAATAAGTCTAATTTATTAATGACATTTTCTCTAAGAAAATTAATGCCTTGTTGAGAATTTTTCCCTGAATAATATAGGTCAAATTTCTCAGCTCTTATCCCTAGTATTGTTCTCAGAAAACCAAAAAGTTTTATTTCGTTAGAAAAGTATCCAGAAAAGTTGGTTTTTTCAGCTTTATATCTTCTTGCATCTTCAAATATTGTGGTATTTGGATTTATATATGTTCCTTGATTGCTGCTAACTGACCATAAATTATTGATAGCTAATAAAGAATCTGAAACCCCATTGTAGTTGTTCCAATCTTCTAAAGAAGTATATGTGCTACTCAGTGAATATTGCCCTATTTCAAAGTTTCTCAATTGGTAGCTAGTTAAAACACCAAATTTGATTTTAGATTTATGATCATCCATGCCATATTGTTTGGTGAAATCAATCTTCCCATTTAAATGATTTTCATTTAAAAAACGCCAGATTCTTTTGGGCTCTGTATTTTCTTGAAAACTAAAAACTCCTTCTTCATCTTGAAAAGTAGTAGTTCTTATGTCCTTGTCATGAATTCGTGAAATTGTAGGAGATAATTTCCATTCAGTTTTCAAAGAAGCATCTTGCGAACTATGGGTTCCTTTTAGCAGGAGATTGGTAATACTTCTTTCGGTATATTCTAAATTATCCTTATTAAAATCAATAAAATCTGAAAATCTAGTTTGTTGTCTGAATTTTCCAGATTTTGATTCTCCATTTTGAATATGAAGAAGATTCAATTTATATTTTGAATGATCTGTTCTATAAGAAATACCACCTAGTGAGCTTAATATTATATTGTTAATTCCAATATCTCCTTTTTGTGTTCTGTTGGTGTCAAGTGTGAAAATATTGATGTCTGTATTTTTATTAAAAAAGTTGTTTTCTGCGTTTTGATAAAATTCAGTTTGGTTGCTGTATGAAATGCTGCCTATAACACCAATAGTATGATTTCTTTGACCAATATCAAATTGATTTCCAGATGAATAGCCTAATGAGTAGTTCATAAAACTCTTAGTCTTTATAGCAGACATTTGAGGATTGAATTCTTTTGTAAACTCAGTTACTCTTAAAGCATCTTGTGGAGTTAAGTTAAATCTTGGATCTATAATTTGACTAGAATTGGTTTCACTTGGTAAAGCTCTTTTACCGTTGTCAAAACCTAAAAAATCTGTAGAACTTCCACTGCTGGATAAATAATCAGAATTTAAATGCATTTGAGGATTAAATCCAGTTTTTATTTTTAAAGTTGGATTTTTTTTGGAGGTGAAATCTTTGGTAACAACATTAACTAGACCGCCTGTAAAATCTGCAGGTAAATCAGCACTAAAAGATTTAGTTATTTGAACATTTTCTAAAATGTTGGTTGGAAATAAATCCATCTGAATCGTATTTCTATCTGGATCTAATCCAGGAATATCTATGCCATTTAAAATTGATTTTGAGTATCTATCTCCTAATCCTCTTACATATATATACTTCCCACCCATTAAAGATACTCCAGGTACTCTTTTAATAGCGTTTGCTAAATTACTTGAACCTACCTTTTTAAAGGATTCCGATGAAAGTCCATCCATTAAATTTGCAGATTTTTTTTGCATTTTTAACAGTGATTCTTCCGTGTTTTTTGTATTGGAAACAGAAATTACTACTTCTTCCAAACCAACTGAGGAGGATGATAGAGAAACATTCACCTCTTTTGCATCATTTTTTAAAACTTCAACATCTGTTATTTCTTTGGTTTTATACCCTACAAATGAAAAAATAAGGGTGTATTTCCCTGGTGAAACAATAATGGTGTAATTTCCATCAAAATCAGTTGTAACCCCTTTATTTGTTCCTTTTACTAAAACATTTGCAAAAGGCATTGTTTCATTAAACTCCCCATCTGATACCTTTCCAATTATTTTACTTTGTGAATACCCAATTATACTACTTAAAAGTATTAAAAATGTACCTATTGATTTAATCATATTTTTTAATAAATAAAACTGTCTTGCCAATTTCAAAAGACAGTTAATATTTAGTTATATAAGCTGTTAGTTTTATAATGCTCCTTTTTCATTTGCATATGTCCATGAAAATTCAGAAATATCTGCACCGATATTATTAGCACCATCTCCTACGACTGTACATATCGTTATTCCATCTGATTCAAATGAGGAACCAACAGACGATTTGTCTTTAAAAATTGATCCGTTTGTTAAGTCGGGTGTGAAACAATTATTGCTATCGTAATTTGCGGGACTAAACTCAAATCCTGAAAATGTCAAATTTCCAGAACTAAAGCTTAATGCGTCTGCGTCTGCGTCTAACTCAATATCTTTTCCTATAGTAAAGCCCTTGATATAAATATTTGAATTATTTCCTGTTGCACCTTTTCTATAGTCAGCAATTTCTCCATCGACACCTGTAGCATAACACTCGTTGTTTGTACCAACCAGAGTTAAGTTATTTAATGTGAAGCTCCCTGTTGCAGATCCCTCTGGTCCATCAATTTCTAAAGCATGATCAGATGCATCATTTAAAATCACCATAGAATTAGAAATTGTACCCGCGTAAGCTTGGTCAATATCCAATCCGTCGTCTCCTTGTCCCCAAACTAATAATTCAGAAGCATTAACAGTTCCACCAAAAAATTCTACACCATCATCTACATTTCCGACTACTTCTATATGATTAATTGTAGTTCCATATCCAACACATCCAAGTGTTAATCCATTAATTTCATTTCCCTCACCAATTTCAGCACCTCCGTGTCTTATAGAAACAAATTGTATTACACCTGAATTATCTAAAGGGTCATTCCCACCATATAGCCCATTAGTTTCGGATGCAGGAATACCTTCAATTTGAAACTCTGTTACGTCTCCAGAAAATGATCCAGGTGCATTTCCTAAAATTAATAATCCGCCCCATAGACCTCTTACATTTTCTGACAAAGATGACCCAGAGTTGGCCCCAATTGTAATATCGTCTGATTCTGATGTCATTATGATAGGAGAGCTTTCAGTCCCTTGAGCAAATAGTTTTCCTCCTCTTGCAATAACAAGTGAAGTTGCATTAGCTCCGGTTCCTGCCTTAGACTTAATAATAGTTCCAGCTGGAATAGTTAAAGTAACTCCGTTTGGGACAATTACTCTACCTTCCATAGACCAAATGAAAGAAGGATCTAATGTTTTATCAGATTTTAATGTACCTGTAAGTAGAAAATCCTCTTGAATATATTCACACCCACCATCGTCTTTATTTGCTTGTGAATTATAATTAATAGCATTAGGGTCAGTACAACCTTTCTTTTGACAACTGCAAATTGTTATGCAGATTATAATTAAAATGGTAGTTAATTTCATATTTTTCATTTTTATTAATTCAAAGTTTATTTTTAGTTTTAAATTGTCTTAAACAAAGGAATATAATGTTGACCATATCTTTGTTTTTCTAATAGTTATTAAACTTTTATTTATATGTTAAGTCCATGTTAAATCATATTAAATAAATGTAAACAGATTTAATTTTTTAATGTTAATTTAATGTTCTAGTAACCTTGTATGGATTTCAATAAAATAATTTAGATGCTAAATAAAAATGAAGTAAAACCGATGCCAAAAATTCTACTTGTAGATGATGAGCCAGACATTATTGAAATAATTCAATACCATTTGGAAAAAGAAGGTTATTTAGTTAAAACCGCTTCCAACGGTATTGAATGTTTGTCTATTGCAAAATCATTTGTTCCTGATTTGATTTTATTGGATGTAATGATGCCTGAGATGGATGGTATTGAAGCATGTGTAGAGTTAAGAAAGGAAAATGTTTTAAAAGGGACTATAATTGCTTTTTTGACAGCAAGATCTGAAGATTATTCTCAAGTTGCTGGACTAGATTCAGGAGCGGATGATTATATAGCTAAACCAATTAAACCAAGAGTTTTATTAAGCAAAATTAAAGCCTTACTCAGAAGGTCAAGTCTTAACCAAGTTATAAAAAATGACAAAGTTTCTCTTGAAATAAATAGAGATAAATATATTGTCATATGTGATGGTAAAGAATTCACTTTGCCAAAAAAAGAATTTGAACTTTTAGCACTTCTTTTCTCCAAACCAGGAAATGTTTTTACAAGAGAAGCTATACTAGCTAAAGTATGGGGAGATGATATTATAGTTGGCGACAGAACTATTGATGTTCATATAAGAAAATTAAGAGAAAAAATAGGCAGCCAATACATTAAAACAGTAAAAGGAGTTGGGTACAAATTAAAGTTGTAACATTTTTCTAAATTCATTTAGTATTACACTAGTTGCTCCCCAAACTATTTTATTATTTAAATCTAAATAAGGCACTTCAAAATTCACATTTCCACTACTTTTCTTAAAGCTCATCTTCTTAATCTTAATTACATCTTTTTTGAATAGTTCTTCAATATTTACTTCAATTATTCGTTTAACCTCCCTTTCACTAGCTTTGAAAACTGGTGTAAAATCACAATAGCCTACAAAAGGATAAATTAAAAAGTTACTCGGAGGAACAAATACTTGTGTTAACTCACCAATAATATTAATGGAAATAGAATCAACGCCAATTTCTTCCATAGTTTCTCTCAAAGCAGTTTCTTTCATAGATTCACCACTTTCATTTTTACCACCTGGAAAAGATATTTGGTTGCTATGTGTGCCTTCGTACTCTTGCCGTTCAATTAAACAAAAAAATGTTTTGCCATCCCTAGGATAGATTAGTAATAAAGTACTGGCAATCTTTGGATTTTTATTTTTATAATCTAGCTCTATTTCATTTCTATATGGAGCCAATTCTTTATGCGCCTGTTTACCAGGTAGTGGAAGATCAAACGCCTGAAAAATTATATTTATCCTAGTTTTAAAATCCAATAAAAATAATATTAGTTACAAAGATTGTATAAATATCAAAACTGAAATGCTACTATGCCAATTTGTTTTCTAATTTTGAATAATATATGAAAGAACTTTGGTCATCTAGTGTATTTTGGAGAGTTTTAATAAACTCAATCGGTGTAATTTCAGTTATTCTTGGTTTTTGGTTGTTGGTTAAGCTAATTAAGTTTATCTATTCTCTTAGAAAAAACAAAAATCTAAATGCTAAGAATTACATTGACCTACTGCCAATTCCAAGTGAATTTATAGGAGACGTTCAAATAGGAATTACTTTAAACAACGAACAAAACATAGACTTTAATATTTTAGATAATAAAGAAAAGCAATTGGAAAATATTTACAATGGAAATATTGAAAAAGGAGAGAAGATTTTTAAAATAGATTCTCTTAAATTTAAAAATGGCGAATATTTCATTTCAATTAAGACCAATCACCAAAATATTTTAAGGAAAATTTTAGTTGATAATTAATTGTATTTTTACCTAACTAATATCTCTGTTAATTAAATAGAAAATTGAATTCAAATTCTAAAATATCTCTCAGTGTAAATAGTGAAACAGGATTTTTAAAATCGGTTGTTTTGGGAATTCCTAACGATATTGGTCCAGTTCCCAATATTGAAGAATGCTTTGATCCTTCCTCTATCTACCATTTAGAAAATAAATCTTATCCTACTGCGATAGATATCTCAAAGGAGATGGCAGATTTTTTGGAAGTATTAAATAAGTACAATGTGGAGGTTTTAAGACCAGAAAACATTCTAAATCTTAATCAAGTTTTTGCTAGAGACCTAGGGTTTGTTATACATGACACTTTCTTAATTTCCAATATCATTGAAAATAGATCTAATGAAATTCCAGCTATTGAACATATTATAAACCAAATTAGTTTTGATAAAGTTTTAAAGATTGATTCTAATTCAAAAATTGAAGGCGGAGATGTGACTATTTTTAAAGACCATGTTTTTATTGGAGCTTCTAACCCAACAGATTTTAATAAATATAAAGTTGCTAGAACCAATTTTGAAGCAGTAGATTTTATTAAAAATAATTTTCCAAATAAGAAGGTTATGGGTTTTGAACTATTTAAATCCGATACCGACAAGAACGAAAACACCTTACACCTAGACTGTTGTTTTCAACCTGTTTCCAACGATTTAGCCATAATAGCACCTGATTCTTTTAAAAATAAAAGAGATGTTGGTTATTTAGAAGAATTAATCGGCAAGTCTAATTTGTTCTATCTATCTAAAGAAGAAAAAAACAATATGCATTCTAATATTTTTTCGATTTCTCCCAAGGTAGTAATATCCGATAAAAGATTTTCAAGATTGAATAGTTGGTTACAACAAAAAGATATTCTAGTGGAGGAAATAAATTATTCAGAAATATCTAAAATGGGAGGTTTGTTTAGATGCTCCACTCTTCCATTAATAAGAGATTAATGTCGCAAATAACAAATAGTATTTTAATGATTAAACCAACGGGCTTCACTTACAATGGGGAGACTGCAGAAAATAATCATTTTCAAAATCCAATAACTACCCAAACCCAACAACAAATATCTGAGAATGCTCTTAGAGAATTTGACAATTTGGTTTACAAACTAGATACTAAAGGGGTTAATCTTACTGTGCTAGACCCTAAGGACAATCACCTAAATCCAGATGCTGTCTTTCCCAATAATTGGTTTTCTGTTCATAAAGACGGAACTAAAGTTCTTTACCCAATGTTCGCCAAAAGTAGAAGAAAGGAAAGAGACTTAGAAATTTTCAACTTACTAGAAAAGAATTTAAATTTTAAAATTAAATCTACTGTTGATTTAACAATCTATGAGCAAGAGAATCTATATCTAGAAGGAACAGGAAGCATGATTTTAGATAGAGAAAATAAAATAGCTTATGCTGCTTTATCGGAAAGAACTTCCAAAAAAATTTTGGTTGACTTTGGTCAGAAAATGAATTACAATATTGTTCACTTCAATGCTCTTCACACAGTTAACCAAATACAGTCACCCATTTACCATACCAACGTAATGATGTGTCTGGGAGATTGTTTTTCTGTAATTAGTTTAGAAACAATTTATGACCAACTGGACAAGGTTAAGGTTTTAAATTCCTTAGAAGAAACTAACAAAGAAGTTATTGAAATTACCGCTAATCAAATGAATAATTTTGCTGGGAATATGCTACAAGTTATTGGTGCAAATAACTCTCCAATTATTGTTATGTCACATTCTGCTTTTGAATCTCTCAATAAAAGTCAGCTTAAAAAATTAGAGAAGTTTGGTGAAATTGTATTTTCTGATCTTTCTACAATTGAAAATTATGGTGGTGGAAGTGCAAGATGTATGATGGCAGAACTTTTTTACTAAAGCTTACTTAAGTCAAATCCAATTTTTTATTTAAAATTTTCTTAGTTAACAGATAGACAACTGAAAAAATTCCAAATATTGAGATTAATATAATAGGTGATAAATCTTTTTCATAATTCAAAAGCCAAGTTATATTTATAAGGGCCTGAATGGAGAAATAAATTGAAGCAACAAGTAAATGAGATAATTTATATTCATTAACCAGTAACTGATAAAGATGTTTTCTATGCGGGTGAAAAATATTTTCTTTTGCCAATAATCTTTCTACAATAGTCCATCCAGAATCCAAGAAATAAACTAAAAACAAAATTAAAGGACTTAAACTATTGGTTTTGAGTATTAAAGTAATTGTTAAAACTGCATATATAAAACCCATAGTTATTGCACCAACATCTCCTAAAAAACAAACTGCTTTTTTCCTAATATTAAAATATCCGATTATTAAATTAGAAAGTATAACTATTAATAAGAAATTGCTGTCTGTAAAAGCAATAATATTAGCATTTATTATATAAAATGAAATTAAAAATGACAAGGAGTATAATATAGTTAACCCATTTATCCCATCCATAAAGTTCAAAATATTAATGCTGCTAATAATGAGAAAAAACATCAAAATAAGTAAATACCATTCTAATCCATTATAGCTTCCAGTAGAAAGAAAATATCCAATGGTGAGACATTGAAAAATTAATTTAATCTTAAAATCAAGGTTTTTCACATCGTCTATAAACCCCATTATTCCCAAAAGAAGACAACAAATGATAATACTTGGCATGTTGAAATTGGAACTAATCATATATATAACCAATGCTATTAAATAAATTATACCACCACCTCTCTTGGTAACAACTAGATGAGAACTTCTAGAATTTGGTTGGTCGATTATGGACCATTTTTCAGCCATCTTTAAATAGATAATTATTCCAATAATTAATACTGCAGCAATTAAAATATAATATGCGATTGAATACACTTCAACCATTATTCAAAGGATGAGATTAATAGTTCTGTTAAATGTGAAAAAGTATGGTTTTCTTCGACATATTTCTTGCCATTTTTGCCCCATTCTTTTAGCTTTTTATCTTCTGTTTTAGAAATTTCAATTACTGCATTGGCAATTTCTTTTGGGTTTTCCGGTGGAATACTTATTCCAGCGTCAGCTATTTCAACAAAATCATTGATAGTATTTACCGAGTGAATAATTGGTTTTCCTGCATACATATAGTCAAATATTTTATTTGGACTAATACCAAATCTGTATAGAGAATGGTTGTGCCAACCTATATAACAAACATCGAAAAAAGAAATTGCAGATTGAATTTGACTTTTATCAATTTGTCCTAAAAAAGAAACATTGTTTTTTACATTATTTTTTAGTTTTTCTAAATGTTGCCCTTTTCCAAAAATTACAAAGTGAATATTTTCATTGTTTTCTAAAAGATTGCTTGCCTCAATTAAATATTCCATTGCATTAGATGCACCTAATGATCCAGTATAACCAACAATAAATTTATTTTTTGGAATTAAATTAGAAATGCTTTTATCTAATTCTTTAGATTTTTTCATTTCCTCTACATTAAATCCATTAGGAATATGTACGAATTTATCTTTCTCCATACCTCTACTTACCATATGTGGTTTTGCATTAGGCAATAATGAAATTACTTTATCTGCTTTTTTGTAGGCAAATTTTTCAAACCATCCAAAAAATAAAACAAGTGGATTTAATTTAGAAAAGCCTCCAATCTCTATTAAGCTAAGTGGCCAAATATCCCTTACTTCAAAAATTAATTTTGCTTTGTATTTTATAGACCATAGGTAAGCATTAATTATTGGAACTGGGGAAAGAGAAGATACGATTATCACATCCGGATCCTGTAGCTTTTTCTTAGGAAGTAAAAATAGATTAAGCATAAATTGAATCATCACTAGTACTCTGCCAATACTTTGAGATCCTTTGTATTTTGAAACTTTCACCCAAGTAAAAGGAATTCCATCGACATTCTCCAAGGTGAATTTTCCTTTTGTTACAGGAAGTTTATAGAATAAATGAGAATAAGAAGCACTAATAATATGGGGATGATGTCCTTTTTTTTTTAATTCCTTAGCAAAATACCAAGACCTAAAGTTCATCCCATGAACCTTTGATCCGCAATACTGGTTTATTATCCAAATATTATTTTTCATTGGTCTGTATTTTGAAACTCACCCTTAACCATTATTGTTTTTAAGATTTGCGATTAAAAATTTTAATGCCAAAGATATCGAAAGAATGTAAAAAATACTTTGTACAATAGTTACTAGGTACAGAATCTGATTTTTTTCATTTAAAAAGTAATGCCCTAATACCAATGTTATTATTATTAATAATAAATGGAAAACATCAAAAAAGAAAATTTCTTTTTGTTTTTCTAATCTTATAAATATATAGGATAGGGAAGAGGCAATAAACATAATTGCCATCCAAGGGCTAATTACTTTAATTGCATCCATTAGTCCAGCCCATTTATCCCCAAGAATTGAAGTTAATATTGAGGAAGGAGTTACCACTAGAATAATCCACCCAATTAGGGTAAGGATGAATAATCTTTTCAGCCAATAGGTATAAGATTTATACAATTCTCTAGGATCTTTTATTTGAGCGATTTCATTGTAATAGACTTGTGCGAATGAGGATGAGAACATCATAATTAGTAATCCAAGATATTGAATAGCTGCCGCAAGTAACCCACTAAATCCAGCCCATTTATCCCCAAGAATTGAAGTTAATATTGAGGAAGGAGTTACCACTAGAATAATCCACCCAATAAGGGTAAGGATGAATAATCTTTTCAGCCAATAGGTATAAGATTTATACAATTCTCTTGGATCTTTTATTTGAGCGATTTCATTGTAATAGACTTGTGCGAATGAGGATGAGAACATCATAATTAGTAATCCAAGATATTGAATAGCTGCCGCAAGTAACCCACTAAATTTTTCTCCGTAATAGTGGGTGAAAAATATTAGCGTAATTAGATTGATTGAGTTCCCAACAAATACCCCTGGAGAACTGAACCAAATGAATTTCTTGTGTTTTTGAATTAATTCTTTTTCTAAAGGTTTATTTTTTTTAATCCAATTATGATTTTGAAAATACTTTCTTACATAATTTATATTGCAACTCACCAAGCCAATTAATCTTCCAATCACAAGTCCAGTAAAATTAAAACTCAATAAACCAGTAACTATTTGGGCTATACTACCTGAAGTACTATGAATAACTCTGGAAGTTGTTATGGTGAGAAAGTTTTTTGATCTAGTGAAAAATTGTCTTGAAATTTGAATGATTCCATTAGAAAAAATAGCCAATGGCATTAGAATTATCAAAAGCCACTCGTATTGAAAAACTTTTATTTCATTAATAAAATAGAATGTAAAAACAAATCCTCCAATTATAGAAACAATTACAGCGTATTTTAAACAAATTCTTAATAAAGAGAGCGCTCTATTGTCTTCTCTCTCTAAAATAAGCCCACTTTCAAGTCTAAGAGCAGCTACACTACTAAAAACTGCAGCAAATTCGAAGAACAATCTAAATGGAGCATATTCCTCTGGGCTGTAAAAGTATCGCTGTAAAATAATTATAGCACTAAAGTTGATGATCTGAGCAATTGTAGTACCAGAAAATATTGTTAAAACATTTTTTAAAAATTGATTTTTTTCTGATTTATTCAAGTTGCTAAATATTTTTTATTGAACCATTGGAAGAAAAAGATAGTATTAAAAAAAGCAAAGAAAATAACTCCGCTTTGTGTTTCAAGAACGGATTCCGTCATAAAGTTTAAAATCATAATGGCTAAAAATAAAGCGTATATAAAATCTTTTTGTTTTAAAGAAGCGTACAACATCCCAAAAGTAAAAAATGCTAATATTAAAAAACCAAAAATACCATGGTCTAGTAAAACTTGTAGATACTGATTATGAGAGTTGTAATTTTTCTTATACATATAATCGTAACCATCCTTTTTATATTGTTCTTGAAGTACTTTTTTACTCAATCCTGTACCATATCCAGTTATCCATTTTTCTTTAACTAGTTTTAAGGAAGTAGACCATGTTTTTTTTCTCACCAATGTTGAAGATCTTACTTTTTTCTTTTCATCTTTCTCAAAGGTATTGGTAATAATCTCCCTGAATCGATTTTGAATAGTTTCATTTGTGTAAATCACTGTGGAGAACGGAATCATGAGAACTAGAAAATATATAAGTGCTTTATTACTGATTTTTTTGCTGTAAAAGATGTAAGAAATAAAAAATAGATGCACTAATATGTTGGTTATCCAACCTGTCCTGGAAGATGCAATTAGTATGAAAAAAGATAGGAAACTTATTATTACAAAGCTAGAGTTTTTGGGAAGTTTTAAATCTTTAATAGGTTTTAAATTATTTAAATATATTAACCCAATAACAAAATTTAAGTACATAGTGAAATATCCAGGATGATGAAACAAGGATATTGAAGTGTATTTGATGGCATTTAGATCATTTAATAAAAAGTAGGATACCGTAACGTTAATAACACAAATTAAGGTAGCAGTTAAAGAGCCGTATATAAAAAATTTTAGAATTCCTGCCAAATTAATTTTGTTGGATGGATAACCAATTAAAATTAGAACGGGGAGTATAAATAGTGTGATTTTTGTAATAAGATTTCCTAAATATTCATCGATTTTATTTAACAATAACAGTTGAATAAATGGAAGTAACCACAAACTTACAATACTTAACTTAATCCAGTTTTTTTTGACTTTAAGTTGGCTATAGTCCCCATAAATTAAACATGCAATAGAAAAGATAACCATAAGAAAACGAACTGTGGTTTTTTCTAGTGGAAGAAGAAAAGGAATCAATAGTAAAAGAAAGTTTAAAACTCTTATTTTATTGAAATATTTCACAATTGAATTTGTCATTAAATAAATTGAGTTTTTCTAGTTAGCAACCAAGTATTTTATAAATATTAATAAGTTTAAATTCCTCATTTTTCCAGTTGTATTTTTCTTTTACAAGACATCTTCCATTATGTCCCATTTCTTTTGCTTTTTCTGGATTTGTTAAAATAAATTCTATTGCTTTAGCAATCTCATTGGGGTTTTCGGGATCAACACATATTCCACAATTATTTTCATCTATTATATCCTTATATAGTTTGAAATTAGATGTGATTACAGGAAGACCAATGGCCATATATTCAAAAATTTTGGTAGAATACGATTGGGTATAGTTGCTTATTGGCTTAAGAATACTCAAGCCTATTTTTGAATTTTGGGAATATTTCAATCCTTCGATCAAGGGCAAAGTTCCATAAAGTTTAAAGTTTGCTTTTATTTCTTTAAGTTGCTCATTGTCAATTAAAGTTTTCGCAAATGGACCGATAAAATGTGCGAAAATATCCGGTATTTTCAGTTTTAAAATTTTCAATGACTGTATTAAAACATCAAATCCTCTATTATTGGATATTCCACCAATGTAAAATATTTCATTTTTTGTTCTATTCTCAGAATAAAATTTTTTCAAATGATCTATTTTAGGCATGTTTAGAACAGTAACTAAATTTTTATTCAAAGACGAATAATATTTTTTGTAGGAATGCTCAGCAATTATTAGAGCATCAAATTTTATTAGTTTTTTTATTTCATAAAGTCTATAAATTTTAGAAATTATTTTTCTTAGAATTTTTGGAATATATTCTTTACTTAAGATTTGTAATGCAATATTTTCATGAATATCAAATATTACTTTCTTACCTACTTTTTTTAATTTTAACCCTGTTCTAATTAGTTCTGGATCATGGAAATGATAAATATCGCAATTTAGTTCTAATGCTTTTTTATATACATCATTAGTCGTTCTAAATATTCTTCTAAATCTATTTTTTTGTTTTCCCACATCAAAAATTGAAATATCATCTTTGATTTCATTTCCAAGACCATCTGCTATTACCAAGCTTACCAACCTATTATCACTTGCCAACGACTGGCATTGCTTATAAAAGATTCTTGTGTCAAATCTATGGTGAGCAGAACTTAAATGACAAACTTTAATCATGTTTTTGGCTTTAGTTCTTTAAAGTGAAAAATAGAAATTGCATACAGAGCAAAAAGCACTCTTAAATCCACAATTGAAGAGGACTTCATCGCATTCAAAAACAGAATAATCACTGCTAAAAGTGCAAAGTTTGTTAAAAAACTTTTAAATATTTTAATATTTGTCAATACTAAGCCCAGCATTATTAGTAGTCCAATTATCCCAAGCTCAAAGAAAATTTCTAAAATAATGTTGTGTGGATAAAGTCTTTTGTCTTCATTACTAAACTCATTAGAAAAACTTCCTAAGCCATAACCTATGAGTACAGATTTTGAACTTTTAAAAATATTTTCCTTTGAAAAAATAAAATATTCTAATCGTTTATTAAAAGAATAATTGTTGTCTTTAGTAGAAAGTTGGTAGTCGTTTTCTTCAAAATCAATTTCGGTATTTGAGGATAAAACTTCAAACCTATAAACGGTTCTTTTTATTATTTCTTTGTAATTACTAGAGGTTAAATAAAATGCTCCGTTTATAAACAGAATTACTAAAACAGATTTTATTAATTGTAATAGTATTTCTCTGTCAATTTTTTTAGTTATTACAAGATAGATACTTAAAAGAGTAAGAGAAAACAATGCCATTATTATAGGGAATCTCCCAGCAAATAAAAGAATTAGATTAATGGATACTAGTAAAAGATAGATTATTCTTTTATCATTTTTAAGATGAAAAGCTAAAAAAATATTTGCCGCAAAAAACTGTCCTAAAGTAAGATACCAACCTTGGATATATACTTCATTGAAGTAAGCATGGAAAGGGAAGTTTTTTGAAAGTGAGTTGGGGTTGATGATGAAAAAAAATAAACTAAAAAACAAAAGAAAAAAGGAAAAATACAACGTAAATTTCTTAACATTTATTTTATTAATAATAAGCACCGAATAAAAGGCTAAAAAGTTGGTTCCTAAAGCTATAAGCTTATACCAAACATAATTTTCAGAGGAGGTGTAAATGGTAGAAAGAGAGCACCAAATGAAAAATAAAATTAAAAATACATGCTTTGTGAATTCATTTTTAAGTCTTTGAATAGAATACTCTTTTTTCACCAAAACCATAGTAACTAATAGTCCTCCAAAAATTAATGTGAATGGAATTGAAGTAGAATTGTCTCCAGAAAATGAGAAAAATAAACTTTTAAACATTCCTGATAAAAGAAACAAAACTAGAAATAGTTCGATATCTATTTTTCTTAAAAAATTAACCACTTATTTAGTATAAGATTTAGTCTCTATAACTAATTTAAGTAATCTTAAGACATATAATTTTACCCAAATAAGATGTTACAAACATCTCATTAATGAAATTTATAAAATAGATTTTTTGAAATTTTGAATTTAAGAATTGATTTTAAAGTAATTCCAATACCATTCTATAGCAGAATTCAACCCTTGTTTTAAATTATGAGTAGGCTGATAGTTCAATAATTTTTGTGCTTTTTCAATGGATGCTAAAGAATGTTTTACATCTCCAATTCTTTCAGGACCATTTTTAATTTCAATATTTTTTATTTCAGAATCAAATTCAGAAAGTAAGTCTCTTAAATTTTCAACCAATTCTTTTAAAAATGATTGGTCTCCACAAGCTACATTGTATACTTGATTTAATGCATCTGGATTATTGGTAGTAGCAGCCAATTCATTCGCTTGAATAACATTGTCTATATAAGTAAAATCTCTACTTTGTGACCCATCTCCATGAATTACAGGTTCCTGATGATTAATATATGCTTTGATAAATTTTGGTATTGCTGCTGCATATGCACCATCTGGATCTTGTTTTCTTCCAAATACGTTAAAGTATCTCAATCCAATAAGTTCTAATCCGTATAGATTAGAGAATACTCCAGCATAAAGTTCATTTACATATTTAGTTACTGCATAAGGAGATAAAGGCGAACCAATTTCATTTTCGATCTTTGGAAGTTTTTTTGAATCTCCATAGGTCGATGAACTTGCGGCATAAACAACTCTTGAAATATTTTCTTTTTTTGCTGCCCATAAAATATTTATAAAACCGTTGATATTAATATCGTTGGTTTTTAATGGGTTCTCAATAGACCTTGGTACGGAACCTAAAGCTGCTTGGTGTAGAATTACATCAATATTATTACATGCTTCCATACAATTTTCTAAATTGGTAATATCCCCCTCTATCATTTTAAAGTTTGGATTGCCTAGAAAATTTTCTACATTTTCTTTTTTCCCAGTGATGAAATTATCTAAACAAGTAACCTTATTGTTTTTATTCAATAAGTATTCTATAATATTACTTCCAATAAATCCTGCTCCTCCTGTTACAAGTACTTTTTTATTTTCTAACGACATAAATTATTTCTATTAATCTTCTAATTCATTTCTAAGATTGATAATTTCTTTGCTTAGTTTTTCAATTTCTACTGAATTATTTTTAGTAACCGAGTCATTGGCATATTCTAAGGCTGTCATGGCCAATAAATCTTGCATATCATTTACTGCATAATTCTCTTTTAAATTTTTAATATTATTTTCAATTTCAGAAACAGATTTTCTTATTTTCTCTTCATCTTCTCTGTTAATTGTCAATGGATAGGTTCTTCCTCCAATTACTACCTTAATAGAAAGTTCGCTCATGTTTTATTTATTTAGTAGTGCAATACATTTGTCAATTTCTCTAACCATTTCATTAATCATTAACTTCACGTCTTTGGTAGATCCAACCTCGTTTCCATCAATTTGACTTGCCAATTTCAGCATTTTCACATTTTCATTTAAATCAGAAATTTTATTTTTAAGATGGGTTATCTCTTCTCCTGCAGAAAGAAAATCTTCATTCAATTTATTATTCTCTTGAATTTTTGAATTTAATTTTTCTTTTAAACTTTTTATGAAACTTCGGATTTCATTTAATGCAGATATTTCTTTTTCCATTGGACCAAACCATTTATACAAAGTTAGTAGCTAAACTGAATTATTCAAATTTAAAATTAATTGTGAATAAAAAACTAATTTTGTAACACCATGTTTATTTAATTATGACAAGATTTGTCTAATGAATTTCTTAATTAGATTTTTATTTTTATTTACTGTTTTTTTTTCGCTTTTATCCATTATTTCTCAAGAAAAAAACAAGTATAATTTCAGACCTCCAATAGGTATTCCAATTCTACTTTCTGGAAACTTTGGAGAATTGAGATCTAACCATTTTCATACTGGTTTAGATATTAAAACCAATGGAAGAATTAATTATAGAATTTACTCTATTGATACTGGTTTTGTGTCTAGAATTAATGTTTCTAAGAGGGGGTATGGCAAAGCGATATATGTAGCTCATCCAAATGGTTTTACTAGTGTTTATGCTCATTTAGATCATTTTCCAGAAAAAATAGAAAAGATTTTAAGAAAACGCCAATACGAACTTCAAACAGAAACTTTAACTTATTATTTAGATTCTTTAGATATAACAGTTTCCAAAGGTGAAATTATTGCATATTCCGGCAATACAGGTGGATCTTCAGGACCTCACTTACATTTCGAAATTAGAGAAACTAAGTCTGAACATCCTATTAACCCAGAGTTATTTAATTTTGATATTGCAGACAACAAGCCTCCAGTAATTAATAAATTGAAACTTTATTCATTTTTTAACTCTAATGGTTTAGATAGTTATTCTTCAAAAGATTTTCTAATTATTAAAAAAAACCAGAATTACCATTTGAAATACGATAGCATCATTTACCTAGACGGATTAAGTGGATTTGGCTTAAAATCATCAGATTATTACAATAATAGTTCCAACAGATGTGGTGTATACTCTATAAATATGTATGTAGATAAACAACTTAAATACCAACTAAAATTTGATGAAATTGATTTCGAAACTAATAGACAAACAAATATTCACAAAGACTATAACGCCTACGAAAAGCAAAGAGAGAAAATCCATAAAATGTATATTCATCCTAACAACGAGTTACAGATTTACAAAAAGAATATTGGCAATGGGTTGATGTGCTTTCAAGATACGTTGATTCATGAAATTCAAATCGTTGTTGGAGATATTAAAAACAATATTTCTAAATTAAAATTCTATGTCAAAAATAAATCACTTAGTAATTGTCAAAATGATTTTTCATTTCAGCAAAAACAACCAACTAATGTTTACTCTTCGGATAGTACGATGTTGGTGGTGATGGATACCAATACACTTTATGATAACTTTCCAATCTATCCAATTAAAAAACAAGGTATATATACTTTTAACAATCCCAATGTTCCCCTAAAAAGAAAGTTTATTTTATCTATCAAGTTGTCTAAAAATGCACCATCAAATAGAGATAAATTATTTATTGGAGAATTGACAAAAAACGGGAATATTATTAATAAAAATGCAGATATTTCAAAGGATTGGATTTCGGCAGAAGTCAATAAGTTTGGAAGGTATAAAATATTTACAGATACAATTCCTCCAAAGATCAATCACTTAGGAAATAACTTTCAAAAAAATATAAATCAAGAACTTGTTTTTAAAATAATTGAATTAAAAAGTGGTGTTGATCAATACAATGTTATTATTGACAATAAATGGGTTCTTTCCAATTTTAGCCCTAAGAGCAATAGACTAAAAGTTAGTTTGGATAAATATACCAATGTTTTACCTGGAAATCATAGCTGTAGAGTCGAGGTTTCAGATGAAAGAAAAAATAAAACAGTTTTAGAATTTGATTTCAAAGTAAATTAAATATTAACATTCTTTAAATTATTATTAAATTTTACCTTATTAACATTTAAAATGTTTTTCTTTAATGTAAATGTCTAAAAAGAAACAAAAGAAAATATTTGTTCTAGATACGTCTGTAATCTTACATGATCACCATTCTTTACATTGTTTTGAAGAAAACGATATAGCTATTCCAATTACTGTTTTAGAAGAATTAGACAACTTTAAAAGAGGAAATGATACCAAAAACTTTGAGGCAAGAGCATTTATAAGAGTATTAGACAGATTAAGCAAGGATTTCACACTTCAAGAATGGGTGCCTATCAATGGAATAGAAAGCGGTAAGTTTAAAATAATCATGGAAGATGAAAGTCTTACTACTAATGCTGTCAACATTTTTGGAAATAAAAATGACCATAAGATTTTAAATGCTGCTTTAAGTCTTAAAATTTCAAATAAAAAATCTAAGATAATTCTAGTCTCCAAAGACATTAATTTACGTCTGAAAGCAAAAGCATTGAACATTACCGCTGAGGACTTTGAAACTGGTAAAATTGATAGGGATAGTACCCTTTACAACGGCAAACAACTAATTGATGAAATAGATTCTAATTACATAAATAAGCTTTATAAAGATGGTTTAACACAAGATTTGAGTGTATTGAAAAATAGAATTATTTCCAATGGCTTTTATATTATGAAAAACGGTAAAAGTTCTGTTTTAGGCTATTACAATCCACATGAAAAGCATGTAGAAAGAGTAGAAAAACAGTACGCTTATGGAATAAAACCCAAGAATGCAGAACAAACTTTTGCACTTCATGCTCTATTAAATCCCGATATTAAACTTGTTTCTCTTCAAGGAGTTGCCGGAACAGGAAAAACTCTTTTGGCTTTGGCTAGTGCTTTAGAACAACATAATTTATACCAACAAATTGTTTTGGCTAGACCAATTGTTCCATTGAGTAATAAAGATATTGGTTATCTCCCTGGAAATGCAGAAGATAAAATTAACCCTTACATGCAGCCACTTTTTGACAATCTAAAATTCATTAAAAATCAATTTGGAAGTAAAGAGAAAAAGTTTAAAAAAATTGAAGAAATGCAAGAGCAAGGAAAATTAACAATTTCTGCACTCGCATTTATAAGAGGAAGAAGCTTATCTAACGTAATTTTCATTATTGATGAAGCTCAAAATCTAACTCCTCATGAGGTGAAAACTATTATTACTAGGGCAGGAGAAAATACTAAAATTATTTTCACTGGTGATGTTTTTCAAATTGATACTCCTTATTTAGACGAGCAGAGTAATGGACTTTCTTATCTTATAGATCGGCTCAAAGGAGATGATCTTTTTGCCCATATTACTTTAGAAAAAGGGGAAAGATCCGAATTAGCTAATCTAGCAAATGATTTATTGTAGGTGATTAATTATAAAACTGCACGAAAATTTGGATCTCTAGAGTTGTTGGCAAAACAAGTTGTGGAGGGCTTTATTACTGGCTTACATCAAAGTCCATTTCATGGTTTCTCGGTAGAATTTGCCGAGCACAGATTATATAATAGTGGAGAATCGGTCAAACATTTAGACTGGAAATTATTAGCAAGAACAGATAAGCTATTTATTAAAAGATATGAAGAGGAAACGAATTTAAGATGTCATATTCTTATAGATTCTTCTTCTTCAATGATGTTTCCAGTAGATCAGCCATACAATAAATTTACTTTTTCTGTAGATGCTGCAGCAGCTCTTATTTTTTTAATGAGAAAACAAAGAGATGCATTTGGATTATCTATTTTTAGTGATTCATTAGACTTTTATTCACCTGCAAAATCATCTTTAACACATCAACGTTTTTTACTTTCTAATCTTGAAAGAATTTTAAAGAACGAGAAAAAAAGTTTTAAAAATAAAAAAACAAATATTGCTAAAATGCTAAATGCTTTAGCATCTAAAATTCATAAACGTTCATTGGTTTTTATATTTTCAGATTTTATGGCAATTGACAATCCTGAAGATTTTGCCAATTCCATCAAACATTTAAGACATCATTTACACGAAATTGTAGTTTTTGATGTTTCTCACCACAATCTTGAAAATCAATTAAATTTAAAAAACAAATATTACAATGTCGTCGATGTTGAAACAGGTGACTCTATTAAAATGCATCCAAAGCAAATTAAAGAAAAGTATATAACGGAAAGAAATTCTATGAAAAGTAAGATTCACAACTTGCTAAAACAACAAAAAGTAGACTTAATTAGCGCTGATATTGAAATAGGTTTTGATCAAATTTTACTCGAATATTTGTTGAAGAGAAAAAAAATATATTAAAAATCTATTTAATTGCTTGTTACTACAGACAAAAAAATTAAATTTACCGTCCATTTGGACCGGTAGTTCAGTTGGTTAGAATACCTGCCTGTCACGCAGGGGGTCGCGGGTTCGAGTCCCGTCCGGTCCGCATTAGCTCTCCATATTTATGGGGAGCTTTTTTTTATTTTTAACTTTAAAGTTTAAACTTTTAAAATTTGAATTTATATTTAACCTTAAAACTATAATATAAGTGAATCAGTACCAACGTTTGACCTCCCCCAAAACACTTCATCGAATTTTAACGAAAGACCTGTTTTACTAAAGGTTTTATGTATTTTAAGCTGGATAGGCTCTGGAATACAAATAATTGTTTCTACTCTTTACTCTCTATTTATTAACGAAACTGTTAAGCAAGAAATGTTTAGTCTTCTCCCTAATCAAGAAATGATAGATATGTACAAAGATATTTTCAATTTAATGGACAAAACTTCCATTTGGTATCTAATACTATATTTAGGGAATGTTGCCTTTGTTTATATGATGTGGAATTTTAAAAAAATGGGGTTTTATGGCTACTGCTTAATTCAAGTACTTATTTTATTGGTTCCTTACAGTGTCAATCCATTTGATTTTAATCAATTATTAATTTCTGCCATATTTCCAATAATTTTCATCGTTTTATATGGGATGAATTTAAAGCATTTAAGAAACTAGTCTTTGGTCCCTAGAAAAGTATAAGAAAGAATATTGGACCCCATTTGAAGTGCTTTAGTTCTAGTTTCTTCAGAGTCCTTATGAACGTCTGAATCTTCCCAACCGTCGCTTAAATCACATTCATAGTCGTAAAAACATACCAATCTTCCTTCATATATAATTCCAAATCCTGAAGAAGGCTTTTCGTCATGTTGGTGAATTTTAGGCAATCCTTCATTAAAGTCAAATTTTTGATGGTATATGGCATGCGAATAGGGCAGTTCCACAAAATCTAATTCGGGAAATATTTTTTTAATTTCTTTTCTAATAAAAGGATCCAATCCGTAATTGTCCGAGATATGTAAAAACCCACCTGCAATTAAATAATTTCTTAAGTTGTTGATCTCTTGCTGATTCAATACAATATTTCCATGACCTGTTAAGTGAACAAATGGATAATTGAACAGCAAATTACTTCCAATTTCTACTTCATCGTAGATAGGATTAATGTTAGTCCCTATTTCTTTATTGGAAAATTCAATTAGATTAGTCAATGCTGTTGGATTAGCATACCAATCTCCCCCACCATTATATTTTAACAATCCAATTTTATATGTGTAGGATTGGCCAAAGCCAGTAAAAGTGTGTATAACAAGAATTAAAAAAAAAATAAATCTCATAGATTCCAATATAATTCCTTATTTAAAATCATCAAATAAGAATTTATAATCCATATTGTATTCAATTTTAGAAAAATCATTTTCTTCATAAAATAACGGCTTTCCATACTCCATCATTTTCTTTGATTTTGCAGCATCTTTTTCTTTGTAATACTTAGCATATTCCATTATCGCATATCTCAAAAATAATTGTTGAGATTCGGACATATATTTAAGACTGAATTTATTTTTTTCATATTCTTCCAATTTTGGAATACACAGTTTTAAATATTCTTTAGCATTGGTTTTATTTTTTGTAATTGTACAAAGTACCGAATAGAGTAATTTTGCTCCAATATCATCAGGATCAATATCACAAGTCTTTTTAGTTAGCCCTACAGCTTTGGAGTAAGTCTTGTCTGTTGCTTCTTGTAAGTAATTTTCTAGTTCTTCAATTATATTTATTTTAAAGTCGTTTAAAAATTCTTCAGCATCTTCTTTAAATAGATATTCTTTGTCTTTTTTTCGATATTTCGCAGCATAGGACAAAGCTGTTTTTCTAGCTTTAGGAAATTCTTCTGTGTATTTATGATCTTGGCTCATTTCATAACTAGCTTTTGATGCAAATAAATAGGGAAGAGGATCTTTTTTAGTTTTATCTTTAACGGTGTATTTTAAAGATTTATTGAAACAATTTTTATAGTCTTCGTTAACATACAATACCAATAAATTTTCATAGGTATTCTCAGTCTGAGAAATTACATTATTGCTCAATAGATTAACCATTAAATATAAAATGGTTACTAGTATAAGTTTTGATTTATTTATCATATAATAAGACTTATCAATTTCCATGCCTAAATTTTAGAGTTCTTTATACAGTTTTTTGCATTAAAAGTTTCGTATATCTTCTATAAATAATTTAAAGTTGATAATTTTGTATTATGAACTGGATTGGAAATAGAGTGTCTTATGAAGACCACAAAGATTTTTTTACTATGATAATCTCCTCTAAGACTGACCATTGGAAGATAATGGTTATGCTTATATGGCTCTTTATTTGGTTGTCTTGTGGACTAGTAATATTTTATTTTTTATTTTTCACGAAAGAACTTCAAAACCAAAAGATTTATTTCTATACTTTTTTAGTTTTTTGGACCTATTTTCTATATAAAGTAGTAAGAGTATTGATTTGGAGACGATTTGGAATTGAATTTATCAGAATTGATGAAGATAAATTTTCTGTCAAAAAATCACTTTGGGGATACGGAAGAGCAAAAGAATTTATTACCAGTAATATTAAAAAAATAAAATTGGCTCCATTGGATGAGAAATCGTTTTCCAAAGTTTTTAACGATTCTTTTTGGATAGTAGGTCAAGGGACAATTATTATTAATGCGCTTGACAAGGAATACAATTTTGGATCTCAAATTTCCAAAGAGGATGGTAAGAAAATAGTCAAGATATTGAACTCCAAAATCAATAAATTAAAATCAGCTAGTTAATTCAAAAGCTACAGTTTTAATTCTTTTGGTTTTTTGATTTTCAATAATTTCTTCTAATACCATTGATTTTGCTGTTTCGCTTTGCATTACCTTTTCTACTGTATTAATTTCACCTATAGGAATATTTTTCTCAAAACAATTTTCAATTAAATCATCTGACAATATTTCCTTGGTTTTGGTATTTATAATTTCAAAGAGAAGTTTTCGACTTTCAACACGTTGTTGATTGGTTTTAAATCTATCTCTCCATTTACTTTCCATACAAATAATCTTTGAAAACACTTCATATTGATGATCTGTTCCAATTGCTAAAATTAATTTCTTTCCGTCTAAAGTGGTTGCCACTTCACCATAAGGAGCAATATTTGGATGTAGGGTGCCCAAAGGTTTTGCTTGGTGCCTAGCCATTAAGAAATTAGAAGATTGGTTCATGAGCGATGCAATTGCAGTTTCTTCCAGTGTTGTAGAGACTTTGTAAGCTCTTTTTTCCTTTGACTGTAATAGCATTGCAGTTAATATTCCTTCTTTGATTTGATGTGCAGCAAGAACATCAATTAATGCAACTGGCATTTTTGCAAATTCTTTTTCATTTCCAGTCATGTTTATAAAACCTGTTTCTGCCTGAAGCACTATATCAAAAGCAACTCTTTTAGAATTGGTTTTAAATCCTCCAATATGTGCATATATAATATTAGAATTTATTTTTTTACAATCTTCAAAATCCAGACTAAATTTAGCAGCATCTTCCCCTTTGAAATTAGTAATAATTATATCACAATTTTTTATTAAAATTTCTAGTTCTGTTCTATCTTTTTGGTTATTGAAATCTAAAAAAACATATTTTTTATTATAATTAACTGAGCAGAAATAAGCAGATAAGTCACTTTTTTTTTCATTTGGAAGTTTCCATTTTCTCGTCACATCCCCATTAGTTGTTTTATTCTCTACTTTAACAACTTGTGCTCCAAGTTCAGAAAAAAACATTCCTACTGCAGGACCAGCTAACACACTTGATAATTCTAATACTTTTAAGTTCTTAAACATATTTGTTTTAATTAATGACTGTAATATAATTTCCTTTTAGCATATTTATTAATAAATTTCATTCTTTTAATGGCAAGTCAGAAAAAATTTGGAACTTTTAGTGGTGTCTTGACTCCTTCTTTACTAACAATATTGGGAGTCATTATGTACATGAGACTTGGTAGTGTTGTAGGTAATTCTTCTAGTATTCTACAGTTTATTAGTATCATATTTTTTGCTCATTTAATTTCTATAACTACTGGCCTAAGCGTTTCTTCCATTGCAACTGATAAAAAAATTGATAAAGGTGGTATTTATTACATGCTTACAAGAAGTCTTGGTCTTCCAATAGGTGGTGCTATTGGACTAACTATTTTTATTGCCACTGCATTTAGCATTTCACTTTATTTAATTGGTTTTTCAGAGAGTCTAATTCCGGTAATAAACGAAGATTGGGCTATTAACGGAATATCTACCAATAAACTTCGTTTGTTTGGTTCTTTTGCTTTAATTATAGTTCTTGTAATTGCTTATATAAGTACAAGTTTTGCTCTAAAGATTCAGTATGTTATCTTGGGGCTAATTGTGCTCTCATTGGGATCTGTTTTTTTAGGTTCTTCGGAAGGTTTGAAAGTAGGTTCAGATATAATAGAATCTCCAAGTTTCGCTACACTATTTGGAATTTTCTTTCCTGCAGTAACTGGATTTACAGCAGGTGTTGCTATGAGTGGAGATTTAAAAAATCCTAAAATTTCTATTCCATGGGGAACCATGTTGTCAATATCTATAGGTTTAATTATTTACATATTACTTTCTCTTTTTATTTATTACAATATTGATGGACAATTCCTAAGGTCTAATAATAATGTATTAATAGAGTTTGGAGCTATTCCACTTTTAGTTCTTGGAGGTGTTTGGGGCGCTACTTTATCTTCTGCCTTGGGAGGTATCTTAGGAGGACCAAGAATACTACAGGCAATGTCATTGGACAATATAACTCCCAATATATTTGCCAAAGAATCGGGCCTAAATAAAGAACCTAGAAATGCCTTATTTCTTACTTTTATAATAGCTGAAATTGGTATTCTAATTGGTGAGCTGAATGTAATTGCAGAACTCGTTGCTATGTTTTATATGGCAGCTTATTTGTTTATTAATCTATCTTGTTTTTTAGAACAATTGTCTAGCCCTGATTTCAGACCAAAGTTTAAAATTCCCATATGGATTTCACTTTTAGGAGCAATTTCTACCTTGCTTTTAATGATTCAATTGAATCTTGGAGCTACACTGATTGCAGTTTTATTTATGATCATTTTTTGGTTTTGGTTATCTAAAAAAGACTTAGTGCTTGGAACAGGAGATGTATGGTTAAGTGTTTGGAATACTGTAGTGAAAACAGGCTTGAAAAATCTTCAGAAAAAGACAGTTCACAAAAGAAATTGGCAACCTAATATTTTACTCTTTAGTGGAGGAACTGCAAATAGGCCTCATTTAATAGATTTCGGAAAATCAATTATTGGAAGAGCTGGAATGGTATCTAATTTCGATTTGATTGAAACAAAATCTGCAAAAGTTTTATTTCCAAAGTCTCATCAAAATACCAAAGATGATTTGATAATAGACGATTCTATTTTTCATAGGAAGCTATATTGTCAAAATGTGTTTAAAGGAATCGAATCTATAGCTACAACTTATGGATTTTCAGGAATAGATCCAAATACTGTTTTAATGGGCTGGGCTAAGAATACCAAAGATCCAATTTGGTTTAGTGAAATGACTCAGAAACTCAAAGACTTAGATTACAACATACTTTATTTAGATTACGATGAGAAAAGAGGATTTGGAAATTTTAGTTCTATTGATTTATGGTGGAATGGATTTAATAAAGAAAATGAATTATCTCTTCAATTGGTTAAGTTTTTAAGATCTTCAAAAAAATGGAAAAAAGCTGTTCTCAAAATATATTTTGTCAATTCAAAAAACACTAATTCCGAAGAAATTGAAGCTAAAATAAGCTCTATCATTGATAGAAAACGAATGAATGCGGAATTTCAGGTAATCAATAATTATTTAGAGCAGAAAGATATAAATGAATATATAAGAGTTAAAAGTCATAAAACGGATCTTATTTTAATAAAAATACCGGAACTTGAACTAGGGACGGAGAAAAAATTTATTCAATCTTCAAATGACTTATTTGGTGAAATAGGTTCTGCATTATTTCTTGAAGCATCTAATAGTTTTAAAGACGATTATAAAACTGAAATTAGTGCAAAGACTATTAAAAATCCAAAAAACATAGTTCTTAAAGAAAAAATTAGTGGTTCCTTAATTAGAACTTATGACAATAATTTTGACCATCAAACTAGTTCTTGGCACCAACAACTAAAGCAAATAAATCAAACTTTTATTAATGATCTCCAATCCTCAATTGTTAAATTTGAAGAATACTATATTAATGTCTACAACAAATCTAAATTATTAGATGAATTAAAAATACATTTATACAATACCGATAAAGTAAAAAATATTGCAGATGATTTAGAATATAGTACTTTAAAAAACATTGAGAAATATTTTAATTTAATCAATAGTTTTTTATCAAATATTCCTTCAAATATCAACTTTAGGTATTCTTTAGAATTTCTTGAAAATAAAAATTTCTCGATTAGTGCTTACAGCCAAAAGTTAAAAACTAGTTATATAAATGGTGGTAAAGATACTTTTGTGATTTTACCAGCTGTTAAATTAATTGATTTCCATCTTAAAAATAACTTCGTACTTCATTTTGATCAACTTTTAAGAATTTTTGGTAGCATTCATATTAGATATATTAATTCTTATAAGGATTTTATTAGACAAGAACAGAACAAGGAAATTCATTCTGTATTAAATGCGATTAATAGAGAGGTTTTCTCTGAATTAAATGAAGAACTAAATTTATTAGTTACCAAGCTCATAAATGCTGTGATAAAAGATGTTGGTGAGAACAATGTCAAGTTGTTAGTAGAAAATAGAGAAGATAATTTCAATCCTAAAACTTACAGGAAAAAATGGAACCAATTAGAGGAATTTCCTTTTGGATTGTCTAAGAACGTATTTGTATTCCATAATTTAAAAGCTCTGTACTGTTGCTCTACCATAATTGAACATTTGGCAACTAAACAAATAAATGAGCTATCCATAATTCTTAATAAAAATACTTTTATTCAAATTGAAGAATTACTCAATATTTCCGCTAAAAAATCAGCACTAAAAAAACAAATAGATATCAATAATTGGATTGATAAATTAGAAAGAACTTTCGGAAGCATTATAAGATCCTTAGAGCCTAATAATTGGATGATTAGTAATGAGGATGTTTTTGAGAAAATACCATCTGAAATTAATTTATATTCTCCACAAGACATAGATAATTTCCCTTCCAAACAAAATGATTTAATTGAAAAACAATTCAATTTACAAAGTAGTCTACAGTTCTTGTATAGTGAAAATATTATATTCCCTATTAGCAATGCATCAAAGGATTATAAAGATTGGTTAACAGAAGAATTCGAAGAATTAACTAGTTCTTTTAAACTCGTAGTATTTACCATGGACAATCAAAAAAGTTCAGAACTATTAAAAGATGCTAAGAAAAAATTGATTTTAAAAATTAAAGAATTTAAAAAGACTTCTATCTTGAAAAAGGAGAGGTTGAACTCCTATTTTGAGGATTTGAAAATAAGTACTAGAAAATTTTCTGATTACCATTTCCTATTATCTAACGAATCTAAAAAGTATGTGGAATCAAGTTCTTCCTCTTCCAAATCAGGATTGGTTAATATTCAAAATTTTATTTCCGAAAAATTCTTGTCTTTTGTTGACTTGGTTTCTATTGAAGAGCCAGCAAAAGAAATACGTTCACAGTCTGATAAAATTAAAATAATTAGAAATTTTGTCCAAGACTGTAATCCTTCGAAAACTCAACTAGACGATCTGCCAAAATTATATCTTCAGTTATTTACTAAAGGTTCAAAACCCAACAGCTTTTTTTCTGAATTTATAGAAAACAAGATTTACAATATCAAAAAATCTCTTGCTTCAAAATCTATAAAAAGTCAAAACGTTATTGTGGTTTCTGGAGAATCTAAATCAGGAAAAACATATATTCTTAACAACCTTATAGAATCCTTGAATAAAAAGAATTGTTTTGCGGTTGATCCTCCCAATAATATTTCAAATAGATCTGTCGAAAAGCAATTACCAAAGCTGTTGCATAGGGTAAATGATGACTCTTCCAAAATAATTAATTTGGAGGAACTAGATAGTGGATCTATTGTTTTCTTAAATGATTTTGATTTATGGTGGAGAAAAAATACCAATGGATACAATGCAATTAACAAATGGTTGGATATTTTTAAATACTACCAAAATAAATTAGTGTTTATTATTGAAATAAATAAAAACTTCCTCCAACATCTAAAAATTAATTCTGAGATTGACAACCATGTTTCAAAATATATTTCTACCGTTGATTTCTCTAAAAAACAATTGGAAAGTATTGTGAAATATAAAAACAGTCTTGCAGGAATTGACATTTATAGCAAGGGAAATAAAATCAACTTTTCAAAGTCTTTAAGATCTGCATTGAATTTTAATAAAATTAATACAATTACCAATGGTAATATAGGTTGGTTTAATAATTTTTGGATAGCTTCAATCGTTAAAAATGAAACCAATAGTTTTGAATTTTCTAATGACTTTAAAACCACCTTTCCAGATGTTTTAAATAATGTAGAAATTATAGTTTTGCTCCAAATTTTTCTTCACAAAAAAATAGATTTAAAATATCTTAAAGAATATTTTTCTTCATGGGATGAGGCATTAATAGCTGAATATATATCTTTTTTTAAAGCTGAGAATATTCTCTCTTCTGAAGGCAGCCATGTAGAGATTAGTCAATACGTTCTACCGTATTTACATTTGTATTTTAGTAATAAAAATTTAATCGCCCATTGACAGTATTGCCTTACATATTTAATTTTATTTTTCAGCTATTAATTCTGTTGGGTTCAATTATTCTGCTAAGAAGATTTTTGACATTTTCATTAAAAAGTAAGCCGTCCTATAAAAAGTATATTTTTTTTTACGATGTCCTTGTTTACCTCATTTGGATCTTATTTATCTTTTTAAAAGTTGCAGACGTAGTTAATGAGAATATTGTAATTGCAGGTAGTGTTGTGCTAATACTACTAGCTTTACTGTGGGAATATCTTAAGAATTTATTTCTTGGGATAATTTTTGCTTTTCAGTATGGATACATTTTAGGTAATAACCTTTTAGTTAATGGTAAAGAGGGGAAATTAGTTTCTTATTCTTCTTCTTATTTTGAAATTTTAACAATTAAAGGAGAGAGGCTAAAAATTAAATACAAAGAAGTTTTCAGGGGAAGTTTTGAATTATTTAAAGGCAATTTAAAAAGAGTATATAGTAGAATACCCATCAATGAAAAATCTAATACTAAAGAGATACAGCTTAAAATAATGAATCATCCACTTTTTATATTAAATAATAATTTTGATTTTTTTCAAGAGTCTGATGGCGATGGTCAACGTTGGTTTTGTTTTTATTTCCATGTCATGGACTATAAAGATGCTATAACTATAAATGAATATATTGACAATCTTTAGTCTAATAATTCTTTACCTTATATTAGTATTTTATTATGGGAAACACTTTTGGAAATTTATTTAAACTAACATCTTTTGGAGAGTCGCATGGTTCCATGATTGGTGGAATTATAGAGGGTTGTCCAGCAGGATTAGAAATAAATAAGGGTCTAATTCAAAAAGATTTAGATAGAAGAAAACCTGGACAAAGCAAAGTAACTAGTCCTAGAAAGGAAGACGATAAAGTTCAATTGCTTTCAGGAATTTTTGAAGGTAAATCTACAGGAACTCCCATTGGATTTTTAATTCCAAATATCAATTCTAAATCTCAAGACTACAGCAATATTAAAGATGTATTTAGACCATCTCATGCGGATTATACTTATGAAGAAAAATATGGTCTAAGAGACTATCGTGGTGGGGGAAGATCTTCTGCTAGAGAAACTGCCTGTAGAGTTGTTGCTGGTTCGATAGCCAAACAATTATTAAATAATTATGGAATTAAAATTTCAGCCTATGTTTCAAGTATTGGAAATATTTTTGCAGATGAAAAGAACATGGATTTAAATAAAGATTACGATTCAAATATTGTAAGATGTCCTGATAATGATGCCTCTGAAAAAATGATAAATTTAATTACTGACCTAAAATCCAAAGGAAATACTGTCGGTGGACAAATCAAGTGTATTATAAATGGAGTTAAGCCTGGATTGGGGCAGCCTGTTTTTGATAAATTACATGCAGATTTAGGCAAAGCAATGCTTTCTATAAATGCAGTAAAGGGTTTTGAGTATGGGGCAGGATTTAGTGGTTCAAAAATGACTGGTTCTGTCCATAACGATGAATTTATAGTTGAAAATGGCAATGTTTCTACTAAAACAAATAATTCAGGAGGAATTCAAGGTGGTATTTCCAATGGAGAAGAGATATATTTTAAAGTTGCTTTTAAGCCAGTTGCAACTATTATGAGCAAACAAAACAGCATAGATAAAGAAAAAACCAATGTGGAGTTGAGTGTTAAAGGAAGACACGATCCTTGCGTAGTTCCTAGAGCTGTCCCTATTGTGGAATCTATGGCGGCTATAGTATTGGCAGATCATCTTCTAAGAAATAGAACAAGTAAGCTATAAAATTTATGAAAAAGAAAATACCACTTTATATTCAAATTATAATTGGACTTGTTTTAGGATTGGCGTATAGTATTTTGGCCACAGTTCAAGGGTGGATTGATTTCACTCAAGATTGGATATCTCCATTTGGTCAAATATTTATAAATGCTTTAAAATTATTAGCAGTTCCATTAGTTTTAGTATCCTTAATTGTTGGAATTGCCTCTATGAATAATATAAGAACTCTTGGTAAAATGGGAGGAAAATCAATATCCATTTATATCTCTACTACTGTTATTGCGATTGTAATTGGTTTGTTTTTGGTAAATACAATTCAGCCTGGCAAATTCATCAATGATGAAACTAGAGTAAAACTGGTAGAGAAATACTCCAACAAATCTCAGGAAAAGTTAGAGGTGGCAAGTGCTACAAAGAAAAATGGTCCTTTACAGCCATTAGTAGATTTAGTTCCAAGTAATTTTGTGGTAAGTGCTTCAGACAATAGGAATATGCTTCAGGTAATCTTTTTTGCTATTTTATTTGGAATTGCTATGGTCATGATTCCAGAAAGCAAATCCAATCCTGCTAGAGTATTTTTTGAAAGTGTAAATGAAATTATTCTTAAGATTGTTGATATTATCATGTTGTATTCTCCAATTGGTGTTTTTGCATTATTGGCTGGGGTTTTGGTACAAGTTTCTGAAGGAGACTTAAATTTTGCTTTTCAAATTTTATCTGGCTTAGGTATTTATAGCCTCACTGTAATTATTGGATTAGCTATAATGGTATTTGTAGTTTATCCATTTTTGATTAGACGATTTGCCAAAGTTAAATTCATTCGATTTATTAAAGCCATTTCACCAGCACAACTTCTGGCTTTTTCTACAAGTTCTAGTGCAGCAAC
>Ga0209223_10000717_pt1 | contig 37967 bp, 33 predicted proteins | sample COG_06_FD_184750 | JGI IMG/M metagenome (GOLD analysis project Ga0209223, IMG submission 184750) | Pelagic Microbial community sample from North Sea - COGITO 998_met_06 (SPAdes) (version 2) | ecosystem: Environmental > Aquatic > Marine > Neritic zone/Coastal water | place: Helgoland, sampling...
TAGCGACATTGATACACTGGAAAGAGTTGAAATAATGCAAGGTTTAAGAAAAGGGTTGTTTGATGTTCTTGTTGGAGTAAATCTACTAAGAGAAGGTTTAGATTTACCTGAAGTTTCATTAGTTATTATTTTAGATGCCGATAAAGAGGGTTTTTTAAGAAGTCATAGGTCACTTACTCAAACAATTGGGAGAGCAGCAAGAAACATTAATGGAAGAGCAATAATGTATGCCAATAGAGTTACAAAAAGCATGAAAAAAACTATAGATGAAACTTCTTATAGACGAAAAAAGCAAAATACATACAATAAAAAATTTAATATAACACCCACTCCACTAGATAAAAGTATTAATGATGTTTTTACAAAAAAAGAAAATATAACAAATACTAATATTCAAAATAACATTGAAGAAGATATTAAGGGTCTTTCGAAAATTGAGAAGGAAAAGCAAATTAGAAAATATAGATCTGAAATGGAAAAGGCAGCTAAATCTTTAGATTTTTTAGAAGCTGCTAGAATAAGAGATATAATAAAGCTGTTGAAAGATTAAAAAAGGGAAGATTAAAATCTTCCCTTTAAAATTACTACTTAACACTAATAGTTTTTTTAGCTGAATTTTGAAATTCTTTTCTCTTTGGAAGAGTAATAGATAAAATCCCATTTTTATAAATAGAATTTATTTTATCTATTTCTATTGAATAAGGTATTTCAAATGATTTTTCAAAAGAAGAAGAATCAAACTCTTTAATTATAAAATTATGTTTAGATTTTTCTTCTTCAATGGAACTAGAAACAGATAATAATCTTTTTTCTATTTCAATTTTAAAATCTTCATTGTTTTTGCCTGGCACTATTAGTTCTAACAAAAATTCTTTATCATTCTCTTTCACATTAAAAAAAGGAGAATAAGAATTTTGAGGAATATTTATATCCCAATTATTTTTGAAAAATTCATCAAAAATAAATGGAAATAAAGTTGATTTTTTTTTAATTAAGTTCATAATATATATTTTAAATTAAACAAATTTTTTAATAATTTGAATAGTACAAAACAAATACCAAATGTAAAATGGTGACATAATGACGTTTAATTAGAAAAAATAGGTGACAAAGTGTCGTTATTAAACTAATTCTTGTATTTTATCGGCTGCCTCTTTAAATTCAACAGCGCTAAAAACATTAAATCCACAGTTATCAATAACTTCTTTAGCAATTTCCGCATTAGTACCCTGAAGTCTAACAATTACAGGAATGTTTATTGCGTCACCCATGTTATTATATGCATCTACTATACCTTGAGCGACTCTATCGCATCTAACTATCCCTCCAAAAATATTAACTAAAATAGCTTTTACATTTTCATCTTTTAAAATTAATCTAAAAGCCGTTTCAACTCTTTTTGCATCTGCAGTACCACCAACATCTAAAAAATTAGCAGGCTCTCCTCCTGACTGTTTTATTAAATCCATTGTGGCCATAGCCAAACCAGCCCCGTTAACCATACAACCAACATTTCCGTCTAAATCTACATAATTAAGACCAACAGCCCTTGCCTCAATTTCTACAGGGTTTTCTTCTTTAAGGTCCCTCCAAGATTCATACTCTTTGTGCCTAAAAAGAGAATTATCATCTAAAGAAACTTTAGCATCTACTGCCATTATTTTTTCATCAGATGTTTTAAGTACTGGATTGATCTCAAAAAGAGATGAATCAGATGAAACATATGACTTATATAATAAAGTAATAAATTTCGTCATTTCTTTGTAAGCCTTGCCCGTTAATCCTAAATTAAAAGCAATTTTTCTAGCCTGAAAAGGAACAATTCCAACCAACGGATCTATATCCTCATAAAAAATTAATTCGGGCGTATTTTCTGCCACAGACTCTATATCCATGCCACCCTCAGTAGAATACATTATCATATTCTTCCCAGTTTCTCTATTCAATAAAATTGAAATATAAAATTCTTCGGGTTCTACATCTCCAGGATAATAAACGTCTTCTGTTATTAAAACTTTATTTACCAATTTACCTTCTTTAGAAGTTTGAGGTGTTATCAAATGCATACCTAAAATATTTGAAACTACATTTTCTAATTCATCTAAACTTTTGGCAAGCTTAACACCTCCTCCTTTTCCTCTACCACCAGCATGAATTTGTGCTTTAACAACAAACCAACTAGTCCCCGTTTCTTTCATTAACTGCGAGGCTACTTTTAAAGTATCTTGTTTGTCAGACAAAACATAACCTCTTTGAATATTAACGCCATGTTCTTTTAAAATTTTCTTTCCTTGGTATTCATGTAGATTCATAAAATATATATATTATGGCGCTAAAATAACAAAAAAAAATAGAGGGTGAAGTTACCAGAATTTTGTAATGTTTTATTTGTAACAAAATGTTGTATTTATATAATAAAAACATTTTTATTATAATATAAAATTGTCATTAATTAAATTTGAATTATGAAAAATAATGATCTTTTAAAGGCTGTAAAAAAATTTGGCACTCCCTCTTATGTTTACGATGCTTCAAAAATAAAAAAACAATACAATAGGCTTGTAGATTCTTTTAAAACAGTAAAGAACTTAAAAATAAATTACGCAGTTAAAGCACTTTCTAATTTATCAATTTTAAAATATATAAACCACTTGGGAGCTGGATTAGATACGGTTTCTATACAAGAAGTACTAATTGGAATTAAAGCAGGTTTTTCACCTGACAAAATTATTTACACCCCAAATGGTGTGTCTATTAATGAAATTATAACCGTTTCCAAAATGGGTGTTAATATAAATATTGATAATTTAAATATGTTAGAACAATTTGGAAATCTTCATCCAGAAGTTCCTGTATGCATTAGAATTAATCCACATGTGATGGCAGGAGGAAATAACAAAATATCAGTTGGCCATATAGACTCTAAATTTGGAATAAGTATTCATCAAATTCCTCTTTTACTTAGAATTGTAAAAAATACCAATATAAAAGTTAACGGTATTCATATGCATACTGGTAGTGATATTTTAGATATAGAAGTTTTTATTCACGCTGCCGAGATATTATTTACGACTGCTTTAAAATTTAACGATTTAGAATTTATTGATTTTGGCAGTGGTTTTAAAGTCCCTTACTCATCAGGTGACAACGAAACCAACATTGAAGAACTGGGGGTAAAACTATCTAAAAGATTTAACGATTTTTGTAAAGAATATGGCAAAAAATTAACTCTAGCTTTTGAACCTGGTAAATTTTTAGTGAGTGAAGCTGGAAATTTTCTATGCTCAGTAAATTCAATTAAACAAACAACATCAACAGTTTTTGCTCAAGTAGACTCCGGATTTAATCACTTTGTAAGACCAATGATGTATGGCTCGCAACATTATATAGAAAATATATCAAATTCAGCTGATTCCGAACGTTTTTACTCTGTCGTGGGATACATATGTGAAACAGATACTTTCGCTACCAATAGAAAAATTTCAAAAATATCGGAGGGAGACATTTTATGCTTTAAAAATGCAGGAGCTTACTGTTTTTCAATGACAAGTAATTATAATTCAAGATACAAACCACCCGAAATTTTATTTATAAATAATGAGTTTTTAGAAATACGCAAAAGGGAAACAATTGACGATTTGATGAAAAATCAAATAGAAGTAGACTTTAGTACAATTAATTAATAACACCAGAACCCATTAGTTCCTTTCCAATATACCATACAGCAAACTGCCCTTTTGTAATAGCAGATTGTTTTTTGTCAAAGATTAAATAAGCACCATCTTCTTCTAAAAGCAGCAAAGCATTTTGTAAAGGTTGTCGGTATCTTATCATTGCTTTCACTTTAAATGGACTTTCTTTTTTTAAAAAAATATCTTCTCTTACAAAATGCAAATCTTTTTGGTCTATAAAAAGTGTTTTTCTAAAAAGACCCGGGTGTTCCTTACCCTCTCCGACATAAATTATATTTTCAGCAACATCCGTCTTTAACACAAATAAAGGCTCCTTAGACCCTCCAATCGCTAACCCCTTTCTTTGCCCAACTGTAAAAAAATGTGCTCCTGAATGGTCTGCTATATACTCCCCATCATTTAAACTATAATTATAAGATTTAGAAATATTAAATAAATTTTTGTGTAAAATGTTTTTTGAATCACTCTCAAAATATATTTTACTATCACAAGGAATTTTTATTATTTTTCCTCTTTTGGATTTTAATTTTTGCTGAAGAAAATCAGGAAGCTTTACTTTTCCAATAAAACAAAGCCCTTGAGAATCTTTTTTTTCTGCTGTTACTAAACCTTCTTTTTTTGCAATTTCACGAACTTCTTTTTTTGTCAACTTACCAACAGGGAAGATTACCTTACTTAATTGGGCTTGAGATAATTGACATAAAAAATAAGATTGATCTTTTTTTTTATCTAATCCTTGAAGCAACCTAAAATAATTTTGATTATTTTTTCTTATCTTTTTTACTCTGCAATAATGACCAGTAGCTATAAAGTCTGCACCAAGTTTTAAAGCAATTTTTAAAAAAATATCAAATTTAATTTCTCTATTACATAAAACATCTGGATTTGGAGTGTTTCCTTTCTCATATTCATTAAACATATAATCAACAATTCTTTTTTGATAATCAACACTCAAATCAATAGTTTGAAAAGGAATAGACAGTTTTTCGGAAACAATCATTGCATCATAACTATCTTCAAGCCAAGGACATTCTTTAGAAATAGTCACGGAGTCATCATGCCAGTTTTTCATAAAAACTCCAATGACATCATATCCTTTTTTAATCAAAAGATGAGCTGCAACACTTGAATCTACACCACCTGAGAGTGCAACTACGACACGAGTTCTTTTATAAGACATAAATAAATGTAATAAAAACTATTTTCTATTTTGCAACTTCCTTTGTTCTTCTGCCTTATCCATCATCTCTTTCATCTTTCTTTGGAACCTATTTTGAGTAGTAGGTTTCTTTTTGTTCTCTTGAACTTGAAAGCGTATCTTATCTTCATCAATTATAAAATGTTTTATCATTAACATAATTAATATAGTTAGGATATTTGAAATAAAATAATATAAACTAAAGGCACTTGCATAATTGTTGAAAAAGAATAACATCATAACAGGCATCAAGTACATAATAAATTTCATATTAGGCACACCTGGCTGAGTTGACTGCATTTGAGCCCCAGAAGACATCATTGTATAGAAAAAAATTGCTATAGACGCTAAAATTGGCAATAAACTAACATGATCTCCATAAAAAGGAATACTAAAGGGAAGCTCAGCAATTACATCATAAGAGGAAAGATCATCAGCCCAAAGAAATGGCTTTCCCCTTAAAGGAAATGCGATTGGGAAAAAACAAAATAAAGCATAAAAAACGGGTAATTGAAATAAAGCCGGTACACAACCCAACAGTGGATTAGCTCCTGCCTTATTATATAGCTTCATAGTCTCTTGCTGTTTTTTTATAGCATCATTCTTGTACTTTTCATTTAGTTCAGTTATTTCCGGTTTTATTACTTTCATTCTAGCCTGAGAAACATAAGTTTTATAAGTAACAGGGGACATTGCTAATCTTGTAATAACTGTCATTAATATGACAGCCAAACCTGCTGAAAAATATTTACTTAAAAAACCAAACAATGGAAAATATATGAATCTGTTGATCCATCCAAAAATACCCCATCCAAAATAAATGGAATCTGAAATATTATTTTCTTGATTTTTTAAAATATCATAATCATTTGGCCCTATATATAAATTCATTTTTGAGTTTAACTCAGAGTTTTTTAAGTCCATTGGAATAGAAGAAATATAATTTTTAGTAAATACAACATCTTTTCCTTCATCTTCGAAAAGTTTTATGGACTCAAACGAAACCTTGTTAACAGGATTTTCTAAAACAAGAATGCTATTAAAAAAATGTTGTCCGTACGAAATCCAAGAAACTGCATCTTCTATTTTATCACTATCACTGTAGGAGCTTAAATAATCAGTATCCTCACCATCATATTGGTAATACAATTGACTATATCTATTTTCGTACTCAGCACTTTTAGCTTGTCTAAACGCTTTTAAGTTCCAATTCAAAAAAATAGATTTATTTTCATCAATAATGTTTCTAAAACCAGAGGATTTTATTGAAAATTCCATCATAAATCCTTTTTTAGGAATTCGATATTCAAAATTTAAATATTGATTTTCTGAAACTGATAAAACCATAGTTAAAGAAGTACCTTGGGAATCATTGTTAATAATAGGGTTAAAATTATAATCAAATGTATTTACTGATTTTCCATTTATAGTTGAAAAATTCAGGCTAATATTTTGATTACCATCTTTAACCATATACAAGGGATCTCCTTTATAATCAGTAAAGTTTTTTAATTGTGCTTCAACCAACAAACCACCTTTTGAAGAAAATTTCAAATAAAGATCTTCGTTTTCAATCTCTAAATAATCTTGAGTTTCGTTATTTGATTTCAAAAAAGAATCCTTTTCTTTACCAATTAAGTCCAATGAATTAGAGATGTCATTATTTAGCTCTAAAAATGATTCATTAGAATTCTCAACAGGCTGTTCATTGTTTTTTTGATTTTTTACAATCGAGGGTTCTATTTCTGGCAAAGTATTCATCCACCAAAATAAACCTAACATTAGTATCACAAAACCTATTATTTGAAAAGGATCAATTTTATTTTCTTCCATCAATTTTTAGATTTTTTATAATTTAAACATGCCTTTACAAAGGAAACAAACAAGGGATGTGGCGATTCAACTGTACTTTTATACTCTGGATGAAATTGAACTCCAATAAACCAATCGTTAGAGGAAAGTTCTATAATTTCTACTAATCCAGTCTCAGGATTAATTCCACTTAACGTTAATCCTTTTTTTCTGAGCTCATCAGCATAATCATCATTTAACTCCCAACGGTGCCTGTGTCTCTCATGAATAATTTCTGAATTATAAATACTATGAATTTTTGTATTTTTTTTAATCACACATTTCCATGAACCTAATCGCATAGTCCCGCCCTTATTAGTAATATTTTTTTGATTTTTCATTAGAGATATAACGGGGTCAGACGTATTTTCAATCATTTCAGTAGAATTGGCTTCAGTTAAACCAAGAACGTTTCTAGCAAATTCAATTACTGCCATTTGCATACCTAAACATATTCCAAAAAAAGGAATATTACCTTCTCTAGCACATTTAATTGCTTCAATTTTTCCCTCAATACCTCTTGAACCAAATCCAGGAGCAACTATAATACCATCTAACTTAGAAATTTCATTTGTGATTTGTTTTTCATTAATATATTCCGAATGAATTGAAACGACTTCAACTTTAGTCTCATTTTCAGAACCTGCATGAATCAATGATTCTAAAATTGACTTATAAGAATCCTGAAGCTCAACATACTTACCAATTAATCCGATTTTGATATTATTTTTTGGAAACTTTAACCTATTAACAAAATCAGACCATCTTTCTAAATTTATATCATTAGAACTTACTAAGTCAAGCTTTTTCAAAACCACTTGATCTAACCTCTCTTTTTTCATAAGTAGCGGAACTTCATATATGGTAGAAGCATCGATAGATTGAATAACTGAATCAACCTCAACATTACAAAACAATGCTAACTTATTTTTAATATCATCTGAAATTTCGTGTTCAGTTCTACAAACTAAAACATCTGCAGTAATACCACTTTCCATTAAGGTTTTAACTGAATGCTGAGTAGGTTTTGTTTTTAATTCTTTTGCTGCAGATAAATAAGGAACTAAAGTCAAATGAATAACTAAAGAATTACTCTTTCCTAACTCCCATCTTAATTGTCGTACTGATTCAATGTATGGTAAAGACTCTATATCTCCAACAGTACCACCAATTTCAGTAATAATTACGTCGAAAGAACCACTATCTTCCAATAATCTAATTCTTCTTTTAATCTCATTTGTAATGTGAGGGATAACTTGTACTGTTTTTCCTAGAAATTCTCCTTTTCTTTCTTTTTGTATAACAGTTTGATAGACCCTCCCGGTTGTTACATTGTTAGCTTGGGAAGTTTTTAAGTTTAAAAATCTCTCATAATGACCTAAGTCAAGATCAGTTTCAGCACCATCATCCGTAACATAACATTCTCCATGCTCATAAGGATTTAAAGTTCCAGGATCAACATTAATATATGGGTCAAATTTTTGAATAGTAACACTAAATCCTCTTGACTGAAGCAATTTAGCCAAGGAAGCTGATATTATACCTTTTCCTAAAGAAGAAGTAACACCACCAGTGACAAAAATAAATTTTGATATGGACATTAAATATGATTCTACAATTCTTTAAGGTGTCAAAAATACAAAAAGAAATAAGAAAGAGATTCTATTTAAATAGAATTAAAGATTCTATATCCAAATATACTTTATCGTTCTTTTTAATTTTGGGTTTAAAGAGTTATGAATTGGGCAATTATCATCCGCTCTTTCAATTATAACCTTATTTTTTTTGGATATTTTTAAAGGTAAATTTATTTGAACTTTTATTTCAGAAATCATTCTAGGTGTTGTAGATATAATTTTTTCAACATCGGAAGTAATATTTTTAAAATCAATATTCAGTTGATCAGCTTTTATAGCCATGACTGTTACCATGCAAGAAGCTAGAGCGGTCGCAACAGTATCGGTTGGAGAAAATGCCTCTCCTTTACCAAAATTGTCGACTGGAGCATCAGTTACAATTTCATTTCCTGATTTTAAATGAACACACTTAGTTCTTAAATTTCCTTGGTAAAAAACTTTACTAATCATATATATTACATAATAAATTTAGAAATATTGTAAAGAATTTTTATTTTATTTCTAAAATATTTAGCTTTTCATGTTTAATGAGATAAATAGACTTATTTATAAAGCCTTTTTTAAAAGGAAAATAATTAAATTTATTTTGTAAATATTCTGTTTCACCAATTTCGATGGATTTAACAAACTTTCTTTTGTTTGCCACTCTTAAAATTAAATCAAGGGTAATATCATATCCCCTGATAGCAATCTTATTGGGACGTTTTCCAAATTCCTCTAAATAAAGACTATTAAACAAATTAATCTTTTCATTATCGTAGACAGGTAAATAGTAACTTGGATAAGTGAAATTTAGATTTCCAAGGTGTTCAAAGGAAATGTTTTCATTTTCATACACGTCCGATCTAAATGTTGTCATCATTAAAATTTTTCTTTGCTCAGAAATTTGAGAATTCAACAAAGACGATACGCTAGTTATTGTATTTAAATTATCAGATTCTAAAAAAACAAAATTATTTTTTGTGGTAACCAATAGAGAATCTGTAATTTCCGGATCAACATACCCATTATTATTATCAGTATTTATTAGTTCAGCATAAGGAAATTTTTCTATGAGTCGCTCTTTTACACTTTCATTATCATTGTCGTATATAATCATAACACAGGGATCTGGATTATCTATAATCAAAGAATCTATATGTCTTAACATTTCATTTCTTTGATTTAGTTTTGAAGGCATAGATTGAACTACATTATCAATAATTTTAATTTCCTTAGAACTTAAAGGGGAAACAATAGGTGTCTTTGATTTAACATTTTTACTCGAAAATTGATTAATATTTCTAGGAATCAACGGGCCAATAATAAAATCATAGTCTTCAATTTTTTTATTTTTTGTAATAATAGAAATAGCACTAGAATCATTTTTAGTGTCTATAACATCTAACTCAATATCAATTCCTTTTTTTTTTGCATTGTAAAGCGCAGTAATTGCTCCGCTATAAAAATCTAATGAAATAGTTGTTAGATTTAAGTTTTTTAAAAATAATTTAGAGTTTTCTACAGAATCTAATTCTACTTGATCTAATTTAAATGGAGCTAGTAAAGCAATTTTAACTGATCTTTTCCTAAAAACACTATCTATTAAATTTGCAGTAATAAAATCTGATTTCTTAGAAAAAAAACTTGATGAATCATTTTTTATAGTTGAAACTAAATTCTCTGCTTGTATTTTTCTTTTAACTGGAATTTTCAATAACATTCTTCTAGACAATCTCGAACCTTTTATTTGTGGATTGTATTTTTTAATGTCATCAACAGTAATTTTATACATCTTAGAAATCAAATAAAGATTTTGTTTTCTTTCTACCTTATGTATTAAAGTATCAACAGTGTATAAACTTGATACGTCTTGATTATATTCCTGTGAATAAATAATCAGAGGCAATAAGAAAAAAACTAATTTTATTTGTCTAATCATTCCCATTCAATAGTGGCAGGGGGTTTAGAGCTTATGTCATAAACCACCCTATTAACTCCCTTTACATTATTAATAATTTTATTGGATATATTCTGTAAAAACTCATAAGGAAGATTTACCCAGTCCGCAGTCATCCCATCTGTTGACTCTACTGCTCTTAAAGCAACACATTCTTCGTAAGTTCTTTCATCACCCATAACTCCAACACTTTTAACTGAGAGCAGGATTGCTCCAGCTTGCCAAACCTTATTGTATAAATTATTATCTTTTAAACCTTTAATAAATATAGAATCTACTTCTTGTAATATTTCTACTTTTTCCTTAGTTATATCTCCCAAAATCCTAATGGCTAAACCAGGGCCAGGAAATGGATGACGTTTTAGAAGATCTGGATTGATATTTAAAGCTGCACCTACTCTCCTTACTTCGTCTTTAAATAACATCTTGAGAGGTTCAATTATAGAGAGTTTCATAAAGTCAGGCAATCCACCTACATTATGATGTGATTTTATTGTAGCTGAAGGACCTTTTACAGAAATCGATTCGATAACATCTGGATAAATAGTTCCCTGTGCAAGCCATTTAACTCCAGTAATAATTTTGGATTCTTTATCAAAAACATCTATGAAAGCTTTACCAATAATTTTTCGTTTTTTTTCTGGATCTCTTACTCCTTTTAATAGATTAATAAAGTAATTGGAAGCATCTACACCCTTAACGTTTAAACCCATTCCTTTATATTGATTCAAAACATCGTTAAATTCATTTTTTCTCAGTAAACCGTTATTTACAAAAATACAATGCAAGTTTTTAGCGATGGCTTTGTGAAGAAGAATTGCTGCCACAGTTGAATCTACCCCTCCAGATAACCCTAGAATAACTTTTTCATTTCCCACCTTTTCTTTAATTTCTAAAATAGTTTTATTAGAAAAAGAATCCGGAGTCCAATCTGGTTTAACATTTGAAATATTCATTAAAAAGTTTTTTAAAATTTCTTTCCCATCTTTTGTATGATAAACTTCCGGATGAAATTGAATAGCATAAACCATTTCTTCAACAATAGAATAAGCAGCGTTTTTAACATCTTTGGTGCTGGATATACATTTTGCTTTAGTTGGCAAATCTTGTATGGTATCACCATGACTCATCCAAACTTGAGTATTAAGCGGAATATTTTTAAAAAGAGGATCGTCTTTATCTATGGAATTTAAATTAGCTCTTCCATATTCTCTTTTTTGAGAGGAAACAACTTTTCCTCCCTCAAAATGAGCTATATATTGTGCTCCGTAACAAACACCCAACAAAGGTTTAATTCCTTTTATTTTAGATAAATCAAAATGCAATGCATCTTTAGATCTCACAGAAAAAGGTGAGCCAGAAAGTATTACAGCTTTAAATGAATTAAAATCTATATTATCACTATTATAGGGATGAATTTCACAATAAATAAATAATTCCCTTATTCTTCTAGCTATTAATTGGGTGTATTGAGAACCAAAATCAATAATTAAAACTTTCTCATCCATACTCAAAATTACTATTAAAACAATTTACAATGACTATTTTTTACAAAGAAATAACTAAAAACTTATTATTGAATGGAATTAAATTATCAATTAAAATATCAATGAATTCTTGTCCATAATTTTTATAAAATTCTGAAAAATTAATTTGTCGTTCCTGCAAAGAGTTATTTGGGAATAATTCCTTTTTAATTAAAATTAATCTTTCCAATTTTTCTTTGTGTTTTTTTTTCTGGGCTCTAAATAATTTTTTTTCTAAGTTATCTAAACCATTTAACTGTTTCTTTTCTTGTGCTTTTAGAGCACCTAAAAATGATTTATCTGTTTTTAAACTTAATGCATGTAGTTTTATAAAGTTATCCTTAACAGTTTTTTTTAAATCAGATAAATCGATTTTTAATTCACCAATTTTAGCTAAATAAAACTTGCTTAATTCATGATTATTAAGAAATAAATCAGAAATTCTAATATCTAACTTTTTACATTTCTTTAAAGTCTTATTTGAAACCAACAAAACAGAATTCCTAACCGCTAAAATTGGAAATGTCAAAGCTTTATGGTTAAAAAAACTCTTTAATTGAAGCCAATAAGCAATTTCACTTCCACCACCTATATATGCTAAATTTGGCAGAATCTTTTCCTGAAAAAAAGGTCTCAATAAAACATTGGGAGAAAACCTTTCTGGAAAATTATTTATTTCTCTGATAATTTCATCTTCTGAAAATAAAATGTCTGTTTCTTTTACTTTGTATGAAGACTTGTGTTTTTCTATTCTTGAACGAATATTATTTTTTATATAAAATAAATTTATTTCTCTGGGACTTACTTGAGTTTTAACATTTAAATTATTTATTTTTTTATTTGTTTCAGATACTTTCTTATAACAATCTATATTTTTAATTTCATGAATAAAATCCTCACAAATAATTTTTTTAAGTTTAGCGTTATCAGGATTTAAAATTAAAAGACCATATTTTCCAAATAAACTATGAACCAAATTAAAAGTTGCATCTGAGAGTTTTTCGTTATTCAAATAAGATTCTTTAAATAATTTAATTATATTTTTTGCATGAAAATTGCTTTTACCAAAAAAATCAATAATTTGATTAAATATTTTATCTAAAGAATCTGTTTTTAATTCTCCAACTGTTCCCCTAGTTGAAACATCCCAATTAAATAAAACATCATTTGTCTTGAAGTGGTTTATTTCTTTAAAATCATGATCTTCAGAAGCCATCCAATAAACAGGAATGAATTCATTCTCAGGATATTTAGACTTTAAATCTTTACAAATATTTATTGAATCTATTATTTTATAAAAAAAGTACAGAGGCCCCGTAAATAAATTAAGTTGATGGCCTGTTGTAATGGTATATGCATTGTTTTTTTCTAATTTATTTATAGAAATAAGTTGATTAGAATTTTTTGAAATTTTTTTATAGTTTGATTTTAAAACTTCGGTTAAAGTTTTTCTAAAATCATTATTATAATTATTTTTTTTTTCTAAAATTTGATCATAATAATTTTCTAGATTATTTTTTCTATTAAAAAAACATCTGACATGTTTCTCATCATTGATATAATCGTGAGTAATTTCAGGTAGATGTTTCGTAATATTTAAGTTTAATAATTCCAAATAGCTTTGTTAAAAATGTTATGATTTATTAAAAAATGAGTCAATAAACTCTTTTTTATTAAATAATTGTAAATCGTCCAAAGCCTCACCAACTCCAATAAATTTTATTGGAATTTTAAATTGATCTGAAATTCCTAAGACCACCCCTCCTTTTGCAGTTCCATCTAATTTAGTGACAGCTAAAGAAGTGATTTCAGTAACGTTTGTAAATTGTTTAGCTTGTTCAAATGCGTTCTGACCAGTAGAACCATCAATAACTAACAATACTTCATGTGGAGCTTCAATATTTTTCTTTTGAAGGACTCTTTTGATTTTACTTAATTCATTCATTAAGTTAGTTTTATTATGAAGTCTTCCTGCAGTATCTATTAATACAACATCAGCTTTTTTATTAATGGCGGATTCTAGAGTGTCAAAAGCTACTGACGCTGGATCACTTCCCATCTCTTGTTTAACTATTTCTACCCCTACTCTTTCTGCCCATATTTCTAATTGCTCAATTGCAGCAGCTCTAAATGTATCAGCAGCCCCAATTACAACTTTTAATCCTGTAGTCTTGTAATAATTTGCCATTTTTCCAATAGATGTAGTTTTGCCAACCCCATTAACACCAACCACTAAAATAACATGTGGCCTATTTTTTGAAATATTAAAATGACTTTCTTCATCAGATGAAACTATTACCTCCATAATTTCTTCTTTTAATATGGAATCTAATTCTTCTGAACTTATAAACTTATCTTTTGCTACTCTTGATTCAATATTATCTATAATCTTGAGGGTAGTTTTAACTCCTACATCTGAGGATATTAAAATCTCTTCAAGTTCATCTAATATCTCATCATTTACTTTACTTTTCCCAATTATTAACTTAGAAATTTTATTAAAAAATGATGTGCTTGTTTTTTTTAAACCTTTATTTAGGGCTTCCTTTTTTTGCTTAGAAAAAAACTTTGAAAAAACGAATTTATTAGTTTTTGAAATAATTTCTTTTTTATTAATTGCACCTTTTTTTAAAATAGGTTTGTGATCTTTAACTGGTTTCTCTAAATTGACTAACTCGTTCTTAGAATCTAATTTTTGATCAATAACTATTTTCTTCTTTACAACTGACTCTTCTTTTTGAACAGATTTCTGTTCAGTTACTTTTTTATCCCTAAAAACCTCTTTCTTTTTTAAAACAGTTTTATCGGGGTAATATTGCTGAACATCTTTAGTTAAAAGATTTTTTTCTTTATTTTTAACATCGTTTGAAGAAAGATCTTTCTCTTTTTTATTTTTAAAACCAAGAAGCTTTTTAAAAAAACTCATACTATTAAATCTTATATCAAATATATGAAAACAAAAAAAGTCACTAAAAAGTGACTTTAAATTATTGAAACTTATAAATTATTTTTTCGATAACCACTCATTAACTTTTTCAGGTGGCATTATTGATTCTACATAAATATAAGCTCCTGTTTTTGGACTTTTAACCATTTTAATAGCTTTCGAAAGTCTTTTTGATCCAGTTTGTAATGATGCAACAGATTTTTTTGCCATGACCTAAACTTATTTAATTTCTTTGTGAATAGTATTTTTCTTCATAATAGGATTAAACTTTTTAATTTCTAATCTATCCGGAGTATTTTTTTTATTTTTAGTAGTAACATATCTGGATGTTCCTGAAAGACCAGAATTTTTATGTTCTGTACACTCTAAGATAACCTGTACTCTGTTTCCTTTTTTTGCCATAATTAAACTCTATTAATTTTAGATTCTTTCAAAACTGCTGAAATACCTTTTTTATTTATAGTTTTGAGAACTGATGTTGACAACTTTAGTGTTATCCATTTACCTTCTTCAGGGATAAAAAACTTTTTTTTAATTAGATTCGGTTCAAATCTTCTCTTAGTTTTATTCATTGCTTTAGAAACATTGTTTCCAACTAAAACTTTTTTTCCAGAAATTTCACAAACTTTTGACATAATTAAGTCTTTTTTTAACAGGGTGCAAATTAACAAATTTTTTAGAGTATTGCCAAATTTTTTAATCTCTAGTTGATAATTCTGAAAATAATAGTTCTAAAGATTTATTTACAGTCTTATGAATATTTTTTTCTCTGTTTTTTCCAAAATTAAATTCAAAAGATTTTACATCAACTGGAGTTGCAATAGAAATAAATATTTTTCCAATTGGTTCATTGGAATCCCCTTTAGTTGGGCCTGCATTTCCAGTGGTTGAAATTGCATAATCAGAATCTAAGAAATTTTTTGCTTCAAGAGCCATTTCATTAGCAACATTTGAGCTTACAACAGAATATTTGTCAATAGTCTCAGAATTTACCCCTAAAATATTTTTTTTTACGGATGAACTGTAAGCAACTACAGAACCTTTAAAATAATTAGAAGCACCTGAAAGTGAAGTAAACCTAGAGGATAATAATCCTCCAGTCAAACTTTCTGCTATGGATAGGGTTTTATTTGATTGGACAAGTTTTTTGCCTATTTCTTTTTCAATAGGGTTTAAAGTTTCATATCCAATTATTATTTTTCCCAGTATTTTATAAAGTTCTGAAATTAAACAATCCATTTTTTCTTCCAAATTAGATTTTTCATTTCCTTTAGCTGACAACCTCAATCTAACTCTACCTAAATTGGGTAAATAAGCTAATTTAAAATTTGCAGGAATATCGGATTCAAAATCTTTTAACTTTTCAGCTATGAAACTTTCACCTTTTCCGTAAGTAATTAAAGTTTTACTAACTATTATTGGACATTTATAATCTTTTTTAATCTGTGGAATTATAAAATCTGTGATCATAGACTTCATTTCAAATGGCACCCCTGGAAGAGAAATAAATAAAGTATTCTTGTCCTTAATGCTCATTCCTGCTGCTGTTCCAAAAACATTTGGGATTAACTTGGCTTTGGATGGTAAAAAAGCTTGGGCTCTATTTAGTTCATTTATCGGATTATCAACAAATTTTTCAAAAAGCTTTTCAATGTGATTTAATATCTCTGGGTTATGTACTAGCTTATCGTCAAAAAAATCACAAAATGCATCTTTAGTAATATCATCATTAGTAGGACCTAATCCACCTGTAATTATTACAATATCATATATACCTTGAGCTTGTTTCAAACTTGACAAGATCTCTTCTTTTGAATCCCCTATAGATACTATTTTAGTTACCTCAATTCCAATTTTTATTAATTCTTTGGAAATGAAAGTGGAATTTGTATCAATAATTTGACCAATTAAAATTTCATCTCCAACTGTAATTATATGGGCTTTCATTATTTAATTTTAATTGAAAAAGATTCTTTTTCATTAAGGCTTCCTGTTAGGATATCATTTTCATAAACTTTACCTACACCAGATGGAGTTCCAGTAAAAATAATATCTCCGATTTTTAATGTAAAATATTTAGATATTTCAGAAATCAGTTCATCAATGTTCCACAACATTTTAGAAGAGTTTCCTTCTTGAACAATTTTTTTATTTTTTTTAAGATTAAAATTAATATTATTCAAATCTTTAATTTCATTTTTATTTATCCATTTTCCAATCAAAGCGGATCCATCAAAAGCTTTTGATATTTCCCATGGTAATCCATTTTTTTTCAGATCGTTTTGAATATCCCTAGCAGTGAAATCTATTCCTAAACCAATTTCATTATAGTATTTGTGTGAAAATTGTGGAGAAATTGACCTTCCAAGTCTGCTTATTTGTACTATTATCTCAACTTCAAACTGAATATTATTAGAATAGTTAGGAATAAAAAAAGGTTGTTTTTTATGAATAATTGAAGTTTCAGGTTTTAAAAATATAACTGGAGAATCAGGTCTTTTATTATCCAACTCTTTGATATGGTCAACATAATTTCTGCCTACACATATAATCTTCATAACTATAGCTTATTGTTTAACTTGTCTAGTCTTAACTTTGTTAATACTTTTTTGGTATAAATAGGGAAATCGGCATTTAATAACCACCCAAAGTATCCAGATTCATTTTCAAGAACATAATCTACTGTTTTATCTTTGTGTTTTCCAAAAGAAAAACATGGCACATCGTCTTTATTATATTTTATAAATCCTGCTAAATCTACATTTTTTCCTCTTCTTGAAAAGTCAGACAGAAAATTTACATTGCCTTGTAAATCATCATATTTTTCAATTTGAGATTCCAAAACTTCAAAAGTTGCGAGTGTATCCGCTTTTGAAGAATGAGCATTTTCTAAAGATTTGCCGCAGTAAAATTTGTATGCAGCACTTAAAGTTCTTTGTTCCATTTTATGAAAAATGTTCTGAACATCTATCGTTAAAATATTTTCTAAACTAAAATCTATTTTTGATCTTAAAAGCTCTTCAGCCAATAAAGGAATGTCAAACTTATTTGAATTAAAACCAGCTAAATCACAATTATTAATCATTGATTTAACATCAGGTGCAATAATTTTAAAATTAGGTTCATTTTTAACTTTATCATTAGTAATTCCATGAATATTTGAAGCTTCCAATGGAATAGGAATTTCAGGATTAACTAACCAAGTCTTTGATTCCTTATTTCCATTGGGAAAAATCTTTAAAATTGATATTTCTACAATTTTATCAATAGATACATTCACCCCAGTTGTCTCTAAATCAAAAAAACAGATTGGTTTTGAGATTTTTAAATTCATTTAGTTTAAATATATTTTAATAATTTGAAATTAAATGGAAAAATCGGTTTCCCAGTTTTCTATCAAATCTTTGATTCTTTTTATAAACAAACCTCCAGTTGCTCCGTTAATTATTCTATGATCAAAACTGTGAGATAGAATAATCTTGTGTCTAATTCCTATAAAATCTCCATGATTAGTTTCAATAACAGATGGTATTTTTCTTATTGCTCCAAAAGCTAAAATTCCAACTTGAGGCTGATTAATTATTGGAGTACCCATGAGTGTTTCAAAAATACCAACATTACTTATTGTATAGGTACCATCTTTTACCTCCTCCGGTTCTAATTGACTATTTCTAGCTCTTGAAGCTAAATCATTAACTTTCTTAACTAAACCAATTAAACTTAATTGGTCTGCGTTTTTAACAACAGGGACTATTAAATTCCCATCAGGTAAAGCAGTAGCCATTCCAATGTTTATATTTTTTTTCTTAACAACACTGTAATTATCTAAGCTTGAATTTAGAATAGGAAATTCTTTTAAAACTTGTGCAACTAACTTTACAAAAATTGGAGTAAAAGTTATCTTTTCACCTTCTCTATCGTGAAAATTATTTTTGTTTTTCTCTCTCCATTCCCATAATTTAGTTACATCAGCTTCAATAAAAGCTTGAACATGGGCAGATTCTTTTTGGCTGTATATCATGTGGTCTGATATTAATTTCTCCATTCTACTCATCTCGTAAATTCCTTGACTATCTTTCTGATTTAAATCAGATGAATCTAGATCATAAACTTTTATTTTTTTATCCTTTCTATTTGATAAATAATTTAATAAATCATTTTTTGTAATTCTTCCTTCCTTACCGGACCCGCTAATTTTTTCTAACTCTGATTCTTCGATACCTTCTTTTTTTGCAATATTTCTAACTAAAGGAGAATAATTTTTTTTATTTAAAAATTGCTTTGGAGTCTCTAAAATTTCTTTTGCTTTAGAAATTATACTTTTAGTCTCTTTTTCTACAGTATCACTATTCTTTGCTGAAACTGTATTTACTTCATCTTGAATTAATTCATTTGTTTCAATGATCGCTAAAGGCTGTCCTACCTTAACTACATCATTAATCTTACACAATTTTTCTACAAGCACTCCAGAAACTTCACTTGGAATTTCAGAATCTACTTTGTCTGTAGCAATTTCAACAATTAGATCATCTATTTCAACTTTATCACCAGTGTTTTTAAGCCAATTAATTACAGTAGCTTCTTCAACACTTTCTCCCATTCTAGGCAATAAAAGTTGAAATTTAGACATCAGATTAATTTTAATTATTTACAAAAATATCAAATAAAAAACTAAGAAATATTTTTAATTGAGTTTTCAAATGGAATACGTTTAATAATGCTCCTTCCCAGTGTAACCTCGTCGGTGAATTCTAATTCATTACCAACAGAGACACCTCTTGCAATTGTAGTTATATTAATTTTTAAGCCCTCAATTTGCTTATAAATATAAAAATTGGTTGTATCACCTTCCATTGTTGCACTTAAAGCAAATATTAGTTCCGAAACATCACTAGAATTTACCTTTTCAATTAAGGAATTTATATTTAGCTGATTAGGGCCAACTCCTTCAATTGGTGAAATTTTGCCGCCAAGAACGTGATAAACTCCGTTAAACTGACCTGTGCTTTCAATAGCCATCACATCTCTGATATCTTCTACTACACAAATAATCGATTGATTTCTCTTAATATTTGAACAAATTTCACATAATTCACTGTCAGAAATATTGTGGCAATTTTTACATAAAATTACTCCCTCAACAAGATCAAGTAAAGACCTTGAAAGCTTTACAGTTTGAGAATTAGGTTGGTTAAGAAGAAATAAAACAAGTCTTAACGCAGTTCTCTTTCCTATTCCAGGTAATTGAGACATTTCATCTACCGCATTTTCTAATAATTTTGAAGAAAAATTCATTTGTTAAATATACTACTACATTTAATAAGAACCATAAATTAGTATATTTGGATAACAATATAAATGAGCTCATCAATTATCCTTATCGTCATTTTTCTATATTTTTTTGGTCTTTTTGTTATTTCTAATCTAACAACTGGAAATAATGATAACAAAACTTTTTTTTCTGCCAATAAAGAATCTCCATGGCACCTTGTTGCTTTTGGTATGGTTGGAGCATCTCTATCGGGAATAACATTTATTTCAGTTCCAGGTGATGTTGGAACTACTCAATTTACATACTTTCAAGTTGTTCTAGGTTACCTGTTTGGATATTTCGTAGTTGCTTTAGTTCTATTACCTATCTATTACAAGCTCAACCTGACGTCCATTTATGAATATTTGAAAGTACGTTTTGGTAATGTAAGTCACAAGACTGGAGCATTTTTCTTTTTTCTATCCAGAATAACTGGAGCATCGTTTAGATTATATTTAGTAGCTATTGTTCTTCAACAATTTGTTTTTAATGAATTAAATATCCGATTTGAGATTACCGTAGTTTTTTCTGTTTTACTTATCTGGATTTACACATTTAGAGGAGGAATAAAAACAATAGTTTGGACAGATACATTACAAACTGTATTTATGCTTATTTCGGTTTTATTATCTATTTATTTAATAAACGATAGTTTGAATTGGTCATTCGTAGATTTTATTAATTCTGATGAACTTAAAACATACTCAAACTTTCTAGTTACAGAAAGTTTTTTAGAAAAAAATCATTTCTTAAAATCTTTTATTGGTGGTATGTTTATTACAATTTGTATGACTGGCTTGGATCAAGACATGATGCAAAAAAATCTAACTTGCAAATCTTTGAAAGATGCTCAAAAAAACATGATTGTATTTAGTATCGTTTTAGTTATTGTGACCTTTGTATTTTTATTATTAGGTGCTTTATTATTTATTTATTCTCAAAAATCAGGTATTACTGTTCCTGAACTTAATGGCTCTCCAAACGCAGATTTATTATTTCCTGAAATTGCATTAAATAGTAATCTTGGGAGTGTAATAGGAATAACATTTTTATTGGGTCTAATTGCAGCAGCTTACAGCAGTGCTGACAGTGCACTAACTTCCCTAACAACTTCTTTTTGTGTTGATATCATTAATATAAAAAACAAAAGCCAAGAGTATCAAATTAAAATTAGAAAAATTGCCCATTTAGTTATGAGCGCTGTTCTTATAATAGTTATTATAATTTTTGAAAATTATTTAGAGAGGAGTGTAATTGATGGACTATTAGTTTTAGCAGGCTACACATATGGTCCATTATTAGGACTATTTGCATTTGGAATTTTTACTGATTACAAAATACATGATAGATATGTTTGGATAGTCACAATTATTTCTGTTCTTTCAGTTTACCTGCTGGCCAACCTGGACCCTACATACCTCGGTGGTTACAAGATTGGCTATGAACTATTGCCAATAAATGGCTTTATTACGTTTTTAGGGTTAGTACTGATTCGTAGAAAGTAAAACCAAAGTACAAGCTTCAAAATATGAAATGTGATTACTTTTCAAAATTCTGTAAAAATCGGGGTTTTCTGTACCAGGATTGAAAATTACTCTTTTTGGCTTCAAAGAAATTATATAATCATAATATTCTTTTTGTATGAGCTTATTGATATACAAAGATATTGTATGAATGTTTTTAAATTTAACTAAATGTTTTTCTATTAAAACATTTTCTACAACTCCAGCTTTTAAACCAATAGCTTTAACATCAATTTTATTTAATAATAATTTTTTTATTGCAATATTCGAATATCGTTGAATATTTGTTGAAGCTCCTAATACTAAAGTTGTCATTACCACCTTATAATAACTGAACCCCAGGTGAATCCTGCGCCAAAAGCTGCTAAGACAACTAAGTCATTATCTTTTATTTTTCCTTGTTCCCAAGCCTCTGTAAGAGCAATTATTATAGATGCAGCTGTTGTATTGCCATAATTCATGATATTATTGTAAACTTTCTCATCTGAAAGCTGAAATTTTCTTTGAATAAATTGTGCTATTCTCAAGTTTGCTTGGTGAGGGATTAGCAAGTCAATATCATCTTTTTCTAGTTTATTTGCTTTCAGTCCTTCATTAATAACTTCAGAAAATCTAACTACGGCATTTTTAAAAACAAATTGACCATTCATGTAAGGATAATAAGATTCGTCATTTGGATCATTATCATTTAAAATTTCAGGTACCCATCTTCCAGTGTTTGGCCCATCTAACATGAGTTCTCTAGCATGCTTCCCCTCGGAATGTAAATGAGATGATAAAATTCCTTTATCATTTTCTTTTGTTCTTGAAACCACAGCAGCACCAGCACCATCTCCAAAAATTACAGTTACTCCTCTTCCTCTAGTTGATTTTTCTAAACCACCAGAGTGGTTTTCAGAGCCAATTACTAATATATTTTTATACATTCCTGTTTTTATGAATTGATCAGCAACAGATAAAGAATATATAAATCCTGAACATTGATTTCTTACATCCAAGGCTCCAATTGTTGACATACCCAACATATCCTGCACGCGAACACCACCACCAGGAAAGTACATATCAGGACTTAATGTGGCAAAAATTATAAAATCAATATCTTTTTTACTCAATCCAGACCTTTTAATTGCTATTTCAGATGCTTTAGCGCCCATTGTAGATGTGGTATCGCCAGATTTTGGATCAATCCATCTCCTTTTTTTAATTCCTGTTCTTTCCTGTATCCAATCATCAGTTGTATCCATAAATTTTGATAAATCGTCATTTGTAACTATATTATCAGGAACATAGTGACCCAAACCAATAATTCTTGAATTAAACATATTTTTTTGTTGTTTTAATGCATTCTAAACTAAAAATACCTAATACTAATAAATAAAAAAAACAGATTCCTTACTAATGTCAATTTGTCATTAGTAGTTTTTTGGTATATGATTTGATTATTTTATTATAAAAATTAAAATTATGGCTAAAAGGTAAAATAAATGTATCAGTTGAAAACATATTTCCGTTAATAAAGAAATTTTTATACAGTGATCACGAAATATTTTTAAGAGAGTTAATTTCAAATGCAACTGATGCTACTTCAAAACTAAAACATTTGAGTAGTATTGGAGAAAATAAAATTAAAATCAATAATCCAATTATTGAGATTAAAATTGATAAAAAAGGAAAAAAATTACATATTATTGACCAAGGTATTGGAATGACGTCTGATGAAGTAAAAAAATATATAAATCAAGTTGCTTTCTCCGGAGCCGAAGAATTTTTAGAAAAATACAAAGATTCTGCTAAAGACACTGGAATTATTGGCCATTTTGGACTTGGCTTTTATTCAGCATTTATGGTAGCAGAAAAAGTTGAAATAATCACAAAATCTTATAAAAAAGATAAAGGAGCTCATTGGATTTGTGATGGTTCCCCAGAATATTCTCTATCAAAAAGTGATAAAAAAGAAAGAGGAACTGAAGTTATCTTACATATTGACAAAGATTCCAAAGAATTTTTAGAAGAAAACCGAATACGAACTTTATTAATTAAGTACAACAAATTCATGCCTATTCCTATTAAATTTGGGACTAAAGAAATAAGTAATAAAGTAGGAGAGGGTGAAAATGAAAAAGAAATAAAAGAAACAGTTGACGATATTATAAACAATCCGAATCCTGCATGGACAAAAACTCCCTCAAGTTTAGATGAAAATGCATATAAAGAATTTTATAGAGAATTGTATCCAATGCAATTTGAAGAACCTTTATTTAACATTCATTTAAATGTAGATTACCCCTTTAATCTTACGGGAATATTATATTTTCCTAAAATTTCTAATGATATAAATGTTCAAAAAGATAAAATTCAACTTTACCAAAATCAAGTTTTTGTAACAGATAATGTTGAAGGTATTGTTCCTGAGTTTCTAACACTCCTAAGAGGAGTTATTGATTCACCAGACATTCCGTTAAATGTTTCTAGAAGTTATTTACAAGCCGATGGAGCCGTTAAAAAAATAAGTAATTATATAACTAAAAAAGTAGGAGATAAGTTAAACTCACTTTTTACTAAAAATCGTAAAGAATTTGAAAAGAAATGGAATGATATTAAAGTTATTATTGAGTATGGAATGCTTAGTGAAGAAAAATTCTTTGACAAAGCTCAAAAATTCGCATTATACCCAAATGTGGATGAGAAATTCTTCACTCTTGAAGAGCTAAAAGAAAAAATTTCTAAAACACAAACCGACAAAGACGGTAAACTAGTAATTCTTTATGCTTCTAATAAAAATGAACAACATTCATATATTGAAGTAGCTAAAGAAAAAGGTTATGAAGTTCTCTTACTCGATTCTCCAATAATTAGTCATTTAATACAAAAACTAGAAACTAGCAATGAAAAAGTTACATTTTCCAGAGTTGATGCTGATGTAATCGACAAATTAATTAAAAAAGAAAATCAGGAAATTTCAAAACTTAGTGATAAAGAAAAAGAAAAGCTTAAAAAAATAATTGAGCAAGCTGTCCCAAAAGAAAAATACACTGTTCAGCTTGAGGCAATGGACAGCAATGCCTCACCATTTATAATTACTTTTCCTGAATTTATGAGAAGAATGAAAGAAATGCAACAAAGTGGTGGAAATAGTATGTTTGGAAATATGCCAGAAATGTATAATTTAATTGTAAACGTTAACAACCCAGTTAATTCAGAAATACTAAAATCAAAAAGTAAAGATAAAAAGCAAAGATTAATTAATCAGTCCTTAGATTTAGCAAAGTTGTCTCAAAATTTACTTAAGGGAGAAGAATTAACTTCATTTATAAAAAGAAGTGTAGATTTTATAAAATAATGAGATGAAAAAAGTGAATGTGTATATAATGGGTATTATTTACATATACCTCGGAATTCAACACTTTACTAATACTAATTTTTATTTTCCATACATGCCAAATTTCTTTCCATATCACTGGGAATTAATAATAGCAAGTGGAGTAGCTGAAATAATTTTAGGAATAGGAATTTTTTTTAAGAAATACAGAAATTATAGCCTTTGGGGAATTATATTAATGTTAGTTATATTCCTTTCTGTTCACATAAACATGTTGATTCCTGAAAATCGATTGGATAATCCAATATCATTATTAATTCTTAGAGTTTTTGCACAATTTGGATTGATTTATTGGGCATGGAAAAATATTAAATAAATGAATGTTTGTTTTTGTTATATAAATTTTAGCATATTTACATTTAATTAGTTTTATTTTGAAAAAATATTTTTTTCTTTTTTTGGTTGCACTTGTTACAGGATGTGCCAACAATAAAAAAGAGATGAATTTAAATGTTATAATAAATGGTTTTAAAAAAGGTAATATTTATCTTCAAAAAATAAAGGATTCTACACTAATTAATATTGATTCCATTTTTATTGAAAATAACAAATCAATTGTTTTAAAACATCAAATTAATTCTCCGCAAATATTTTTTATAAATTTAGACATATCCAAAAAAGACAATAGAATTGAGTTTTTTGGAGAAGAAGGTGATATCACCATAAAAACTAACCTTAAAAATTTTAGTTCAGAATTTGAAGTATCTGGATCTTATAATGATTCTGTTTACAGGAAATATTTAAATATTATTAAACAATTTAATTATAAACGGTTAGATTTAATAAAGAAATCATTTGAAATGTCACAAAGTAAGGAATTAGACAGCATTAAATTGATTGAAAGTGAAATCGAAAATTTAAATAAAAGACAGTATCTATATAGTTTAAACTATGCTGTAACTAACGGAAGCTCTCATGTAGCACCATTTATTGCTCTAAACGAATTTTCCCAAGGGGGAAAAGTTTTGTTAGATACAATCAAAAACTCTTTAAGTAAAGATGTTTTATCATCTAAATATGGAACACTTTTAAAAAATACTATTGAAGAACTATGAACTAAAGTTCATTAAATGACTTTACCAAATCATTAGCTTTTTTTGTCAATTCTAAACTAATAGTTTTGAAATGACCTTTTTTGTCTTTGACATCTTTTTGATGAATTTTTTTAATTAAATCGTCAAAAATATCAAAACATTTATCTACTAGCTTTTCACTTTTTTTTAAATCCTTGTCAGAATTTTCTAATTCCCACAAGTTAATATTTTGAATAATCTCTCCAATTACATTGTTTAAATCTTTTTTTAAATTTTTTACACTCGCCATTTTAATTATTTAATTTCCATTATACTTAACAAAATTTCTGGGAGTTTCATATAAAGTAATTTCCAAGTCTTTACTAGTGTCTATTTTTAATCTTAAAATCTCCCAAATAAAAATACAAATATTTTCTGCTGTAGGAACTACTTTATTAAAATAATCTACATCCAAATTTAAATTTTTATGATCTAAAATATCTTCTATTTCACTTTTTATAATATCTTTTAAATCCTTTAAATCAATAACCATTCCCGTTATGGGATCAACGTCCCCTGTAACATCTACTATCAACTCATAATTGTGACCATGATAATTTGAATTACTACAAACTCCAAAGACTTCCATGTTTTTCTCATCGCTCCAATCTTTGACAAATAATCTATGTGCTGCATTAAAGTGAGCTCTTCTACTTACTGTTACTTTCATTTATTTAAATTTTTTATAAAATTGCTGAAAAATTATTTTAAACCACACTGTGTATAAATCAGGATTTATAACTACATCCTTTTTTAAAAACTCCATATTAGTCCATTTCCAATCGCTTACCTCAAGCTTATTTATTAATGGAGCTTTGTTATATCTACCTAACAAGACATGATCAAGTTCGTGCTCTGTCAAACCATTATCAAATTCCGCTTTGTAAATAAATGAAAATAAATTATTAATTTCCGTTTCAAAACCCATTTCTTCCCTTAGTCTTCTTATTCCTGCATTAATCACAGATTCCCCTTCTCGGGGATGACTACAACAGGTATTGGTCCATAAACCAGGTGAATGATATTTACATAATGCTCTTCTCTGAAGAAGTAACTCATTATTATCATTTAAAATAAAAACAGAAAATGCTCTATGCAAAACAGCTTTTTCATGAGCCTCTATTTTTTCCATCAAACCAAGTTGATTGTCCTTTTTATCAACTAAAATAACCATTTCTTCCACAAACCAAAGCTACAAAATTTGAATTATTAAAGATGGTATATTGAAAAACAATACTATTTTTGAGGATTAAATAAAATATGGGATTTAAAGAAGAAATTTATAAGAGAAGAACGTTTGGAATTATTTCACACCCAGATGCTGGAAAAACAACTCTTACTGAAAAATTATTATTATTTGGAGGGGCTATACAAGAAGCTGGTGCTGTGAAGTCTCACAAAATTAAAAGAGGAGCTACTAGTGATTTCATGGAAATCGAAAGACAAAGAGGAATTTCTGTTTCAACCTCTGTTTTAGCATTTAATTATAATGATAAGAAAATAAACATATTAGATACACCTGGTCACAAAGATTTTGCAGAAGATACTTTTAGAACTTTAACTGCTGTTGATAGTGTAATAGTGGTAATAGATGTTGCAAAAGGTGTAGAAGAACAGACTGAAAAACTAGTAGAAGTCTGTAGAATGAGAGAAATACCTATTATAGTTTTTATAAATAAACTTGATAGAGAGGGTAAGGACGCTTTTGACTTATTAGATGAATTAGAGAAAAAATTAAAATTCAGTGTTTGTCCACTAAGTTTTCCAATTGGAGTGGGTTATGATTTTCAAGGAATCTATAATATATGGGAAAATAATTTAATGCTTTTTGAGGACGAAAATAAACAAAAAATTTCCCAAACAATAAATATTACTAGTATCAATGATCCTAGATTAATAGAATTTATTGGTGAAAATGCATCAAAAAAAATTAAGGAAGAAGTTGAAATAGTTAAGGAGATTTATCCAAAATTTAATCAATTAGATTATCTAGAGTGTAAACAGCAACCTGTATTTTTTGGATCTGCGTTAAATAATTTTGGTGTAAAAGAGTTACTTGATTGCTTTGTGTCTATAGCTCCCTCCCCACTATCAAAAGAAAGTGAGGAAAGAATTATAAACCCCAGTGAGGATAGGTTTTCAGGTTTTGTATTTAAAATACATGCTAACATGGATCCTAAACACAGAGATAGATTAGCATTTATTAAAATTGTTTCAGGGATATTCAAAAGAAACAAACCATATCACCATGTTAGAATAAATAAAAATTTTAAGTTTAGTAGTCCGAATGCTTTTTTTGCAGAAAAAAAAGAAATTATCGAACAATCTTTTCCGGGTGATATTGTTGGTGTACATGACTCTGGTAATTTCAAAATAGGGGATTCTTTTTCCGAAGGCGAAAATATTAATTTTAAAGGAATTCCAAATTTTTCCCCAGAGCATTTTAAATTCATAAATAACCAAGATCCTATGAAATCAAAACAACTAGCCAAAGGGATTGATCAATTAATGGATGAAGGAGTTGCTCAATTATTTATACTTGAAATTAATGGAAGAAAAGTAATTGGAACGGTTGGGGCACTCCAATTTGAGGTTATACAATACAGGTTAGAACATGAATATGGAGCCAAATGTTCATATGAAAACATTAATATTCACAAAGCCTGTTGGATTGAAAATCATCAGAAATCTAATTTAGAATTTAATGAATTTAAAAAATTAAAAAGTAAATTTTTAGCTAAAGATAAAAATCAACAACTTGTCTTTCTATCAGATTCAGCCTTTTCTTTAGAAATGACAAAACAAAAATTTCCGTCAATTGAATTTCACTACAAGTCAGAGTTTTAATTAAGCTTCAGCGTTGGGACCAAAATTTAAATTAACAGACCTTTGATTGTCATAATCTTTAATCTCACCATTAGACTTTTCAAATCTAGAAATATTTTCGTTTAATGCTTTGGAAAATCTTTTTGCATGTTGAGGTGTCAAAATTATTCTTGATTTTACCTTAGCTTTTGGAACACCCGGCATGATATTTATAAAATCTACTACAAATTCAGAAACAGAGTGATTAATTAAGGCTAAATTAGAATATGTACCTTGAGCTAGATTTTCATCTAACTCAAGATTTATATTGCCTTTTTTATCGTTAGAAACTTTCATTATAAATTAATCTTTTTAGCAGCTAATAGATCTTCGTATTCGTCAGTATAACCTACAATGGTATCTTTAAACATTCGATTTCCTGTTCCGGCAGGAATTTTGTGACCTACAATAACATTTTCTTTTAAACCACCTAATCCATCTACTTTACCATTAACTGCAGCTTCATTTAAAACTTTGGTTGTTTCTTGAAAGGAAGCAGCAGAAATAAATGATTTAGTTTGTAAAGAAGCTCTTGTGATACCCTGTAAAATTGGTGTTGCTGTGGCATTTACAGCATCTCTAGCCATAACAAGTTCCTTGTCCTCACGCTTTATTATTGAATTTTCATCTCTAAGTTCCCTAGCGGTAACAATTTGACCTTCTTTAAAATTTTGTGAATCACCTACAGATTCAACAATCTTTTTACTGAACAAATTGTCATTCTCAATGATAAAATCATTTTTATGAATCAATTGACCCTCTAAAAATGTTGTATCACCTGAGTCTTGAATTTTAACTTTTTGCATCATTTGCCTAATTAAAACTTCGAAATGTTTATCATTAATTTTTACACCTTGTAATCTATAAACTTCTTGTACTTCATTAACTAAATATTGTTGAACAGCTGAAGGTCCTTTTATATTTAAAATATCATTAGGAGTTATAGAACCATCTGATAGAGGCATTCCAGCTTTAACAAAATCATTTTCTTGAACTAATATCTGATTAGATAATTTTACCAAATATTTCTTGATTTCACCAGTTTTAGATTCTACTATTATCTCCCTATTTCCTCTTTTTATTTTTCCAAAACTAACTACTCCATCTATTTCACTAACAACAGCTGGATTTGAAGGGTTTCTAGCTTCAAAAAGTTCTGTAACTCTTGGTAAACCTCCTGTAATATCACCAGATTTTGCGGATTTTCTTGGGATTTTGACTAATATCTGTCCTTCTTTAATTTTATCACCATTATTTATCATTAAATGAGCACCAACAGGAAGATTATAGGTCCTTAAATTTTTACCTTTCTTATCATTAATTAATAAAGTAGGAACAATTTTTTTATTTCTAGATTCCGAGATAACCTTTTCCTTGAAACCAGTTTGTTCGTCAATTTCCACTTGATAAGTTATCCCTTTTTCGATATTTTCATATTCGATTACACCTCCAAATTCGGAAATAATAACACCATTATATGGATCCCAATTACAAACAATATCATCTTTCCTTAATTTCTGACCATCTTTAATTAAAATGGTAGAACCATAAGGAATTATATTTGTACTTAATGTAATGCCTGTTTTATTATCTAATAGCTTTAATTCACAAGTTCTAGAGATAACTACATTTATATCATTACCATCATTATCTTTACTTTTAACTATTTTTAAATCTTCTATTTCAGCTAAACCATCAAATTTAGCAACCAATTTATTTTCTTCAGAGATATTTCCAGCAATTCCACCAACATGGAATGTTCTTAAAGTTAACTGAGTACCTGGCTCACCAATAGACTGGGCTGCTACTACTCCGACTGATTCACCGTTTTGAACCATCTTACCAGTAGCAAGATTTCTACCATAACATTTAGCACATATTCCTCTTGGTGATTCACAAGTTAATGGAGATCTAACTTCAACTTTTTCAATACTGGTACTCTCAATTTTCTTGACTATTTCTTCAGAAATTTCAATTCCAGAATTAACTATAATTTCATTTGAGACTGGATGATAAATATCATGTAGAGAAACTCTACCTAAGATTCTTTCGCCCAGAGTTTCTACAACTTCTTCGTTCTTTTTTAAAGCTTCTACAGATATTCCTCTTAGAGTGTTACAATCATTGATTTTCACAATAACATCTTGAGCAACATCAACTAATCTTCGGGTTAAATATCCAGCATCTGCTGTTTTTAAAGCTGTATCAGCTAATCCTTTTCTAGCCCCGTGAGTAGAAATAAAATATTCTAAAATAGATAAACCTTCCTTAAAGTTAGAGAGGATGGGGTTTTCAATAATTTCACCTCCACCAGAACTTGCTTTTTTGGGCTTGGCCATAAGACCTCGCATTCCCGTAAGCTGTCGTATCTGTTCTTTAGATCCACGTGCTCCAGAGTCAAGCATCATAAATACAGAATTGAAACCCTGTTGGTCATGACTTATTCTATTCATAGCCAATTCAGTTAAAGTTGCGTTAGTAGAAGTCCAAACATCAATTACTTGATTATATCTCTCATTATTAGTGATTAAACCCATGTTATAATTTGCAATAATTGAGTCAACTTCAGCATTTGCGTTAGAAATCATTTCGTGCTTTTCTGGTGGAATAATAATATCACCTAAACTAAACGATAGACCTCCTTTGAACGCAAAAGAGAATCCCATATCTTTAATTTTGTCTAGAAATTCAGCAGTTTCAGGAACACTAGTCACTTTAAGTATATTTCCTATAATATCACGAAGTGACTTTTTAGTTAAAACTTCATTAATAAAACCTGCTTTTTCAGGAACAACTTGGTTAAATAAAACTCTCCCAACAGTTGTTTCAATGATTTTATTTACTAATTCCCCTGATTCATTAAAATCTTTTGCTCTGATTTTTATCATTGCGTTTAACTCCACTATTTCTTCGTTATATGCAATATTAACCTCTTCGTAAGAGTAAAATATCAAGCCTTCACCTTTTACTTTATAATTATCAGTGGATTTCAATAATTTAGTCATATAATACAAGCCTAAAACCATATCTTGAGACGGAACAGTTATTGGAGAGCCATTAGCAGGATTTAAAATATTATGAGATGCTAACATTAATAATTGAGCTTCAAGAATTGCTTCAGGACCTAAAGGAAGATGGACAGCCATTTGATCACCATCAAAATCAGCATTAAAAGCAGTACATACCAGTGGATGAACCTGTATTGCTTTACCCTCAATTAAACTAGGTTGAAACGCCTGAATACCTAAACGGTGAAGTGTTGGGGCTCTATTTAACAAAACAGGATGACCTTTAAGAACATTTTCTAAAATATCCCAAACTAGAGGTTCTCTTCTGTCAATAATTTTTTTTGCTGACTTTACGGTCTTAACAATACCTCTTTCAATTAATTTTCTAATAATGAATGGTTTGTAAAGTTCTGCAGCCATATTTTTCGGTAAACCGCATTCGTATAATTTTAATTCAGGACCTCCAACAATAACAGATCTTGCAGAATAATCTACTCTTTTTCCTAAGAGATTCTGACGGAATCTTCCTTGTTTTCCTTTTAAAGAATCAGACAAAGATTTCAATGGTCTATTAGCATCAGTCTTTACAGCTGAAGATTTTCTTGTATTATCAAAAAGAGAATCTACTGATTCTTGAAGCATTCTTTTTTCGTTTCTTAAAATAACTTCAGGTGCCTTAATTTCAACAAGTCTTTTTAGCCTATTATTTCTTATTATTACTCTTCTGTATAAATCATTTAAGTCAGAGGTAGCAAATCTTCCGCCATCTAAAGGAACCAGTGGACGAAGTTCAGGTGGAATTACTGGAATAGCTTTTAAAATCATCCATTCTGGTTTATTTTCCTTATTCGTGTTAGATTCTTTAAAAGATTCAACAACTTGAAGTCTTTTAAGAGCTTCCATTTTTCTTTGTTTTGAAGACTCGGTATTTGCCTTATGCCTTAATTCATAAGAAAGTTCGATTAAATTAACTCTTGACAAAAGTTCAATCAAACATTCTGCTCCCATTTTGGCGATAAACTTATTTGGGTCTTCATCATCTAAGAATTGATTTTCTGGAGGAAGATTATCTACAATATTAATATATTCTTCTTCAGTAAGAAAATCCATTTTGTTAACCGGTTCACCTTCAATATTCACAGCTAAACCAGCTTGAATTACCACATATCTTTCATAATATATAATCATATCCAACTTCTTTGATGGAAGTCCTAGTAAATAACCAATCTTATTTGGCAAAGAGCGAAAATACCATATGTGAGCGACTGGAACTACCAAATTAATATGACCAACCCTATCTCTTCTGACCTTTTTCTCAGTCACCTCAACTCCACACCTATCACAAATAATACCTTTATACCTAATTCTCTTATATTTTCCACAGGCACATTCATAGTCTTTGACAGGTCCAAAAATTCGTTCACAAAACAAACCATCTCTTTCTGGCTTATGGGTTCTGTAATTAATTGTTTCTGGCTTAAGTATCTCACCTCTTGAAGAACCTAAAATAGTTTCAGGAGATGCTAATCCTATAGATATTTTTGAAAATTTCTGAGATTTATTAATTTCAATTTTTCTTGACATAATAATCGTGTTTTTATTCTTCTAGCCTAATATCTAGACCAAGACCTTTAAGTTCATGCATTAATACATTAAATGACTCTGGTAAACCAGGATCAGGCATTGTTTCTCCTTTTACAATTGCTTCATAAGCTTTTGCTCTTCCTTGCACATCATCAGATTTAATAGTTAAAATCTCTTGTAGGGTACTTGATGCTCCGTAGGCTTCTAAAGCCCACACTTCCATTTCACCGAATCTTTGTCCACCAAACTGTGCTTTTCCACCCAATGGTTGTTGAGTTATTAATGAGTAGGGTCCAATAGACCTTGAATGCATTTTATCGTCAACCATGTGACCTAGTTTTAACATATAAATAACTCCAACAGTGGCTGGCTGATCAAATCTTTTTCCAGTTCCTCCATCATATAAGTACGTATGACCGAATTTAGGAACGCCCGCTTCATTAGTTAATTCATTTATTTGATCTAAGGTTGCACCATCAAAAATTGGTGTAGCGAACTTTCTACCTAATTTGAGTCCTGCCCAACCTAGTACGGTTTCATATATTTGTCCAATATTCATTCGAGAGGGAACGCCAAGTGGATTCAAAACTATGTCAACGGGTGAACCATCTTCTAAGAAAGGCATATCTTCTTGTCTTACAATTCTTGCAACAATTCCTTTATTTCCATGTCTTCCTGCCATTTTATCTCCTACCTTCAACTTTCTCTTCTTCGCAATATATATTTTTGCTAATTTCAAAATTCCAGGCGGAAGTTCATCTCCAACAGAAATAGTGAATTTTTGACGCCTATGCATTCCCTGGAGATCATTTTCTTTTATTTTATAATTGTGTAATAAAGAAACAACCAAAGCATTTATTTTTTTATCAACTGCCCATATTCCTGAAACAATGTGAGTGTATTCTTCAACTTGATTTAGCATTTTTAAAGAATATTTTTTTCCTTTTGGTAAAATCTCTTCACCCAAATCATTAAAAATACCCTGACAAGTCTTTCCACTCAAAATAACAAATAGTTTTTCAACCAATTTATTTTTGAGAGACTTAAACTTGTCATCAAATTCAAGCTCAAGTTGGTTTAAAACTTCTTTATCCTCGGATCTTTTTCTTTTGTCCTTCACAGGTCTAGTAAATAATTTTTTATTAATTACTATACCATTGAGAGAAGGAGGAGCTTTTAAAGAAGCGTCTTTAACATCTCCAGCTTTATCACCAAAAATTGCTCTTAATAGCTTCTCCTCTGGTGTTGGATCTGATTCTCCTTTTGGTGTTATTTTACCAATTAGTATATCTCCAGGATGAACTTCTGCACCTATTCTGATCATTCCATTTTCATCGAGATTTGCAGTCGCTTCTTCACTAACATTCGGAATATCATTAGTTAATTCTTCCATACCAAGTTTAGTATCTCTGACATCTAAAGAATACTCATCAATATGAAGTGAAGTAAAAACATCATCTCTAACTACTTTTTCTGAAATAACTATTGCATCTTCAAAATTATAACCTTTCCAGGGCATAAAAGCAACTTTTAAATTTCTTCCTAATGCCAATTCTCCTTTTTGTGTTGCATAGCCTTCACATAATACTTGGCCTTTTACTACATTATCACCTTTAACAACTATAGGTTTTAGATTAATGCAAGAACCTTGATTTGTTTTTCTAAATTTAACAAGTTCGTATGTCTTTTCGTCAGTATCAAAACTTGTCAGTTTTTGATCGTTAGAAAGCTTATATTTAATTGTTATTTTTTGAGAGTCTACGTAAGTTACCTTGCCATCATAATCTGCATTAATTAGAACTCTGGAATCTGAAGCAACCTGTCTCTCAAGACCGGTTCCAACTATAGGAGATTCAGGCCTCAGTAATGGGACTGATTGTCTCATCATGTTAGATCCCATTAATGCTCTATTTGCATCATCATGCTCCAAAAATGGGATTAATGAAGCAGAAATAGATGCAATTTGATTTGGGGCAACGTCAGTGTAATTGACATCATTAGGGTCAATCACAGGGTAATCAGCTTCTTGTCTTGCAATAACTTTTTCAGCAAGAATTTTTCCATTTTTGTCTTTTGGAATATTAGCTTGTGTTATTAATTTTCCTTCTTCCTCTTCAGCACTCAAATAGGCATGATTTTCAAGATCCACTACTCCATTTTCAACTTTCCTGTAGGGAGTTTCAATGAACCCTAGATTATTAACTTTGGCAAAAACACCTAATGAAGATATCAAACCAATGTTTGGTCCTTCAGGAGTTTCGATTGGACATAGTCTTCCGTAATGGGTATAATGTACATCTCTAACCTCAAAACCAGCCCTTTCCCTGGATAAACCACCAGGTCCTAATGCGGAAAGTCTACGTTTGTGTGTAATTTCAGCCAGTGGATTAGTTTGATCCATAAATTGAGACAACTGATTTGTCCCAAAAAAAGAATTGATAACTGAGGATAATGTTTTAGCATTTATTAGATCAATGGGAGTAAAAACTTCATTATCTCTAACATTCATTCTTTCTCTAATTGTTCTAGCCATTCTGGATAAACCTACTCCAAACTGAGAAGAAAGTTGTTCACCTACTGTTCTTACCCTTCGATTTGAAAGGTGATCAATATCATCAATTTCTGCTTTTGAGTTAATTAATTCAATTAAGTACTTAATAATAGTAATAATATCGTCCTTTGTCAAAACTAGCTTTTCCATTTCAATGTTAAGTCCTAGCTTTTTATTCATCCTATATCTACCTACTTCACCTAAATTATATCTCTGTTCAGAGAAAAATAATTTATCAATTATTCCTCTTGCAGTCTCTTCATCAGGCGGTTCAGCATTTCTTAATTGTCTGTATATGTGCTCAACAGCTTCTTTTTCTGAATTAGTAGGATCTTTTTGTAAAGTATTGTGAATAATTGCATAATCTGAAAACTGACCATCAAGCTTGTGCAAGAGAACAGTTTTTGTGTTAGTTTCTAAAATTTCTGAAATGTTATCTTTATCTATAAATACATCCCTATCTAATACAATCTCATTTCTTTCAATAGAAACAACTTCACCAGTGTCCTCATCAACAAAATCTTCAAACCATGAATTTAACACTCTTGCAGCTAATTTTCTTCCAATATATTTTTTTAGTCCAGATTTAGAAACCTTAACTTCTTCAGCAAGATCAAATATTTCCAAAATATCTTTATCCCTTTCATATCCAATAGCTCTTAATAAAGTTGTAACTGGTAGCTTCTTTTTTCTATCGATGTAAGCATACATCACACTATTAATATCTGTAGCAAACTCAATCCATGATCCTTTAAAAGGTATTACTCTTGCTGAATATAATTTAGTTCCATTTGCATGAAATGATTGGCCAAAAAATACACCAGGCGATCTGTGTAGTTGAGAAACTACAACACGCTCAGCACCGTTAATTATAAATGTTCCACTAGGGGTCATATATGGAATCACACCTAAATAAACATCTTGGACAATAGTTTCAAAATCTTCATGCTCTTCATCAGTACAGAAAAGTTTTAATCTTGCTTTTAATGGTACACTGTAAGTTAAACCTCTTTCAATACATTCTTGAATTGAATATCTTGGAGGATCCACAAAATAATCTAAAAACTCTAAAACAAACTGATTTCTAGAATCAGAAATAGGAAAATTTTCTAAAAAAGTGTTAAAAAGTCCTTCATCTGTCCTTTCAGTTGATTTTGTTTCAAGTTGAAAAAAGTCTCTGAACGATTTGACTTGAATATCAAGGAAATCAGGATAGTCTGGAATGTTGGTAGCGGAAGCAAAGTTTAATCTATTTGTAATATTATGCATTAAAATCAATTTAAATTAAATAATGTAAAAAGTCTCAATAACAGGTTTTATACCTATTAACAAAGAGAATTTTAAATAAAAACTAAAGCTTTGGAGAATTATTTTAATTCTACTTCTGCTCCAGCTTCTTCAAGTGACTTTTTAAATCCTTCAGCTTCATCTTTAGAAACTGCTTCTTTAATGTTACTTGGTGCGTTATCTACAAGTTCTTTAGCTTCTTTTAAGCCAAGACCAGTTAATTCTTTTACAAGTTTTACAACAGCTAATTTTGAACCACCTGCTGCAGTTAATACAACATCAAATTCTGATTTTTCTTCAGCTGCTTCACCACCACCTGCTTCTGCAGGTCCAGCTGAAACTACTGCCGCTGCTGCTGGTTCGATACCGTACTCACTTTTAAGAATCTCTGCTAACTCGTTAACTTCTTTAACTGTTAGATTAACTAATTGTTCTGCAAAATCTTTTAAATCTGCCATTTTATTAAATATTTATTATTATTATTATTATTATTATTAATTACTCTTTTTTATCGCTTAAAGTTTTTAAAACTCCCGAAATTGTTGAACCTCCAGATTGTAATGCCGAGATAAGGTTTTTAGTTGGAGATTGTAAAA
>Ga0209223_10000720_pt1 | contig 37891 bp, 50 predicted proteins | sample COG_06_FD_184750 | JGI IMG/M metagenome (GOLD analysis project Ga0209223, IMG submission 184750) | Pelagic Microbial community sample from North Sea - COGITO 998_met_06 (SPAdes) (version 2) | ecosystem: Environmental > Aquatic > Marine > Neritic zone/Coastal water | place: Helgoland, sampling...
AAAATCCTATGACAATGACGTAGTGCGAGCGGCACTACTGCTAAAAAATAAAGAGATGTAATATGGACATGATTGACTTGGTTTTGCGCTGGATCGTTGCTCCCATTGCGGCAGTCGTTATCATGCTGTACCGACAACAAAATCGACACAATACCCTGCTCGCGGTTTTGCAGAATCAAGCTGATATTGTTAGGCATAACCACGACAGAGAAATCCGAGACATCAAAGATATGCTGCACAAAATACTCGAAAAGCTCGATGACAAGGCTGACAAATAATGTGGGCTGCTTTAATTTCTCCTGTTGCTGAGCTTATTAAAGTCTGGTTGGGCAATGTTAAAAACAAGGCAGAAGCTAAACATGAAGCTCAGATGAAGTTAATTCAAACGACAGCTTCATGGGAACAGCTTATGGCAGAACAAGCGAGAACCTCTTGGAAAGATGAGTGGTTTACGTTATTGCTTTCTGCTCCCGTAGTAGCTCTTATGTACGGTGTCACGTTTGATAATTCAGATGTAGTTTATCGCGTTGGGCTGGCATTTAACCAGCTTGATAAGCTTCCTGAGTGGTATCAATATCTATTGTTTGTAGCTGTTACGGCATCTTTTGGTATTCGTGGTGCAGATAAACTACTGGCAATTAAAGGTAAGAAATAAAGAAGCACATTTGATTTTTAGAAGGTAAAGCAAATGGCAACTAAACAAGAAGTCTATAATACAGATCCTATGTTGTGGAGAAATTTTGTTGACGGTACTGAAAGAGAAAACTACGAAGGTACTGATCAAGGCCGAGCATTACAAGACTTAGAGCAGCGTAGAATTAATAGGATTCTTTCTGCTTTAGAGGTTCTTGAGCGTGATCCTTCAACCGTACCCTATGATCGTTTTGAATCCGATTTAGATAAAGGTCAGATTTATGACTTTTTTGAAAGCGGCGGCTTAGATGCTTCAAGACTAATTCCAGATATAAACGATACTGCTGAGTTTTCTTCTTATACAGGAGGAGCCGCGCCAGTAAATGAAACAGTACGTTTGTTAGAGTCAGGAGAGGTAAGCTCTTTAGAAGAGCTAGAAAGTAAATATCCAGATGTTCATTCTTCTCTTATGGATTACTACGAAGGTGTTGGTGGAGAAGTTAATGATTTAGATGAAAATGCTGATGAGCTAGCTAACGGAGACTCAGATCTTTTAGCGGATAACTTAGAAGAAAATCAAACCGATCCAAGTATAGACACTGACGTAGACCTTCCTCCTTTATTACCGGGTCAAGGTATAGTAGATAAAGCAACAGATGCGGTTACTGGCGTAGTAGATAAAGCAAAAGATGCAATTCCTAGAGATCCTAAAGAGTTCGGAGATTTAATAAGGGCAATTCTTGAAGGAGGTGGTGTTGGCTTACCTAATGCAGATCCCGAATCAATTTTAGATGGCGGGTTCGGAGGACGTTATGAATTCCCTGCTGGCACATTTAACCCTAATGATATTATTGTGCAGGTTCCCGGTGTTCCAGTAGGTGGGCCTCCAAACTCAGTAGACATAGGAACAATTGGAGAGATAATAAACAGCCCCGGAGAAGTATTTGATAACGCAATTGATAACATTAAAGATGTTCTTACAGACCCTACTAAAATTGTTACTGGGGCAATTTCAGCAGGAACAGATCTTCCTCCAGATTTAATTAAAGCTATTCTTGCTGGAACATATGGGCAAGATGTTCTTGATTGGCTTAAGGGTAAAATAGATAACGTAGAAAACTCAATAGATCCACCCATAAGCGGAGAAACAGAAGAAGAAACAACAGAGCCTACAAGCCCACCAGAGACTGCTGGAGGAGAGACAACACAAGAGGGTGATCTTACTGTCAATGGTATAGATCCTCGCAATGAAAAGCAAGAAACGGTACAAGACCCTTTTACTTTTGGACATGAAAATAGTGACAACCCTGAAGAGCTAACAACAGAAGTTACTTTTTCTGGTTCAGATGATCACTTTATTTATGGTGACCCTAACAACGCACAAGAAGAAAATTATTTAAGTGGTGCATCAGGAGCCTTTAGTGGCGGGGGCGGCGGTGGAGCATTTGATCCATCTGGCGTACAACTAGGATCTCTAGGAGACCCACAGTTACTGGCGAGATCAGAGTTCCCTATTACTGATTTCTTAGCTGGCATATTTACTGGGATAAGAAGATGACATATTTAGATTTAGTAAATAACGTTCTTAGGCGTATGCGTGAAGAAGAAGTCTCTACTGTAAGCGAAAGCACTTATAGTAAAATGGTAGGTGATTTTGTTAATGACTCTAAAAAACTTGTAGAAACAAGTTGGGACTGGTCAGCACTGCGTACAACTTTAACTATAGAAACAACGGAAAACATTTTTAACTATGTTCTTACAGGAAGCAAAGACAATATTAAAGCTCTTGATGTCATCAACGACACTTCTAATTTTTTTATGGAGTATCGTAATTCTTCATGGTTTGACGATAAATACCTCAATGAAACACCGCAAACAGGAACGCCTTCATATTACACCTACAACGGAGTTGATTCCAACGGAGACACACAAATAGACGTGTACCCTAAGCCAGACGGTGTTTATGTTTTAAGGTTTAACGCGGTTAATCGAGGTACTATTTACGGCGAAAACCAAACTGTTCTTAGGCCAGAAATTTTGTCTGCCGACACTGACCAATTGTTAATTCCTTCTTCTCCTGTAATCCATCAAGCGATAGCTATGTTAGCGCGTGAGCGTGGTGAAACTGGAGGAACATCTGCGGCAGAGTACTTCGGTATTGCTCAGCAGTACTTGTCTGATGCTATTGCTTTAGATGCTCAAAAGCATCCTTATGAAACTGATTGGTATGCACCATAATGGCACAACAACTAAAAAGTATTAACTTAGTTGCTCCTGCGTTTAAGGGAATCAATACAGAAGATTCGCCTTTAGCACAAGATCCGTCGTTTGCTGAAATAGCTGATAACGCTATTATTGACAAGCGTGGTCGTATTGCTGCGCGTAAAGGACTCTCTGTCATAACGACAGACAAAAGTGAGTTAGGCGCAGACCACATTCACGAGATGCATTATTTTTACGATGATGCAGGAAATACAAAACTGTTTAGCGCGGGTAACAACAAGATACTTTCTGGAACTACAACGCTTGTAGACGAAACACCCGGTTCCTATACTATCGCCGCTAACAACTGGAAGATGGTTACTTTTAATGATAAAGCTTACTTTTTTCAGAGAGGACAAGAACCTTTAGTATACGACGACGCTACGGGTTTACGAACTTTAGGTACAGTAACAGGAACACCAACAGACGTTATCTTTTATTGTCACGAGGCTCTTTCTGCTTACGGTCGTTTGTGGATAACAAACAATGAAACTGACTCTCAAACTGTTTTCTGGTCTGACTTGCTTGACGGTACAGACTTCTATGGTGGTTCATCCGGTTCGCTTAATGTTTCTAAGGCTTGGCCTAATGGACACGACGAAATACGTGCGTTAGCTGCTCACAACAACCTCTTAATTATCTTTGGTAATCACAGCATTGTTGTTTATCAGAATGCATTTAGTCCTGCTTTTATGTCTATGGTAGACACTGTGGCGGGTATAGGCTGCGTGTGTAGAAACTCTGTTCAGCACATAGGCACAGACGTTTTATTCTTGTCGCACTCTGGGTTACGTTCGTTCGGTAGAACCATACAAGAAAAATCTATGCCTATTGGAGACTTAAGTGCAAACATTAAGACTGAGTTTATTGAAGGCGTTGCGGATCGAACAGCGCCAACATCTTCTGTGTATAGTCCAGAGAATTCTTTTTACTTAATAACTTTAACTGACCAAGAAACTACTTATTGTTTTGACTTAAAGGGCCGACTAGAAAACGGAGCTTATAGGGTTACGCGTTGGCCTTCTAATTCCTTTAAAGCTTACGAGCGTTTGCCTGACGGTACCTTATACATAGGGAGTGCACAAGGCGTTGGAGAACACGCTGGGTATCAAGATAGTGGTGAGAGCTATCGTTTTAGGTACTACAGCCCCGGTCTTACTTTTGGTGATGCTTCTAAGCTAAAGATACTAAAGAAGCTGCGCCCTACTGTTGTTGGTGCTAACGACGCTACTGTATTTATTAATTGGGCTTATGATTTAGAAACCGCTTACAAAACTCAAGCGTATACTGTAGGCGACCAAATACCAGCTTTTTACGGTGTTGGTGAATATTCTGTTTCTGAGTTTACGGGCGGTGAGCTAACCTCTCGTCGCGCAGTTAATACTACCGGTGACGGCACAATTGTTACAATAGGCATGGAAACAGATGTTGATGGTTTTCCACTATCTCTACAGGAAATTAACGTACTAGCACTAATAGGTAAAACACTATGAGCAACTACACAGTAACAACAAATTTTGCTGCTAAAGATACACTGCCTTCTGGTAGTAGTGGTAAAATCATTAGAGGCTCTGAGTTTACTACAGAGTTCACTAATATTGCAACAGCGATTCTGTCTAAGGCAGACTTAAGCAGTCCTCAGTTTACAGGAACGGTATTTATACCTGCCTTAACTTTTACGGGGACGTTAACGACAGGAACTATTGATGGGGGTGTTTACTAATGAGTTGGCTAAGTGATTTACTAGGCGATGTTACTGGTGCAATAATACCATCAGATATTAAAGATATATACACAAACCCGCTTACGCAGATTGAAGCACCTGACATTAGGTTTCAACCGTTTACTGTTACTGGGCCTACGGGTACAACAACAACAGGAGCAGACGGTAGCACTAGTTATGCTTTAAACGCACAACAACAAGCACTGCAAGATATGTTGTTCGGAGGCGCAAGTAATTTCTATCAACAGGCTCAAATGCCTACGGCAGAAAGAGAGGCTGATGTATACAATCGCATAAGGTCTACGCAGCTTAACGAAGAGATGCGCCAGAGCCAGCAGCTTGAAGAGCGTTTAGCCTCTCAAGGACGTTTAGGAGTTACTACTAACCAATACGGAGGTACTCCAGAGCAACTAGCAATGGCTAAAGCGCGAGCAGAGGGAATGAACACAGCCAGTTTAAGTTCTATACAACAGGCTCAAGCAGAGCAGCAACAACAAGCAAATTTAGCTGGGCAGTTTATGCAACAAGGATACGCACCTCAAGCGTCTCTTTTGTCTGCTTTGTCTCCTGCTCTTAATGTTGCAGGAATGGCTGACGTAGCGCGTAGACAGCAAGGCGAGTTCGATTTAGAAGCTATGATGGCTAACTTATCAGGTGAGATGGGTCAAATGACGGGACTGGCTGGTTTGTACGGTAACGTCTACGGCGGTTTGCTAAGCGGCATAGGTGGTGTGTTCGGTGGTGATAAACCTTGGTGGTTAAGACCGTAGATGTTATGAGTGCAAAATAGAGGGATAAATAATGGCTAACATGAGTGCAGTCGCTGGTATGCTGGCGCAGTCTGGGCAAAACATTGGGCAAGTAATTGGTGCTCCTATTCAACAGTTAGGACAAAACGTGGGAGGTATGCTTTCTCAACGTGCTAAAGACAGACGTACAAGTCAGAAAGAGGCAGAAGCTAGGGCTTTGCTTGAGCAATACGGAGAAAACCCCGATAAACTGAGGGCTATAGCTCAGGAGTACGCAATTAAGAAAGATCCTTTAGCTAATGTGTTTGCTGGTGCTGCTCAGGCCGCTTTAGCAAGGGCTTCAAAAAGAGTAGACGTTATGAACGCTTCTAGGGCACGTGCTGATGCTCGATCAGAAGCGGTAGGTACTCGTGTGGACGCTATGGGTACTGAGTTAGAGCGCACAAGGCTAGAGCAGAACGCCATTAAAAAGGCTGGAGCGACAGGAGACGAACACATTGTTGAGGGTTTAAGAGGCGCTGATTCTGCTACTTTGCGTAGTTACTTGATGAAAAAGCCAAAACAGTACAAAGGACCAACACGACAAATAGCTTATATTCCTAAAGGAGGAAAGTATAGTTTTGAAACAGGTTCTGTTGATACTAAAACTATCAATGCTCCTGTAGATCCTGAAACAGGAGAAATACAACAAGAATGGTTAGATGATTTTCTTAAGTACGCTGCTAAAGGAATAATAGGTATGGGTAATTTTCCACCGGAGGACAACAAAAAGGATGGTGGAGACGGCCAAGTAAACGGTCAACCTTCTTCAGGTAATGGCACAGGCGCTGTAACGCCTAGGAAGTTACTTAATAATTTTTCTTCTACCGCAGGTAGGTAAATTTATGGTTGCTTCTGAACAAGAATTATTGCCGATTCAACCTACAGAAGAACGTAGGGAACAAACTCCTGATATAGAAACAGCAGAGGTTGATCTATATGATTTAATTTCTAATCCTAACAGTGTGATAAAAGAAGGTGCACAGAACTTTTATACCAGTTGGTTTAACAAATGGGGCGATACTCCTGTAGAAGAAATACCACAAGAAGAAGCCGCAAAGATGGCTGGTATTTTTTTTAATTCGTACATAGATACACCTGTTGATGAGATACCAGAGAATATACGTCCTCTTGTTATGCAGACTCTTATACAGGTAACAGCAGAAGATACTAAAGGAACGTATGAGCAATGGGCTAACTCTATCCCAAAGCCAACTAACACATCAGAGGCTGCTGTTTATTCTCTTCTTAACGCTATTCCTTTTTATAACCCTACGCAAGAAACAGTATCTCAAACAGCTTACATGGCAGGTTCTTCATTAAAAGGTAACTTGTTAGACAGAAACACTTTACAAGAAGAGTTCAACTACAGGGTTAGGCGTGAACAAGCGGATGCTGGTATTGTTACTGCTCCTGAAATGCTTGGCGCAATTGCTGATCCTGTTGGTATTGTGGGCGGTGCGTTTACTAAAGGTTTAGTAGCGGCTGGTAAACTTCCTGTTACTCCTGCTATTATCGCTGGAGGAGGTTTTGAAGGCGGTAGCTTTGGTGCTCTTATGCCTGTTTATCCAGAGTTCGGGGATAGCCGTCTTCTTAATACAGGGGTAGGAACACTTTTTGGTGCGGGTCTTACATCAGCTTTAATGTCTCCTGCTATTGCTGCGGATGCTGCTAGAGCCGCTGCGCGTAAAGCTGTTATTGTTCCTCCTAGACAACAGACTGGACCGTTAGAGGGTGCGCCTGTATCTACTTTTGATACTAGAGTTCAAGGGGAAGTAGAAGAAATACTAGAGGAGATCTCACCAAAAAACCAACAACCTTCTACTGAACAGCCTACGCAGCCTACTGCAATAGGTGGTACAACACAACCTACCCCTGTTTCTTATAATGTTAAACCTTTTGTAAACCGTGTCTCTAAAACTATATCTCCCATAGAAGCTCGTTCTGTTCTTATTAATAGTAATACTACTATAAGGGTACTCGACGAACAAATAAAACAACTAGAAGATAAAGCAGCTACAGTAAATATAAGAAAAAAGAAACCTTTAGAGGCAAAGATAAAAGAGCTAAAGGCAGTTCGAGAAAAAAGAATAGACGTTATTGACTCTAAGGTTTCTACTAACAACAAACAAATTCAACGTCTTAATAAAGTTGTAGAAGAGAGCGTAAAAAATCCTTCTGTTAGTGGTGTTATTCCTCGTGGTGTTAGGGCAAAGCGTAGAGCATTAGAGTTAGAAAAAGAAAACGTTCTTCACTTAACTAATGGAAACGCTTTAGTTGACTGGGCTGATCCTGTTCAAGTAAAAGCTTTTAGAACATTTGTAGATACTGCTAACTATAAGTACACAAAGCCTCCTGAGCCAGTACCTACAGGTAATAAAGTAGAGGATGCAATTGCTCAAGTTAACTACACAATAAGCACAGGAAGAATTAAAGAAACTGTTGAGGCTCCTGTTGAAAAAGACTTCATTGGTTTTGAGCCACGTGAGTCTTTGTCTTCTGCGGGTGTTCGTCCTTCTGTTCAATACGCAGCAGACTTAGCAGATCAAGGTTACGGCCCATCTAGTAAACCGGGTTTTGATGTTAGTCCTTCTACTGCTCGTCGTGTATATAACAAAGATCCAGAAGCTTTCTCTGGCGTGGCCCCTGAGTTACGTACTAAAGAGCAGATGGGTAGGGAAATACTTAACGAAGAAGCTACTGCTGTTCAACGTGCTATAACGCAAGGAGAACTGGCTGGTTATTCTCCTGAAGAAGTTGCCAGTGATATGGTTAACTTTACTTATAGGGTAGAAGGTGGTTGGAATAACCTAGAAAAATTAGCTGTTAAAATACGAGAAGAAAATATAAATCAAGGCTATAATAGCATGGTTGATTTTGTTATGGACCCTGCTAACACCACTAAGCTTATGTCGGGTGAGTTCACAGAAGCCCTTCAGCCTTTGTGGATAATGGCAGAAAACAGAAGAATGCAGTACGGTTCTCGTATGCTTGATCTACAACAACAAGGCTTAGTTAACAGCGAAGCATATGTACAAGCAACAGGTGAGTACTTACTAGCTACAAAAATATCTGATGTGTACAAAGCAATAGGTTCAGCCAGAGGTAGGGCACTTAATCAACTAAAGAAAACACGGCAGTTAATGCAAGCTAATGCCCGTAAGACAGCTAAGGGCGTAATCATCGACAATCTTTTTGGAGTTAAATGTGGCTAATCCTGTAATGACAGAAGCTTGTGCTCAAGCAGCTATCAGAATGATTTCGTTCCAAGAGCAGATGGCACAGAACGGTGTTTCTCCTGCTACTATATCTGAGCTTATATCAAGTGGTGTTGTTGTCGGAGAAAAACGGCCTATTACTACTAAGCTTTTAGTAGCGGCTACTGTTCTTTTGCCTAACTCTTTATTGGCTTCTTCAGGTATGTTAGTAGCTAACGTTATGAGTGCCAGTGCTCAACTTCTTCTTAGAGGTACTAGAGAAACTGTTAAGGGAACTGTTAGGGGAGCACGGACAGGAGACTTTACTGATTTAAAAGCACACTATCGTGCTACGTTAGGTCTTTTAGCTGGTGGTGGTAGTGACGCTCAGGTATACAGAAACGCTGCTCGTTTTATGTACTCTACTTTTGTAGAAGGCAGGGCTTCTGACATAAATTCTAATGTTGCTTCTATTGCAAGAGAGCGAGGACTTAAAAAGTCAGACGTTATTAAATCAGCAAAGAATCTTTTATGGACACGTTTTTCTGAACAGAATAAATTAAATGCTGATACTCCTGACATTAAACAAATTGAAAAAGCTTTTAAGGCTTCTTTTAATACAGAAGGTTCTATTGAAATAGATAGAGCGGCTCAAGATTTATTTGCTTCTAGCTATGACTTCTCACCTAAACACGCTATATTCCACGATCCCGGATCTGTAGGTAAAGTTAACTCTATTGCAAAAGCTATTGACTTTACTCTTACTGTTCCTTCTCGTCTTGCTATAGGCGTGGATGAAACGGCTAAAGTATTCTTTAGGCATCAGATAATTTCCGAGCAACTGTATGTAGACGCTATTAAAGCTAACAAAACAGATCCTAGTAAAAGTGTAGGTGAGTATTATCAAGAGTACTCTCAAGAATTATATGGTGAATTCTGGAACGGCTACAACAGTATCCCTAAAGGACCAAACAAAAATAGATACCACAACATAACCAAAGGCTTAAGGATGCTTGAAGGTAAGTTCGACTCTATGTTTTTAGAGCGTGGTGTTTCTTTTAATGATTTAAGAGAACAAGCCCTTCAAATGACATTCCAGAATCAGACTTCTGCTTTTGTTAAAAATGCAGATCGTAGCTACAAAGTATCAGATGAGGGTAGCTTTATACGTAAACCTAGTTTTACGGATAAAATAGCAATGGCAAAAAACCAAATTGGCCCTACTTCTACTTTAGGAGAAAAAGTTATTGCGGTAGGCGCTAGTTCGCTGGCCCCTTTTGTTAAAACACCCGTCAACATTGTTATTGAAGGAATGTCTTATGTTCCGTTAGTTGCTCCTTTGTTGTTTAATAAAAGTATGAGACAAAAACTTAAGGTGCGTGGTTACGATACTGAAGATATGCTGGTTAGATCTGCTATGGGCTTTACAGTTCTTGCTTCATTGGCTACTTGGTTGAGTGAAGATGATGGTACGGGTATGCCTAAGATGTCAGGTATACCTGTGTCTTATGATGAACGTGAGCGTTGGAGGCTTGCTGGTATACCTGAGCAGTCTATAAGGATAGGTGATACATGGGTTCCTTACGGACGTATAGAGCCTGTTGCTGGTCTTCTTGCTGGTCTTGCTAATGCTCATTATCACTTTTACAAAGGTAATGAAAAAGAGTACGACGACGCTCTTATTGCTACGGTGTGGGGCTTAACAGCAGACAAAACGTACCTAGGGGCTATAGATTTTTTAGATAACTTTGCTTACGGTAGTCCTTCAGAAGGTGTTCAAAAAGCTATGAATGACTACATTAAGTCTTATGTCCCTACTGCATCAGCGGACATAGCTAGAGCAGGAGATTCAGAAAGGATTGCTTTGACATCAGCAGAAAAAATACAACAACGCATTCCGGGCTTACGTCAAGAGTTAGCTCCTGACTATGCTTCTATTGCTGAAGCAGATAAACAAATAAAGGGTTGGGAAGTCTTTTTAAAAATGAAATTCCCTGAAGCTTCTTGGACCAACTTACAAAGAGAAATATATAAGACAGGCGTTGACATAAACAAACCTAATAGAATGTTTCAGGGTGTTGAGCTTAACTCTAAAGAGTTGTCTTTACTTAGAAAGGTATCTCAAGACAAGGTGACTCATGGTCTTTCTTGGCTTATAGAAACAGATTACTACAAGAGTCTTCCTGTTGAAGAAAGAGGTCCATTTTTAAAACAGAACGTTAACAGTATAAGAGCGGCTCTTGGTCCTATTTATTTTAGAGAAGCCAGCAAAAGAGAAAACTTCGGATCAACTTATTTCGGTGGTTTTATGGCACGTAAACGTAACGTAGAGATTATTAAACGTGGACAAGAAGGAAGAAGAGGATTACTAGAAGAACCAGAATACTCACCTACTAAATAAGGGCTTTCGCCCTTATCTTTTTAGATCTCGCAAGCGCAGGAAGATAACCATCAAAAGGAGAAGAACAATGAAAGACCAAACAGAATACATGTCAATGGATCACTACATGAAATCAGATAAAGAGAAGAAGCGGTCTATCAAGATGGCAGAAATGGGGATGCAAACGTGTGCCACCCCCAGTAAAAGTAACGAAGAGATCCAAGAGCGTGAACAAAAGATGCGAGAAGGTTTAACCGGCTTTTTCTACGGATAGCACCCTATTTACAGGCGCTGTGCCAGACCTTTTTTTGGTTAGGCTTCTCAGGACATTGTGAAGCGCATTCACCAGTTTCTACAAACGTAGATCCATCTGGCTCTAGATAAATACAGAGAGAGCATTCGTTGTGTGTTAAACTAAAACTCTGACATGCGTTACGTGTGTTTCTACCCCAAGAAGAATAACGAACGTGGAGTGGCCCTTCTACATGTACATGTTTATTTAATGAGAAGTCCCCAACAACGTGTCCATCAGAGATAACTTCCCAGCCGTTGTCCCACTCTGCTTCTTTTGGTTGTAGTATAGCTGCCTTCGCAGTAAGTATTGCTTCACTTCGTGTCAGCATCAAAGCTGCCCGGATGTCTGACGAAGTAGCGCGAAGCTTTTGTTTTATAATCATTGATTGATATGGTGGCGCAGATAGCGAGATGAGCACCGCTACCATCAACAGTGCCAGCAACATTTCTATAAAAGTAAACCCGGCTACCCATGCCCATCTATATTTTGTCGACATTATCGTACTCCTTAGTTATATTTCGCACGAATTGCCTACACAGGCGAGTGTCTGAGAACCTTCTGTTTTATCTTCGTGTTCTACGATGTCCCAGTCGATCACCGTGGGTATGTCCTTCACTAGTTTGTCATAGGTGGCACTGTCGATCTCCTCGTAGGGTGCCTGTTGATACGTATGCTCAGAGTACGGCAGGAAGCTAATACCAGATACGTCGTCAAAATTATTATATAGCCACTGCCCTACTTCCATGAACTCAGAGTCCTTGTAATAGACGGTGATGCTCGGCTTGTGCTCACACCAGTTATCTTGATAGATCTTCCACAGGCGTAGCTGCTCCATAGCACCCACCTCAGACGTGCACACAGCGCCCTCTGGAGCCTTTTGAACGAAGCTGAATACCTTGGTATTGGGTGACATCACATCGTTCTCTACGGGCACACCAGCGGCCTCTAAGACACCACAAAGGGGGTCATCAGCAGAACCTCTTACTCGTCGGATGTATTGCTTTGCGAAGCGAGGGTGTATTCCCGAAGCAGAATCAACAAGCTGGCTGACAGTACCAGAGGGCTTAACAGCAGTAACAGCAGTAGAAGGGTTAATCCCAAGCTTTTTAGCCCACTCCTGATTGGTCTGTATAGCCTCATCGCGCATTTCGCTAAGCCATTTCTTAAGCTGCTTCTCATCTTTAGCTCCTGATAAAACTGGGTGATCCATAATCCCTGTGAGAGACACACCTAATAAAGCTTCCTCTTCAGTATTCTGCTTCCAGATCTTACGAAGGTAACGGAAGTCTGTCAGTGTTGCTTGGAGCGTACCTAAGATCGCAGCAACTCGTACCTTTCTTTTGAGATCCTTCAGCGTATCTTCTGATCTAACAACAACTTCAGACAGATTACAAAACTGATAGGGACGTAAGATTATTTCGCTGCACGGGTTAGTGCCGAATTCCCAATCTGCATCGCGACGACCGTTCTTTGCAGCTTGCTTCTGACTTGCGACTCGGCTGAACATTCCGCGTTCACCTGAGAAAGATTCGTACAGGCTCTTCCACTCGTTTAGAAACGCAGGGAAGTCAGGCTTCTCTGTGTAACAGGCTGAGTTATTTGCTAGACCCCGCTGCGGGTTGTCTATCCACCACTGTCCTGTCTTAGCTCGTCGGATTCGATCATCGGTAAGGTTACTAAGACTGATGAGTGCGCTTCGTCGGACTCCTCCAACAACGACGACCTGTGCAATCTTACAGCAGAGATCGTGACATTCGATGGAACTAAGCTTTCGTCCATAAGCTGAGAGAAAGACTTCAACGGTGAATTTGAACAAATCTTCAAGAGGTTCTGGGCCAGACGCTCTGCCGCCAAAGGTTCTGAGCGCGGCACCAGCAGGTCGTACTCCGCTTGTATCCCACTTTGGCACTTGACCCGAATAGAGCATGGCAATAAGCTCTCGGTATGCTTTCGCCCATCCAATTTTACTGTCTGCGACATGTATAACACTCTCGGTTTCATGGAAGTGCTCCGCTATCTCTGGTAATTTAGAAATGTACTGTCGTTCGACGCTGAAGCCCACCCCTGTTCCGCACATAAGCACAAACATAAGCTCGTCAAACGCTTTGGGGTGGTCAATAGGTAGGTAAGAGCAGTTGAACCCTGCAACGTTATCCCGGTCGAGTGCTGAACCTGCTGTCATTAACGCTCTCATTGAAGGCATGACCTCCAGATTCGTGATGGCCTCAGTGACAACAGATACATCCTCACCCTTCAAAGCTTCACGGTCAATCCAGAATTGCACATATCTATTAACCGTCTCTTCCCATGTCTCTCTCCGCTGCTCTTCTGGTAGGTATCGTGCGTAACGTGATTTTGCTATATATTGTTGATATGCGTCCATCTATTCTTCTCCTCCTAGTATACTTTCCATGATGGAGTCTTTCCCCATCGAGAGAAGCATGTATGCGCCGTCAGGATAATTAACAGTGGACGCTACAGCGAGTGCCTCACCCTCTATAAATGTTACCACCACAGCCTGAATTTCTGCGCCTGTCCCTTCTTCTTCTAAGCAGTAAGCAGCTAACGTTTCAAATAACTCAGAAGCTTTATTCTCTGATGTTGACTTCCCAAAATTACCTTCGACAACTTTCATAAAAGTTCCTTAATCAATTTATTTAAATACCAACGTGCTTTACGTAAGTCTTCGACTGGTTTACCTTTGTAATTATATCTCCAAATATATTTCTCTAGGTTACCTTTCAAGTATCCTTTGAATTCTGTTTGTGACATAGACGCTTTGATAGCATCTATACACTCGACTGAGCCAGTGTTGTAGTGGTCCGGACGTGCGACGACATCGAACTGTTTTTCTTTTACAGGCTCTTCAATAACTAAATCAGATGGGTGCACCGTAAAAGCAGTAGTTGCTGCGTCCCATTCTTCTGGCGTAGCGTCATCTATTGAATTACCAAATTTAGAAGTCATCGATATCTTCCTCCAAGCCGTTAAACTTTTTCATATTATTCTTTATTCGATCAGCAAAAGCTATAACAATATCCTCTGAGTTTATTTCTAGTACTTCCAGTAACGTAATCTCGTCGATGTTATTACCGATAAGTTCTAGCATTTCATCAAATGTTCTAGGCATACTTCCTCCGAAGATACGACATAGATATAGGCATCTCGTCAAACGCTCCGTCTTGGACTTCGTTAAACATCCAGAGTCCAGACCATGATCCATTCGTTTGTGGGTTCAGGTACTCTTCGTTATGTTGGTAAAATATACCAGCAAACAAAGTTGTCATTCTTTTTCCTGATGCGTCTCGGTCGAAGGCAATGTCTCTGTCTTGAACGTGTCCCATGACGGCTGACATGTGTTTCTTTTGGAGTAGAAGCTTTGCATTGCTGACTGGCCTACCCATGACCCCGCTAGTAAAGTAATGGCAATAAGCAACACCGTCAATAATAACTGGCTGAAGAAACGGATAAACTTCCCAGCCCTTGAGGTTAAGATCTTCATAACTCATGAGTCCTTCTAGTTTAGCGTCATTCTCTACTGCTCTGTTGATGCGGTATTCGTGGTTACCTATAGTAAATACCATACGAGGCTTCCACAGTTTACGCTTACCTTCACGTAACCGTTTCTGTTCTTCTTTTATTACGGACATAAACATAGCCATAGCTTCGTTACCTGCTGCTACATCCTCAGAATAACGACGACCCTCGAATGATTTCTTTCCTACATCATAGCTAGACAACGATTGCATATCCCAGTGATCCCCTAGATGAATAATCACATCGGGCTTTGTTGCAGCGGCATAACGTGCTGCCCATGTCATGTGCTCTGCTGTTTGGTTAGGTTTTATCTGTGTGTCAGGGATTACAAGATGTCTAGTTCCGGTCATTGTTTTCTCCTACGCTTTCGCTTTACAGGTCTACCGTGTGTAGGGTGAATAGGATTAGAAGTATAGTCCTTAGCCCAGTACTTCAATAAGTTAGTAAGAAAAGCAACAGGGTCATCGCCTCTGCTCCGTTGTTTAGCCCAGTGAAGTATCTTACCTTCCGCTGCGTTACACGATCTGTGCAGTACCTTGCGTACATGTCCTGTGCTATGGCAGTGGTCAAGTGCTGACTCTTCAGGCTCACACCGTTCTTTACACAAAGGGCAGATGTATCTTTGCCTTCGTAGTTGACGTAGCCTGTAGTCTCGTATCTCACTCTGTTTCATTTGGGACATTGTATTTATCGTCCTCTGAACGTAAAAGATACAGTAGAGTCAAGCTTTCTACCAGCCTATCTCTATCTAAGTCGTTTTCTTCGTATGTTTTTAGACATACATCAAAGGCTTCAGACTCAGAAGTGCAGGGATCAATTAGTTTGTCTGCTTTCTTTGGTCCTATTCCTTTTACACCTAGTATGTTATCAACACGATCACCCATTAAGGCTTGCTTATATATCCATAGTTCTGCTTCCTCTTGGTTAACTGTGGTTAACTTCTTCTTAGTGTAATCATAAAGATGGCACGGAATCTGTTTGAAGTCTTTGTCTAAAGAACAGATGATGCAGTCGTAATCTACTGTAGCAGCGGCTATTGCAATGTCATCATCTGCCTCTTTATTCTCAGACACAGACGCGCCCCATTCATTCACCAAGCAATCCCGTAGAGCATCCTTGTGCACAGGCTTACGTGAAGGGCGGTCTCCTTTGTAAGGCTGAGAAGTAGCAACTTCGTCCCTGAAATTGCTACTTCCGGTGAGGAATACTCTGTGTTTAAGGTAGTGGTCTGCTAGATCAGTAAGCATTTCTGAGATGTAGTTACCCATAGTACGGGTAGCTGTCTTCTCACTCTCTTCATCACAAGCAAAACCAATACGATAAACGAGCATATCACCGTCAATGAGTATCACAAAGCATTCTCTACTTCATAGCTAGGTGAGTACTCTACTAGGTCTTCGATTATAATACGGCGTAGTGTAGCCGACCGACCTTTCTTATTGTTGTATTCCCAGTCATAGTACGATACAAGGCACTTAGCCTTAGAGCCGTTGCCTACAACAACACCTGACTCAGTGTCATCTGTGTCGCTGGTTGCAGTGCGTCCCTTAAGACCGATCTCACGACCATCAATCTCGAATGCCTTGTATTTGTTTTTAGACTTACACGTAATGTAGTAGCCACGGTCATCGCCTTTGTTGTTGACGTTGAGTCCCATGTCTTCTAATGCAGTCACTGCTGCCTCTGATAAACAAGCTAAGTCTACTGTGTACTTTTCAGCCATCTGATTCTTATGGGTAAAAAAAGGATAATACAACTCACAGGCGACCATTACGTTAGCTTCGTTACTCATAGTTACTTCTCCTAGTTTGTTTTACCACTACTATTATACCACGGATTTTAGATTGTTCTAGTGGGTGTCTGCCCAACTATTACCAATCTTGAATTCACCGTCCAAAGGACAGTTAAGTTTCAGGGATTGACCAGCAAACACCATAGCATTTACACAGCTACGTCCAACGAATTCTGCCTCCTCTGGATTACACTCTATCTGCCATTCATCATGCACCTGAGCCACCAGTTTAAAGTCAACATTGGAAAGTAGATCGTAAAGTATAACGATTGCTTCTTTCATTACAACAGCACCTGCCCCCTGTAGCAGACTGTTCAAAGCGGAATGTGCTGAGCGTACCCTCAGTACTCTTCCGTCTAAGCCTTTTATGTAACCAGTCTCAGCCTCCTTAGTTACCTTGTCTTTTAGATTCTTCAAAGAAGGTACTCTTTTTAAGAATTTGTTTCTTATCTTATTACCTTGCGACATTGCGGACTTACTTTCAGAATCAGGGTCCAGTATTCTTCCTATCTTTTCAGCACCAGCGCCATAAAGAAAAGCATAGATAAATGTCTTTGCTTGCGCTCTTGTTTGTAGACCAGCCAGTTCTTGGTTAAGCGTGTGTATGTCTCCATCAAGAAGTTCTTTTGTGTAGTCTTCACTGTCCATGTAGTGCGCCAACATACGAAGCTCTAGACCACTGGCATCAGCACCTACTAGTACTTTGCCTTCTGATGCTTTGAACAAAGACCTACACTCTTTACCGTACTCAGCGCCTACAGCAGGGACTTGAGCCAGATTGGGATTTGAATGTGACATCCTCCCAGTGACTGCACCAATGTGCCTGACTCGTCCGTGGATAAGTCCATCTTCGGTAACTGCTTTAAGCCACGAGTCAACTTGGCTGGCTCTCTTCTGGCAGAGGAGATAACGCAGGATAATCTTTGCTTCTGGAATGTGATCCTGCTTTTTAAGCGTTGATTCATCAACCTTTGGTTTTCCCGACGGAGTGAGTTCCTCCCATCTAGCGCCCTTACTAGCAAGCCTATCTGCAATTTGTTGTCTTGAACCGACATTGAATACCGTAACTTTGTCTTTGAGTTTCTTGCCGTGCTTACCATGACCTCTATCCTCCGTTATAGGTGGGAACACTTCTTGTAGATCTCTCTCGATCCTCTGCATCCTATCGTTTAGTTCTTTGCTTAGCTTCTCTGCTTGTTGTTTATCAAAACAAAACCCATTGACTTCTTGTTCTTTACATATAAAAGCTACTGAGTGTTCTAGCTGTATACAATGCTCAGAGAATCCACGCAACATTAACTGAGTACACAGCGCAGTATACAGTCTTTCTGTCACGTCAACGTCACGCTTACAGTACTCGATCATCTCCTCGGACAGTTCACTCCAGTCAGTATGGTCACCTTTAGGGAAGCCTAGCCTCTGTCCCCACATAGCAAGGCTGTGTCCTTTGTCTATGTCAAAATGAAACAACGTAGAAAGAACAAGAGTATCGATCACCCTTTCTTGTGGTATTTGTATGTTCCACAATCTTTGAAGCACAGGTAGGTCATAGCCTATAACATTATGTCCTACTACTTTACCTCCCTTGCGTAGCTCGCGAAGTAATTGATCCCTAGATGTATGTACTAAGCTCACCTCGTTTGGTCGCTTGGTAACAACGCAATGAATCATAGTGGGATTCAAACCATCCGTCTCTATATCCAAGAACACTGTATTCGTAATAGGCAAGATCCCTTCGTTCTCTTTCGAGTCCGTCATTCATCGTCTCCATATTCTGTTCCTGTGTAATAATCCATTGTCCTATCTTCGACATAATTCTCCTCCTCAAGATCAGACAGACTAGCAAAGTTAATGTTACCTTCGATAGCAACATCGTCTTCTACTACATACTTACTGCATTCATTACAAAGATCTACGAACTCTTGTGACCCACTATACTTTTTAGTTAGCTCGTAGTTATTGAGTACTTTGTTACAAGCCGCGCATCTCACGTTATGATCTCCACTAATCTTCCTGTGTCTTTATTATACATTAAAGATGTGGCAGGTCCAGTCTGTCCGCTGTAACGGTTCTTTAATACCCTGACATTGGTAGTATTTCGCACCATTTCATCTTCAGCCTGAGCATTACGCTCTAGTCCTAGCACCATATCAGATAGCTGTGCTATTGCTGCTGATCCACGTAGCTGTCCTAAGCTAGTATAAGCACCATCTTCATGTCCCTTACCTTCAGGGCGTTTAAGGTGAGACACAACAAACATACTTATCTGCATCTCCTGACAGAACATACCTAGCTTGGTCATTATCTCGTCCAATGCCTTGCGTTCATCACCGTTGCTCTGATCAGAAACAAGAATGGATATGTGATCAAGAATAATATAACGAACACCCAGAACCTTAGCTTGATACCTGAATCTAGCCAGCACGTTTTCTATTTGGTTGGAACCCCATGCCTCCCACAGCACAACACGATCATCAAGATTCAACATATCGAACACACGATCAACCTCTTCAGGGGAGTAATCGCAGTTAGGTATATGTATTGGCTTGTTGAGTTGTAGTCCTATTAGTCCTCTGGCAGTACGGCTCGGTGTCTCTTCTAGGAAAGCTAGACCTATCCTCTCTGTTGTTTGTCCAAGGATAGAGAACACTAGCTCCCGCATGAACGTAGACTTACCGAGTCCAGATCCAGCACAGATTGTGACTAACTCTGCCGGTCGAATACCATACGTCATATCGTCGAGACCTTTGTAGGGATAACGTACCTCTGCCTCTTCCAGCGGGGTTTTAAGTTCCTCACGTAGCTCGCCTATCATGGTCATACCATCAGGAGTGTACGTCTTTGCTGCCCACCACCTCTTCACGAAGTCGTCTTTGTCACCGTTGACTAGGTAGTCACAGGCATCCTTGTGTTTACCGTGTTGGTAGATACGTGCCTTGCCTCCGAATATATCGGCACACTCCACCGCCGCTGCCCTGCCGTGGTCGTCGTTATCGAAACAGAATATGATGTTGTCGAAGTTGTCGAGAAAGTCATACGCCTTGCGACAATCAGCCGCTGCACCATGAGCACCATTACGAATAGACACAACAGGGTACTTGCCTCCGAACATCTGGTCCGCACACAACGCATCGAACTCCCCTTCGACTACGGTTATGTACTGACCGCCTCGGGGGAACAAATGCTGACCATACATAGCCGCCTTCTTCCAGTCACCTGAGATCTTGAATGTCTTGTCAGGATACCTAGTTTTAACAGCTACTAGATCACCGTCCTCGTCATGGTAACCGAAGTGTACATTGTCTGCCTTTTGTACCACGTTGAACTTAGCAAGCGTAACCGCTGTTAGCCCTCTGTCGGGAAAGCCCCTGTATGGCTCTGAGAACAACGATCGGTCGAACCCTACCGTTGGTACTACTTTCTCTTTTAAATCCACCACAGGCTCATACGGAGCCTCTGACGGGGTGAACTTAGCACAAGCAAAGCAATAAGAAGACCCATTATCATTGTAGGACAACGCATCACTAGAACCACAATCATCACACTTTTGGTGTAGTTTAACAAAGGGCATCAGTGCACCTCCTTCCGATCAATTGATTTTTTACCGAAGCACGAGGAGTACACGGACTCTAATGTCTCCTCATCCATCTCAGCATAGTGAACTATGTACCACTTCAATGCAACATCAAGTGCTTCACTCAAAGAAATATGAAGAGAATCATACTCAGCTAGTTCTAAGATCATTTGTCTCTTGTCCATGTTTTCTCCTTACTTAGTATCTATGTATTGTATGTATTTCTTTTATTAATACATAGTACATAGTAAGCTATGTATTAACTATATAGTAATTATAGCACAAGAAAGAAAAAGATTCTAGTGTGATTTTTCCATAAATTGAGCGAATGTGTTACCAGCGTATACGCTAACCTTGTAACCCTCGGATTCCCATTCGTTAGCCTCTTCCATCGACCTTATGATTTACAGGCTCATTACATTTTTCGTACTTTAGGTATCCACACTACTTTTATTGTAATATTTTTGATGTCTTTCATCTGATATTAAAAAGCGCAGTGCCGAGCTACTGTCGCTTTAAAATGTAGGCGCAACGTGTCGCGCTCGCGTACCCATAATTCCCATCGATCATTCATAGGCGTAGACCCTAGGTCTGTAGTCATTGTTAAAACCCCCCAGTGCAGTGTATAACCAACGCGTGACTATCCGCGTTAAACGTGACTCCTTGACGTACTAGCTCGGCACATACGGCCGCTAATTCGGTTATTGTGTAGCAGTGAATTTCCATGGTGTTCTCCCCTTGGTTTTGGTAGGTGGCCTGAGCGGCTCACCCTTGAGTGCTGTCAGGTGCTTCTCATCTTTTACATCCTTTGGTGGTGCATTGAACTTTCTCTTGTCACACTTAAGCTTTGTGTCGCGCACGTAGCGGCTTGTGTTCCTCGCCATAATAGTCCTCCCTGAACTCCAGTAAACACATGAACTTGTCCATCTTACCTGACTTGGCAATCTTACGCAAGGCTTCCTTCTCTATCTGAGCCACACGACTACGGGATATACCAAGCTGCTCTGCTATTTCTTTGTGTGTCATACCACTCACGATACATCCTTCTCTTCAATCCACCAGATACGATCAGGGAACTCTTGGCTAAGCTCGTAGTGTAGCTCCTGTGCACTATACCAAGAAAGACGTGACCATTCGTAGGGACTCTCTGTCTGTCCCTTATACATAACTAACCATACACTCATACAACCTCCACATCATAATCAGTATCATCAAAACAGGTTATTATACTGCTTTCTGAAGTAATGTCATCATGTACCGCACCGCGTGTGTACTCAACCGCTTTATCCATCACATTAGACTCCATCTCGTTTTCTTTGTGTAAGACATCAACATAAAAAGTTTTTGTTACTAACACTCTGGAAACAATCGTGTTACACTCAGAAAAAGCATCCTCAAGGTAACCCATTGCATCTACGGAAGTCCGTGTACCACCATACGTATCTATGTGCTCGGACAATAAGTCTTTGATCTTCTTGATTGATTTAGCTTGGTCATTCATTTCACATGCTCCACTATTACTTGGGTTGTATCAAAATGGTAACACAACTGACAATCAATACACTTCTGACCAGTGCAGTTAGCATCACCTGTGAACTTATCGGTGACATTGCTGAACACACGATGAAAACCACGCGGCGGTTTAGTCAACACACGGTCAATCTTTGGATTGCTGTACACCAGAATCATATTCTTCGGCACACAATACAGATTAGGACGCACGATGTCAACACGCTTAGTCCACAGCGCGAAGTTAGTCCTAGGGTAATGGGACGCTATCGCACACAAATTACGGAAGTGTGTGTCATTGAGTAACTCCCCATGACCGTTGAACCGCACGATACTGGCGTTGATTTTAGGAATGTCAATACCTGTATCGCTGGCAAGTATGTCACTATTACGCTGAAAAGACGGTTGACAATTCTTGCGATACGTGTTCAGCATCTTGTGACTATAACAAAAAGTACAAATATCATCTGGATCACCCTTGCTGTACCGTTCAATACAAAAAGGATTGGTCGCAGTATTGGTATTTATAGCGGGTATACCTTGCAGTTTACCCGACATCTTAGAAACAGAAACCATGTCAATCCTCCAGATCCCAATAGGAATGCTCAAAATTATAATACACGCTGTAACCCCACCGCGAAAGCCACGCACCTACCTCATTGGGCAGAACAAAGCAGCTATCGTAGTCGGTTATTTTCTTACCGTCAAGCCACACACAACACGAGTCGTCTTCTCCTAACTCTTCGTGCTCAAAGTACAGATAGTTATCTGATTTGTACACCGCATATGGTCCAGCTTTACCTAATTCACTCATTAGAAATCTCCTACGTCAGCAGCTACCCACACTATAACACCCGTCATCAACAACACAATAACAAATACACACATATTACGACTCCTCTAAGTCACGCAAGCTACTGTATTCTTTCTCGGTTATTAAGCGAGCCTTGGTTAGCTCGGTATCAAGCCTTGTGCCTTCTGTCTCTACCAGCACGAGACCTTGACCGTCTAAATACCTTTGAGAAACAGGATGACATTTAGCGAGTAGATCTTCTATCTCTAACACCACAGAAAGATCTGCATAAAAATTATTGAAACCAATTGTGATAATACCTTTACGATTTTTCATGTTACACCTCACTTGACGTTATGAATAAGACCGTTACGCATGGTAACAGTAGCAAAAAACTCTCGACCCATACCTGTAATATGAGGACGATTAGCACCAGTAAGATCACCATCGCGAATGTACTCCGCACCAAACAAGCTTGTTTCAGTGTAGCGCAACGGCTGACCTACGTTTTCTTTTAACACTTTTTTACTTGGATAATTGAACACTATCATTTTTTCTCCTTGGTTAACTGTGGTTAACTGGTTGCACACCACACCACACGTGCTATGTACTCAACCATAAAAGCATTATTGCACATAACGCTTTTATTGTCAAGCGCAAAAAAAGGGGCATCGCTGCCCCAGTGTCGCTGCTTATAGCTTGACAGTGCCTAGGTATTGCATGATCTCATCGTTCGTATAGCCGTTATTGTGGGCATTGTTAACGAATCCAGCGAACAGTTTAGCGAGGTCACTCTTCTCTGCTTCAGTAGGCTCTCCGTTTTCTGCTTCTGCTTCTGACTCGCTGCTCTCTTCTTGATCCGTAACTTTCGGCGCTAGTGCTTCAAAGACTGCCGTTATTCCTCCCGCTTTCGGTCTAGCCATTAATTCAGCGACTAGTTTAATACCATCCTCAGGAGCCTTGATACCGTGGAACTCGCAAATCTTTTTGTTTGTTGCCGTCATTACTTGCGCAATTCTGTTTGCTCTCGATTTCATTACCTTTACAGATCCGGTAGTGATTCCACCCTGCTCTAATGATTCAGCATATCCGGTCAAGAAGGCTTGTATGTCTTCCTTAGTTTTGACGTGGTTAGCTATGCCATCGAATAATGCAGACATAGGTTTTTTGTCCGCTTCCAATTGGATCTTAGCTACCTTGGCGCCGACTGTTTTTATCTTGCTATCGATGTTAGTCATAAAGTACTCCAAATATTTAGTTGAAACGGTATTGTCCCAACAAGTGAAGTATCTATCATATGGCCTATTAAGTCAAGCGTGGTTAACTACAGTTAACTTAACTATAGAGGCAACATCCCCAACATACACTCTTGACAGTACAGCACAGATACTGTACAGACCCTACACAAAACACCCACGGGGGGGTCACTATACTAAGGACAACGTAAAAGAACCCACATAAGCACAAAAAAGGGTCAAAATAGGAATTAATTAAGGCATTATGCAATGCAATATAGTTCTTATAAATCAAAAAGTTAAGAGATCAGAAACTGTGCTGTAAATAAGCAGTGAATCTGTGCTGTAAATACGTAGTAAAACCCCCTACAAAAAGTAAATAGTTCACAAACTATAAAGTATTTCTTGACAAGAACTTAATTTTATGGTATAATATATACTATATAGAACCAAAGGTGTTCTTTCTTTGTTCTTTCTTCTTGTTCTAAGTGCTGAGTCTAAGTACTGAGTGTAAAAACAACAAGTATAAGAAACAACCAGAAAGACAAAACATCGTAACCTAGGTAGAAACTATACAGTATGGAAAACGACAAGAGTAAGAAGGTTTCTGTTGGTCGCCCTAGAAAAGTCGCAGTCGCTGCAAAAAAGAAAGGAAACAGAAAGGCTGTTGGACGACCTAAAGGTGATGCTGCAATCATAAACGAATACAAAGCGAGGATGTTAAATTCTCCTCGTTCTCGTGCTGTTTTAGACGCTATATTTGATGCAGCCCTAGACCCTGATAACAAGAATCAGGCAGCAGCGTGGAAGTTAGTTATGGATCGTGTTGCTCCTACTTCTGCTTTTGAGCAAGAGATAACTAAAGGCGGTGGTAAATCAGCCATACAGATAAACATTACAGGTGTAGGAACCGAGATAAGTTCGATAAGTTCTAAAGGCAGTGTTATAGACGGAGATTCCGGTGAAATACTTCAAGATTGAAGAGTTCGACTGCCAAGAAACCGGAAACAACCGCATGGAGAAGGACTTCTTACGTTTGTTAGATGACTTACGTGGTAACTGTGGGTTTCCGTTTAAGATTACTAGTGGCTATCGTGACCCTACGCACTCAATTGAAGCGGCTAAAGCTATACCCGGTAAACACGCACAGGGCATAGCTGCTGATGTACAAATATTAGACAGTGCAAGCCGATATAAAATAATAAAAGAAGCGATGAAGCTAGGCTTTACAGGAATAGGCGTTGCAGATACGTTTGTGCATGTAGACACAAGAGGTACATCTCCAGTTATATGGACATATCAATCATAGGCTTTTATGTTATACACTAAAAACATAGACATACTTACCGCAGGAACGCCAACGCAAATCCTAGATATTCCTAAAGGTTTTGTGGCGCACCTGTCAACAATATACATTAGTAACTTAGCTGCAAATAACAACGATGCTACGCTCTATGTAGACAAAAGTGACGGCACTGTCCTCAACATTATTAATGGATACACAATATCGAACAAAGACTTCTTGTTAATTTCTGATGCTGTGTTTGTGTTACAAGAAGAAGACATTATCATGGGATCTACAGCGAATGCTGGAGATGTAGAATTTGTTGTGACCATCGACCTTCTTTACAAGCAAGCGGTTTATAGTAACTTCGGGTGACTGACTTAAATGTAAAATTTATAGAATGGCAACAAGAGGTGTTCAATGACTCTACGCGCTTTAAAGTTGTTGCTGCTGGTCGTCGTTGTGGTAAGTCTTACTTGGCCGCTTGGAGCCTGTTAATCAATGCTCTACAAAGCGATGACACTAGATCTTGGACGTTCTACGTAGCGCCAACACAGGGACAGGCAAGACAGATTATGTGGCGTACTCTGCTTGAACTAGGCCACAGCGTCATTAAAAAGGCACACATAAATAACCTTGACATCGAGTTAATTAACGGACAAATAATAGGTTTACGCGGCGCTGACCGTCCAGACACTATGCGTGGTGTCTCTCTTAACTATTTAGTGTTAGACGAATACGCTGACATCAAAGCTGAAGTATGGGAAGAAATTCTAAGACCCGCTTGTGCTGATAAAAAAGCCCCTGCAATCTTCATTGGTACGCCTAAAGGACGCAACCACTTCTATGACTTGTTTAAATACGCTGAGTTATCAGATGATGAAGAATGGGCATCTTGGCACTTTACTAGCTACGACAATCCGTTCCTAAAGGAAACAGAGATAGATGCGGCTAAACGTTCTATGTCGTCCTATGCGTTCCGTCAGGAGTTCATGGCATCTTTTGAGTCTAAAGGCTCGGAGATGTTTAGAGAAGAGTGGATTAAGTATGGCACGGCACCAGAAAACGGTGATTACTACATCGCTATTGACTTAGCTGGCTTTGAGGAAGTAGGAAAAAAACGCAGTAAAAACTCTAGGCTAGACGACACAGCAATATCAATTGTTAAAGTAAGCGACGAGGGTGATTGGTTCATTGAAAACATTATCTACGGAAGATGGGACTTAAACGAAACGGCTACAAAGATATTTCAAGCTGTGCGTGATTACCAACCAATAGCTGTAGGCATCGAGAAAGGTATTGCCAAGCAAGCTGTGATGTCACCACTAATGGATTTACAAAAGAAGTACCATCAGTTCTTTCGTGTTGAGGAGCTTACCCACGGCAACAAAAAGAAAACTGATAGAGTCATGTGGAGTTTGCAGGGACGCTTCGAAAACGGCGTTATCACTTTAAACAAAGGCGAGTGGAACGTTAAATTTTTAGATCAGTTATTCCAGTTTCCTGATGCATTAACGCATGATGATCTTATCGACTCTCTTTCATATTGTGATCAGCTTGCTAAAGTCCCCTATGGCATTCATGACTGGGAATTTGAGGAACCAGAAATCTTAGATATTGTGGCTGGCTATTGATGCCAAAATTTAAAAACAGGAGCAGGTATAATGGCTGATTCAAGCGACGATTTTTACAGCCCAGACCCTTTGATGATGGAAGAATCCTTAGAAAGCTGGGTTATTACGAAGTGTGAAGACTGGAGGGACAACTACGAATCTAACTACGAACAGCAGTTCGATGAGTACTACCGTCTGTGGAGAGGCATCTGGGATCCAGCAGATCGAGAGCGTTCTATGGAAAGATCTAGAATCATATCTCCTGCGCTTCAGCAAGCGGTAGAGTCTAACGTTGCAGAAATAGAAGAGGCGACGTTTGGACGTGGTAATTGGTTTGATATTTCTGACGATGTTAATGATCCAGAGACAGAAGACGCTCAATATTTACGAAACAAGCTAACCGAAGACTTCGACAACACTATGGTTAGGAAGGCTGTTGCTGAGTGTTTAATTAACGCAGCGGTTTTTGGAACGGGCGTTGGTGAAATTGTTATTGAAGAAATTAAAGAAATGGTTCCAGCTTCTGAACCAATCATGGATGGGCAGTTACGCGCCGTAGGTGTAAATATTTCAGATCGCGTAGTAGTTAAACTAAAGCCCATTATGCCGCAGAACTTCTTAATCGACCCTGTAGCTACGTCAATAGACGACGCTCTAGGTGTTGCTATTGATGAGTTCGTTAGTCGTCACCACGTTGAACAACTACAAGAACAAGGTATTTATCGTGATACTTATGTTTCTAATGCTGCTCCCGACACTGACCTCGAACCAGATCAAGACTTAACTGTATACAACGACGACAAAATTAGATTAACGAAGTACTACGGTCTTGTGCCAAGGGAACTCCTAGAAAAAGCCTCCGACGAAGACATAGACAGTGACGCAAAGTACATTGAGGCTGTAGTAGTTGTTGCCAACAACGGCATACTTTTAAAAGCAGAAGCTAACCCTTACATGATGCAGGATCGTCCTGTTGTTGCTTTCCCTTGGGATGTAGTTCCTTCTGTGTTCTGGGGACGTGGCGTGTGTGAGAAGGGTTATAACAGCCAAAAAGCCCTAGACACAGAGCTTAGAGCACGTATTGATGCCCTAGCATTAACCATCCACCCAATGCTAGCGATTGATGCTACACGTCTTCCTAGAGGCGCTAAGCCTGAAGTGCGTCCGGGTAAAGTCATATTAACTAACGGAGACCCTCGTGAAGTACTGCAACCATTTAACTTTGGACAGGTTGGACAGATTACCTTTGCACAAGCCGCTGCGTTGCAGCAAATGGTGCAGCAAGCAACTGGAGCAGTCGATTCAGCGGGGATCGCTGGACAGGTCAATGGCGAAGCTACTGCTGCTGGGATATCTATGTCTCTTGGCGCAATTATTAAGAGACATAAACGCACCCTTATAAACTTCCAGCAGTCTTTCTTAATCCCTTTTGTTAAGAAAGCAGCCTATAGGTACATGCAGTTCGACCCAGAGAACTATCCTGTTGCAGACTATAAGTTCAACGCTACGTCTACTTTAGGCATTATAGCTCGTGAGTACGAGGTTACGCAGCTTGTTCAGTTGTTACAGACTATGAAGCAGGATAGCCCATTGTATCCTGCATTGATTGAAAGCATTATTGACAACATGAACTTGTCTAACCGTGAAGAGCTAATAGCTGCCATGAAACAAGCAGCGCAACCCAATCCACAAGCTCAGCAGATGGCTATGCAAACTCAGCAGCTACAGATGGAGTTCCAGCAAGGTCAGACCGCTGTACTTAATGCACAGGCCGCTGAGTCTCAAGCTAGAGCTAAGAAGTACGATATGGATACTATGCTTGCGCCACAGGAGCTAGAGATTGAAAAGATTGAAGCAATTACGCGCAACCTTCGAGAAGGAGATCAAGACGACAAAGAGTTCAGCCGTCGTTTAAAAATAGCTGAAATTGCTCTAAAAGAAAAACAAACGAATCAAGGTGCACGTAATGTTAATGACGCAGAACGAATTTCAACAGCTAGTCAGCCAGATCAACGAAGCATTCAAAGACCAGTTCAGCCGGTTGGAAACTTTGGAGGGCAAGGTCAAGGATTTGGAGGGCCGACTCAATGAGCAAGAAAAAAGACCCAAGACTGGAACGAACAGGAGTAAGCGGCTACAACAAGCCGAAGCGGACTCCTAAGCATCCAACAAAGTCTCACGTAGTAGTTGCCAAGGAAGGCGACAAAGTTAAGACCATTCGGTTTGGACAGCAAGGAGTATCAGGCGCTGGAAAGAATCCTTCTTCGGCTTCAGAAAAAGCTAGACAAAAGTCATTCAAAGCGCGACACGCTGGGAATATTAGTAAGGGCAAAATGTCAGCAGCTTATTGGGCTGATAAAGTTAAATGGTGAGGAGGTTATATGCCAAGGGTAAACGGAAAGACATACGCATACACAAAAGCAGGGAAAGCCAAGGCTAAGGCTGCTGCTAAAAAAACAGGTAAGAAAGTTAAAAGAAAGAGTTAATTTAGGTAATATGCACAAATTGTTATATTAGCTATTGACAAACGATTAAAAGTATGGTATAATATAAAGTAACTAACTAATGAGACAACCACATGGCCTCTATGTCACCTGAGCTAGAAAAGTACTACAACACTTACTTCGACCTTTTTCGTACAGACGGATGGAAACAGTTAATCGAAGAACTTGCTAACAACGCTTCTGTTATTAACTCAGTAGAAGCAACTAAAAACAATGATGATTTATACTTACGAAAAGGACAACTAAACGTTCTTTCTCATGTCATTAATCTTGAAGTATTAATAAATAATGCTTTTGAAGACTTAAACAAAGAATCAGATGCTTAAGGTATACGACTTTAAGTGTGACCAGAACCACTATTTTGAAGAATTTGTAGAGAGTGGTACAACAACCAGTAGGTGCGGTTGCGGTGCTAACGCTACAAAAGTCGTCTCTGCTACTCAGTGCGTACTTGATGGGTCTTCTGGGGATTTCCCCGGTCGTCACCAGAAATGGATACGAGAACACGAGAAAGCTAGGCGTGAATGAAACTCCATAACCATTAGGCGGGGAAATAATGTCAAAAGCACAACTCATAGATGAGCGCCCGGAAGAAGAAGTTAACGATACAGACGTAATAGAGCAACAAGAAGATTTTGAGTCTCAAGAAGAGGTAGCTCAGCCTTCTGAAGTACCAGAGAAGTATCTGAATAAGTCCCTAGAGGAAGTTGTTCATATGCACCAAGAGGCCGAAAAGCTTCTAGGTAAACAAAGCTCTGAGGTTGGCGATTTACGTAAGATTGTTGATGAGCACATTCAGGCACAACTCTCGCAAGCACCTGAACAGCAACAAGAAGACGATACAGATTTTTTTGTAGACCCACAAACTGCTGTAAACAGAGCAATCGATAATCACCCTAAAATTAAAGAAGCAGAACAATACTCACAACTACATAAGAAGCAAGCTACTATGTCGCAGCTTCATTCTAACCATCCTGATATGGAGAATATCCTAAAGGATGAGAAGTTTGTAGAGTGGATTAAAGCGTCTAAAATTAGGACTCGATTGTTTGTACTAGCAGACCAATCGTATGATTACGAAGCGGCTAATGAGTTGTTCTCTCTTTGGAAAGAACGCGCTACAGTAGCCCAGCAAACAGTTGCTGTTGAAAAACAGGCTCGTAAGAATCAGATTAAGTCTGCTAGCACAGGCACTGCTCGGGGAACAGGAGAGGGTACACGTAAGAAAATATATCGTCGTGCTGATATTATTAAACTTATGAAGACCGATCCAGAGCGTTATTCAGCCTTGTCAGATGAAATCTTTCAAGCATATGCCGAGGGTCGTGTTCGCTAACCTAATCTAAAGGAGATTTATCATGGCGACTCAAACGTATCCCGGTACAGTTGGCGGGGGTTCTATTGTAAATAAGACCGCTGCCGCTACGTTTATTCCAGAAATCTGGAGTGACGAAGTAATTGCTGCGTACCAAAAGAACCTCAAGATGTCACCCCTTGTCAAGAAGATTTCTATGTCTGGCAAGAAAGGCGACACTATTCATGTACCTAAGCCCATCCGTGGTGCTGCCTCTGCAAAGGTTGCTGACACTGCTGTCAACATCCAAGCAAACGTAGAAACAGAGCTTCAGATTGCTATCGACCGTCACTTTGAATACTCACGTTTCATTGAAGACATCGTAGAAGTACAGGCACTTAACAGCCTCCGTCAGTTCTATACTGAAGATGCTGGTTATCAGTTGGCACTCAAGGTTGATACTGACCTGATGAATGCTGGTACTGGTTTTGGTGATGGCACTCTTGACCTAGCTGCTCCTACTGGCGCTGACTGGGTTAACAGTAATAGCTATTACTTTAACGCTGCCGCTGGTCTTGCTCCATTTGCCGCTGCTACAGTAGCCACTGGAGATAACTTTACGGACGCTGGTTTCCGTGAAGCTATCAAGATCCTTGATGACGCTAACGTTCCAATGGAAGGACGATCATTGGTCATCCCTCCTGCTGCTCGTAGCACTATCATGGGCATTGAGCGTTATGTTTCTAGTGACTTCCGTGATGATCGCACTGTTAAGTCTGGTCTGATTGGTAACGTATATGGTGTTGACGTATATGTTTCTAGCAACTGTCCTGTACTTGAGGCTAATGTTCGTGGCTGTTTGTTCTTCCACAAGGATGCAGTTGTCCATGCGGAGCAAATGTCTGTACGTTCACAGACTCAATACAAGCAAGAGTACCTCTCGACTCTATACACAGCAGACACTCTTTACGGTGTTCAAGTGTACCGTCCAGAAGCTGGTCTTGTTATTGCTGTATTTGACGAGTAAGTAGTTCCGAGGGGAAAGCTGCCCACACAGTTAGTACCCTCACTTTTTTTTTGTTTTTGTAGGAGTAGTGAATGCCGATTTATAGAGGTGATGGCGGTTCGGGCGATTCATCTACAGATGCCTATGCATCTCAGATAGCCGTTTACGCACAGACTGCTACTACTAAAGCGAATGAAGCAGAAGATTCAGCCACGGCTGCGGCTAGTAGTGAGACTAATGCTGCCACTTCAGAGACTAATGCAGCCACTTCAGAGACTAATGCTGCTACTTCAGAGACTAATGCAGCCACTTCAGAGACTAACGCGGCTGCATCAGAGACTAACGCGGCTGCTTCAGAGACTAACGCGGCTGCTTCAGAGACTAACGCTGCATCCTCTGCGTCTTCTGCAAGCACATCAGCAACAACCGCAAGCAACTCAGCATCAGCGGCATCAACAAGTGAGACCAATGCAGCCACTTCAGAGACTAACGCGGCTGCTTCAGCGACTAACGCTGCATCCTCTGCATCTTCTGCAAGTACATCAGCGACAAACGCAGCTACTAGTGCTACAGCAGCACAGACCGCTGAAACCGGGGCACAGGCGGCTCAAGCTGCTGCTGAAGCGGCTCAAGAAGCTATTGATGGTTTATACTTAGGCGCTCAAGCAAGCGACCCTACTGTCGATTTAAACGGCGATCCCGTTACAGTAGGCGATTGGTATTTCAATACTACAATTAATAAAAGTAAAATATATACTGGATCGGCTTGGGACATATTAACATCTGATGTTGCGTCTGTTAACGCTCAAACAGGTGTTGTTGTCTTAGACCTTGACGACGTAACAACCGCTGGATCTACCACCACGAACGCACTGTCTACTGGTGGATTAACTGCATCTGCATCTTCAGTCGTTCCTCTATTAACTCTGGACAACACAAGCGGAGTTAATGATTGGAGCTTTAAGGTAGGACAGCCGGGAAACTATGACGGCTACTTGATGCTAGGCAGAGGAAACTTTGCCACTCCGGGAGACTTCTACCTAACCACAACTGGAGGCTGTGTATTCACCAACGGCCTTAAAATAGTTGATGGCGCTAGCGTCGCCTCTAATACCTCCACTAGCTTGGCTTTCTATAGGCCATACGACGGAGCAAGAGGCGAGATAAGCTTTAGGGGCGCTAACAATGCGTCTGGTAAATTTAAGTTAAATGCTTACTCGCACGTAGGAGGTGTCTGGAACGGGCACGTAATGGCAGAGTACGAGTGGGATAGCACCACGGCTACCATAGATATGTACGCAAACGTCGATGTAGCTGGCGCACTCACCGTCACAGGTGACCTGCTGGCTGCTAAGGCGACCGCTGGTACTAATGCGTTCGCTGCTGGCTCCCTAGCTGGTAACACAACTCAAGGCACTAATGCTGTAGCTGTTGGCCGTGAGGCTGGTAAAACAACTCAAGGTGACAGTACTGTTGCCGTAGGTTACATTGCTGGCGCGGTATCTCAGGGATTGGGCGCTATCGCTATGGGCTACGGCGCTGCCTATGGTAATCAGGGACTTCAGGCCGTTGCTCTTGGCTGGCTCGCCGGTAATGACACTCAGGGCGCTAATGCTGTCGCTGTTGGGCGTGAGGCTGGCGAAATAACTCAGGGCGCTAGTGCTGTAGCTGTTGGCTATGATGCTGGTGAAACAACTCAGGGCGTTAATGCTGTAGCTGTGGGCAATTCAGCCGGTAATGACACGCAAGGCATCTATTCTGTAGCTACCGGATACGCTGCTGGCAGTTCCACTCAAGGCGACTACGCTGTAGCTGTTGGCTCTTATGCTGGTACGACAACTCAGGGCACTAATGCTGTCGCTGTGGGATACGCGGCCGGCCAAACAACTCAGGGCGACGATTCTGTAGCTGTTGGCGATTTAGCCGGTAATAACACTCAGGGCGCTAATGCTGTCGCTGTTGGCCTCCGAGCCGGTCAAACAACTCAGGGCACTAATGCTGTAGCTGTTGGTCGTCAGGCTGGCCGAACAAACCAAGGTGACACTACTGTAGCTGTAGGCTACCTAGCTGGTAACACAACTCAGGGCACTAGTGCTGTAGCTACTGGCTATGCAGCCGGTTATAGCGGTCAGGGCGCTAATGCTGTAGCTACTGGCTATGCAGCCGGTTATAGCAATCAGGGTAGCTATGCTGTTGCTACTGGCTACCGCGCTGGTAGAACAACTCAGGGCACTTACGCTGTAGCTGTTGGCCGTGAGGCTGGTGAGACAACTCAGGGCTCTAATGCTGTAGCTGTTGGTAACCAAGCTGGCGAAACAACTCAGGGTGGCAATACCGTAGCTGTTGGCGCTCAAGCTGGTCAAACATCTCAGGGCGACTTTGCTGTCGCTACTGGCTACCTAGCTGGTACTAACACTCAGGGCGCTAGTGCTATAGCCACTGGCTACGCTGCTGGTCAAACAACTCAGGCCGCTAATGCTATCGCTGCTGGCTACTATGCTGGTAATAGCAATCAGGGCGCTAGTGCTATCGCTGTTGGCTACCAAGCCGGTCAAACAACGCAGGGCGTTGCTGCTGTAGCTTCTGGCTACCTAGCTGGTAATAACACTCAGGCAGGCTATGCTATTGCTGTTGGCCCCCAAGCTGGTCAAACAAATCAGGGCACTCAGGCTATAGCTGTTGGCAACTTGGCTGGTGAAACAACTCAGGGCGGGTACGCTGTAGCTGTTGGGCGTTGGGCTGGTAGAACAACTCAAGGCGCTAGTGCTGTAGCAGTCGGAGATTTAGCTGGCAAAGAAACTCAGGGCGCTTACTCTGTTGCTGCTGGCTATGCTGCTGGTGTAACAAATCAAGGCGCTAACGGAGTCATCATCAGTGCTACTGGTGCGGCTCTGGACGACACCTCTACAGGTCACATCCATGTTGCATCAAGTGAAGGTGAGCTAAAGTTCACCAGTGCTGGCGGCTGGGAGATGATCGACGGTGGCGTTACGAACCTGACGGTTAGCCCTGCTGGTAATTTAACTGCGGTCGGGAACGTCACTGCTTATTCTGATATTAAACTCAAAGATAACATTGAGCTAATTTCAGATGCGGTCTCTAAGGTTCAACAATTGCGCGGTGTAACATTTGATAGAAATGATTTTGTGCCAGACGCTGAAACAGGCGTTATGCCAGAAACTAGACAGGCAGGTGTTATTGCTCAAGAAGTACAAAAGGTTCTTCCAGAAGTTGTATTCGAGGCAGATGACGGCACACTTACTGTAGCTTACGGAAACATGGTCGGCTTGTTAATCGAAGCAGTCAAGGAACTCAAGGCAGAGATAGACGAGCTTAAGGGTCAGCAGTAATGCCGCTACCAACTAGTGGACAAATTAGCCTAAACGATCTTCACGTAGAAGACGACGGAACAAAGGAACGTATTAAATGACCACTATTAAATTAAAGAATGGATCAGGCGCACCAGTAGTAGGTGACCTTGTTCAAGGAGAGCCAGCGTTAGATTTGACCAATAAGCGTCTGTACACAGAAGATGCTGGTGGTGTTGTTATTGAAGTAGGTACTAATCCTACTAGTTTAACTACGGGGGCTATAACATCGACAGGCGTTGTCACCGCTACCTCTTTTGCGGGTGATGGCTCTGCCTTGACGGGCCTTGGCCTTGGTATTGACGACAATGCTGTCGCCACGTCTATCACGATTGATGCTGCTGGGCTTGTAGGTATTAACGCCCCGGTGCCTACAGAGGTGCTTAACGTAGGCGGTAATATCCTAGCCACTGGTGACATCACAGCCTACTCAGACGAGCGCCTAAAGTCAGACATCAACACACTAGATGGCTCTAAGGTGTACGCCATGCGCGGAGTAAGCTTCACTAAAGATGGTGAAGCTAGCTCAGGTGTCATCGCTCAAGAGATTCAGAAGGTTGCACCCGAGTTGGTGAATGAGTCTGGTGAATACTTATCAGTGGCTTATGGAAACCTAGTCGGTTATTTGATCGAGGCCGTGAAGAGCCTTAAGGAAGAAGTAGACCAGCTTAAGGGGCAGCAGTAATGGCTTTACCAACGAGCGGGCCTCTAACCCTTGACGATATCCATGTGGAAGCTGGAGGAACTACAGCCACTACAGCCTCAATAAACGATGCAGACATAAGAGGACTACTAAGCCCTGTGCCAGCTTCTGGGTCTACAATGGACTTTTCGGACTGGTATGGCGCTTCAAACGTCGCACCCATTCAAGCAACTGGAGGTACGATCACCACCATCAACGGCTACAGATACCACGATTTCAAATCAGGTGGCACATTTAATATCAGCGCGATAGCTAGCGGAACCTACTCTAACACGCTTACCATTTTCTTGGTGGCCGGGGGTGGCGGAGGTGCTGGAAAGGGTGGCGGCGGGGGCGGCGGCGCAGACTGCTTGCTTACCAGTGTTGCGGCATCTACTGGAAACAAGACCGTAACTATAGGGGCTGGAGGGGCTGGCGTTTATGCTGCTTTCCCAGACACAGGAATTGGCGGCACGGGAGGTACCACCTCAATAACAGGGCTGGGTGTGGCTAGTGTCACGGGCGGTCTAGGAGGAGTTAACCAATACGCCTCTTCAAGTATTCGCCAGCACGGAGGCGACAGCGGAAACGGCAATATCGGCGGGTCGAATGTATACATCTACTCCTCCTCATGCTCGACTGGAGGCGGCGCAGGTTACTCAGGAGGCGGCCAAAATGCTGTTGATGAGTTTAACGCGGCTAGAGGCGGAAACGGGTACACCCTCGCCGGGTTTAGCGATGCCATAAATAACGTGAAGATGGCAGGAGGAGGCGGCGGGGTTGCTTGGGCAGGTAATATATATCAAGATAGCGGGGAGGGTCGATTTGGCGGCAGTGACGGTTCTGACAACCTAGGCGGCCAAGGCCCAGCAGCAAACCCTAACCGAGGCGGCGGTGGCGGTGGTAACTACAACGGGACTGGCGGCGACGGCGGCAGCGGTAGAGTAATAATTAAGTACGAGTACTCATAAGGGAGAGTAAGGCGCATGGAATATTCATATGAATTTGTAAAGGTAAAACCAAAGCAACTGTACGCACAAGTACGTTACTTTGCTGTAGGTCATCCCGATGTGTTTAAAAACATAATCGTTGAAGAGGTGTCTGAGGAGTCCCTTAATGCTGCTGCTCAGTCATACGCGGCTTCAGTTGTAGCAACGTGGCAAAACATAGCAGCGGCTCCAGAAGAGCTTGTACTAGCTGCTCCAGTGCAGTCGGCTGTTTACACACCCGCCACCCCTCCGCTGCCTAAGGAAACTGTCCAAGACCCCGTTCCTGATTTTGATCCTTACACTCAAAGGATCGAGCGAACTTACACGGAAACGGAAACGGAATATCGACACGGATGGGAGGTCATTGCGTTAACCGAAGAGGAGCAAGCGGCCTACCTCGTGATCAAAGCTGAACAGACGGTAGTAACTATGCGACAAGCTCGACTAGCATTGTTTCAGGCAGGTCAACTGGAGGCAACTGAAGTGGCACTGAACGCGCTACCAGAGCCTGACAAGTCTGCCGCATTGATCGAGTGGGAGTACGCCTCTACGGTTGCACGTACCTCGCCTTGGGTAATACAGTTAGGCCCTGCGCTGGGACTTGATGAGGTAGAATTAGATGAACTATTCGAAGCAGCATCAGAGCTTTAGTGGCGAGGCTTTTTGGCCGAAATAACAGCACTCAAAGAGGCATAACATGGAATACCAATGGGAAATATCAGGGCTAGACTATCAAGTGTCATTGAACGGCTTGTCCAACGTCGTCACTGTAGCGCATTGGCGAGCGTCTAGGGAAGATGAAAACGGCAACAAAGGCTCTGTGTATGGCACTCAATTATTGCCCGAACCTGACCCTAACAATTTTATAGAATGGGATGCTTTAGACAAGGCCGGTGTGCTGTCTTGGGTAACTGACGAGATGAATCGAGTGCCTGAACCAGTAGCAATTGACAATACGCTAGAAGCTGATGGAGATGCGCCACCACCTGTCGATAAGGTTACTACCGCAGACATCGAGGCAGCTATTGACGCGCAGATTGCTGAGAAAGCCAACCCAACTCGCGGCTCAGGGGTTCCTTGGTGAGAGAATTAATAATGACAGCAATAGTAAATTATTTAATTAGGGTCGGTGACGCGATTAGCCAGCTTATCAACGTAGCGTTTTTGTTTGGTCAAAGTGCGAATGAAAGCATCTCTGGCAGGGCATGGCGACAGCGAAACACACATCGCAGTTGGGGTATAATGCGAATATTAATTGATTGGATTGCTTCACCGTTAGAGTCAGATCATTGTGAAAAATCCTATAACAATGACGTAGTGCGAGCGGCACTACTGCTAAAAAATAAAGAGATGTAATATGGACATGATTGACTTGGTTTTGCGCTGGATCGTTGCTCCCATTGCGGCAGTCGTTATCATGCTGTACCGACAA